>Ga0255048_10000898_pt1 | contig 21848 bp, 16 predicted proteins | sample JV7_2_2_MG_FD_183619 | JGI IMG/M metagenome (GOLD analysis project Ga0255048, IMG submission 183619) | Seawater microbial communities from Jervis Inlet, British Columbia, Canada - JV7_2_2 | ecosystem: Environmental > Aquatic > Marine > Inlet | place: Canada: British Columbia | collected 2016-10-06
CGATAGATCTCTTTGATCGTTATAACCATCCAGTTCCTTTATGATAGTTTGTATGGCATCTTGAATACCAGAAAGATCTTGCTGATCATTGTACCCATCTAACTCTTTTATTATAGCCTGAAGGGCTACGTTGGTTTGCGAATTGTGTTCTGATACAGTTTGATCCAAACCATCCAACTGAGACTGATATCCGTCCATATCTTTTAGAACAGTCTGAATAGCATTTTCAATACCACTCAAATCACGTTGATCATTGTAACCATCAAGCTCTTTAATTATAGTCTGAAGGGCTGCCCCAGTTTGTGCCGCATGCTCTGATACAGTTTGATCCAAGCCCGTAAGGTCAGTAGCCAACGCATAGCCATCTAGATCTTTTAGGATAGTTTGAATAGCTGTGGATACTTGCGAATGGTGTTCCGCCTCTGTAAGAGCTGAAGCAAAGTTTGACCCACTATACCCATCTAAATCTTTTAGGATAGTCTGTATAGCCTGGGAAACCTGTGAGTGATGCTCAGATTCTGTTTGAGCTGAAGCATATCCGTCCAAGTCTTTCAATATGGATTGTATAGCACCTTCTAATCCACTTAGATCTTGTTGATCGTTGTAACCATCCAGTTCTTTTATGATAGTTTGTATAGCTGTGGATACTTGAGAGTGATGCTCCGATTCAGTTTGCGATGAGGCAAAGTTAGCACCATCATATCCGTCCAAGTCTTTAAGAATAGTTTGTATAGCTGCGCTAACCTGTGCATTGTGCTCGGCCTCTGTTTGTATAGCCCCAGATACCACACTGGATAAAGCGTAGCCGTCAAGATCTTTTATGATAGTCTGTAGAGCTATGTTGGTTTGCGAATTGTGTTCACTTACGGTTTGATCCAAACCAGTAAGATCAGTGGTCAAAGCATACCCGTCTAAATCCTTAAGGATAGACTGTATGGCCGTTGACAACTGTGAGTGGTGCTCCGATTCTGTTTGCGCTGAAGCAAAGTTTGCTCCACTATAACCATCCAGATCTTTTAGGATAGTTTGTATGGCCGCAGACAACTGCGAATGGTGTTCAGAAACAGTTTGGTCAGACGCATATCCGTCGAGATCTTTCAGAATAGTTTGGACTGCGTCCTCTAAGCCTGATAGGTCTCTTTGATCGTTATATCCATCCAATTCTTTTATGATAGCCTGTAGAGCTATGTTGGTTTGACTACTATGCTCTGCCTCTGTTTGCACTACGCCGTCAAGTTGTGTCTGGTAACCGTCAAGGTCCTTCAGTATGGTTTGAACAGCCGTAGAAATCTGAGAATGGTGTTCAGCTTCAGTTTGAGCTGAAGCAAAATTGCTACCGCTATACCCATCCAAATCTTTTAGTATGGTTTGTATAGCTGTGGATAGCTGAGAGTAATGCTCGGCCTCTGTTTGAGCTGACGCATAACCATCTAAATCCTTCAGAATAGATTGTAGTGCGCCCTCAATACCACTAAGATCACGCTGATCGTTATATCCATCTAACTCTTTTATTATAGCTTGAAGTGCTACGTTAGTTTGTGAGTTGTGTTCGCTGACGGTTAAGTCCAGCCCATCGATTTGAGTCTGGTATCCATCCAAGTCCTTAAGAATAGTTTGTATAGCTGCAGAAACTTGAGAGTGGTGCTCTGATTCAGTTTGAGATGACGCAAAATTGGCACCATCATAACCATCCAAATCTTTTAGTATAGTTTGTATAGCTGTGGAGAACTGTGAGTAGTGTTCCGATACAGTTTGGTCACTAGCATAACCATCCAAATCCTTTACTATGGACTGTATAGCCCCTTCTATTCCAGACAGATCCCTTTGATCATTATAACCGTCGAGTTCTTTTATAATGGTTTGTATAGCATCTTCAATGCCAGCTAAGTTTTGCTGGTCGTTATAACCGTCTAGTTCTTTTATAATAGTCTGTAAGGCCACGGAAACCTGGGAATGGTGCTCTGATTCCGTTTGTGCAGAAGCAAAGTTTGACCCACTGTATCCATCCAGGTCTTTTAGTATAGATTGTATTGCCGTAGATAACTGTGAGTGGTGCTCTGAAACAGTTTGATCCAGACCTGTAAGGTCAGTGGCCAAAGCGTATCCGTCTAAGTCTTTAACTATGGATTGTATAGCCCCCTCGATACCTGATAAATCTCGCTGATCATTATAACCATCAAGCTCTTTTATAATAGCCTGTAGAGCTACGTTAGTCTGTGAGTTGTGCTCACTTACAGTTTGGTCTAAACCAGTAAGTTGGGTCTGATAACCATCCAAATCTTTAAGGATAGTTTGTATGGCTTGTGATACTTGGGAGTGATGTTCTGCCTCTGTAATCGCGGAAGCAAAGTTACTACCGTCATAACCGTCCAGATCTTTCAGTATGGATTGTATTGCTGTAGAAAGTTGTGAGTGATGTTCTGAAACAGTTTGATCGCTCGCATAACCATCTAAATCTTTCAGAATAGATTGTATAGCTCCTTCCAATCCACTTAGATCTCGCTGGTCGTTGTAGCCGTCCAACTCTTTTATGATAGTTTGGATAGCACCTTCGATACCACTAAGATCTCTTTGGTCATTGTATCCATCGAGTTCTTTTATAATAGCCTGCAAGGCTACATTGGTTTGTGAATTGTGCTCTGAAACAGTTTGATCTAGACCTGTAAGGTCAGTAGTCAGCGCATATCCATCTAGGTCCTTAAGAACAGTTTGTAGGGCTGAGGAAATCTGGGAATGATGTTCCGCCTCAGTAACAGCAGAAGCAAAATTGGAGCCGCTATACCCATCCAAATCTTTCAGAATAGACTGTATAGCTGCTGATAGTTGAGCGTGATGTTCTGCTTCGGTTTGCGCAGAGCCGTATCCATCTAGGTCTTTTAATATAGATTGTATGGCGCCTTCTAAGCCAGATAAATCTCTTTGATCATTATATCCATCAAGTTCTTTTATTATAGCTTGAATGGCTGCACTGGTTTGTGAGCTATGTTCTGCTTCTGTTTGAACCACACCATCTAATTGAGACTGATATCCATCCAAATCTTTTAGGATAGTCTGAACAGCTGTGGAAACTTGAGAGTGATGTTCCGCTTCTGTTTGTGCTGAGGCAAAGTTACTACCGCTATACCCGTCCAAATCTTTTAGTATGGATTGTATAGCCGCTGATAGCTGAGCATTGTGCTCAGATACTGTTTGATCCAGACCTGTAAGGTCAGTGGCCAAAGCGTAGCCATCAAGGTCCTTAAGGACAGTCTGTATAGCACCCTCTATACCAGATAGATCACGTTGATCGTTATAACCATCCAGTTCTTTTATGATGGTTTGTATAGCATTTTCAATGCCGCTTAAATCACGTTGATCGTTGTAACCATCCAGTTCTTTTATGATGGTTTGTATAGCGTCCGCTGTTGAATTCTTGTTTTGTAAGAAAGTAGTTTCGCTTACACCAACTGAGGCAGAAGTAACATAGCCATCAAGGTCGCCTAGTATAGTTTGGATAGCCTGTGAAACTTGCGAGTGGTGTTCTGATTCTGTTTGGCTTAAACCAGACAAATCAGTTGCCAAAGCATATCCATCTAGATCTTTAAGGATAGTTTGAATAGCGCCTGATAGCTGTGGTATCTCATACCCATCTATAGCATCTCTCAGGTCTTGCCGCTGTTGAGAAGAATCGCTCCACCGTTGTTCTACCGTAGTGGACAGCGCATAACCATCCAAATCCTTAACGATAGACTGTATAGCCCCTTCAATACCAGAAAGATCCCTTTGATCATTGTAACCATCGAGTTCTTTTATGATAGTCTGTATAGCATCGGCTGTTGAATTTTTGTTTTGTAAGAAGGTAGTTTCACTAACGCCACCTGATGTAGCGTAACCATCTAGCTCACCTATGATGTCTTGTATGGCCTGTGATAGTTGAGAGTGATGTTCGGATTCAGTTTGCGTAGCTCCGTCTAGTTGAGACTGATAGCCATCCAGGTCTTTTATGATAGTCTGAACGGCGCCTTCTAATCCTGATAAATCACGCTGATCATTATAGCCGTCCAGCGCATCTCTTATATCTTGTCGTTGCTGTGAAGAGTCAGACCACCGTTGCTCGACAGTAGTGGACAACGCATAACCATCTAAGTCTTTTATGACAGATTGCAGCGCACCCTCTATACCACTAAGGTCTCGTTGGTCGTTATAACCATCAAGTTCTTTTATGATAGTTTGTAGTGCTACAGTAACTTGGGAGTTATGCTCTGCTTCTGTTTGAACAACTCCATCTAATTGAGACTGATATCCGTCCAAATCTTTAAGAACAGTTTGCAAAGCAGATGTAACTTGGCTATGATGTTCTGCTTCAGTTTGAGCTGAAGCGAAATTGGCTCCACTGTACCCATCCAAATCTTTTAGGATAGTTTGAATAGCTGTGGACAACTGCGAGTAGTGCTCCGATTCAGTTTGAGCAGAAGCATACCCATCAAGGTCTTTAACTATTGATTGTATAGCCCCTTCCAGACCAGAAAGATCCCGCTGATCATTGTATCCATCTAGCTCTTTTATAATAGCTTGCAGTGCTACATTGGTCTGCGAATTATGTTCTGATTCGGTTTGATTGAAACCAGTTATTTGAGTCTGGTACCCATCCAGGTCTTTAAGAATGGTTTGTATCGCTGAGGAAACCTGTGAGTGGTGCTCTGCTTCTGTGACAACAGATGCAAAGTTAGAGCCACTGTATCCATCCAGGTCTTTAAGAATGGTTTGTAACGCTGTTGATACTTGTGAGTGGTGTTCTGATTCGGTCTGATTGAAACCAGTTATTTGAGTTTGATAACCATCTAAGTCTTTTAGGATTGACTGTATGGCCGTTGCGGTAGAGTTCTTGTTTTCTAAGAAAGTAGTTTCTGCTACACCAGAAGCAGATACATTGATACTGGCAACATATGCATCTAGAGAATCCAGGGCGTCTTGTACACTTGGACCATCTGCAATTGAGGCAGATGAGGCGTCAAATAGTATTTGATATCCATCTATCAAGCCGCCTACTATTGTCCTCTGATCAGTAACGTCCATTATAATACCACTAGCTATTATAACTTTTGCTATTTTAGTCGCAAGATCAGGGAACCCACTAGAATCATTTAAAACTAGTGCGTTATCCTCGTTAATATAAATGAAGAAGGTTGCGGTGGCGCCAATCCAGGACGGATGCGACGTTTCAAGGCGACCAGGGAAAGATTTACCAACACCATAGCTACCAGAGGCAATATTTATTGTCTCTGATGACGCAAATGATCGAGTAGCCCGTAAGGCATCGAAATTTCCCTTAATCTGTCTAGAGGTTGGTTTATTGGCCATTGCATTTGTCCATTGTTTTTATCATTATATATGCGCAGCCTACACCATACTGCGCGATTATTAATAGATTTTTTGCTAATCTACTGTCTCAAGTACCGTGATATCTTTACATATTTCTTTCTATCTCCCTTATATAATACATTTTATTTAAGCTACATAGTGAACCAATTTACACCATCAGTATAAACCCATTGTGAGCCAAAGTTGGTAGAAATTGTTACAGATGACACTCCATCTATGGTTTGCCCCGCATCTGCAGGTTGTATGGTTATGTTATTAACAGAGGCGGCGCCTGACTCGTCCTTAATAATAAATGTGTGCCCAGCCTCTAAGTTTTTAGCATCAGGCAGAAATGCTGTTCTTGCAACAGAAGTATCTGCAAATGCCACTAAGTGCTGTGATCCGTCTAAATACATACTATCTGCCGTAGAGACTCGATTTATAACATTGCCACTGTTGTGTATAGAGTAACCATCGATCTCTAAACTTCCATCAAAGTACCCATCGCCGACAACACGCAGCGTAGGGGTGATGTTTGATGCATCGCTTGTTACCAGTCTAAGTGCTGACCCAGAGGACAATGTTTGGGTAAATGTTATTTGCCCGTCGTCTAGTAGTATATCCTTTTCGGCAGAGGCGCTATTATCATACGCACTCTGCAAATTAGTTGTTCCGCCGCCACCTAGGGATCCGGGCAAAATAAGTATATCAAGGATATCATCTATATCTAAGGCAGTACTAAGCTCTATGGAGTCCGTACTTCGCTCGGTAAAGTCAGTTGGAGGAAATTGAGCAATTCCGTTCACCCACACCAAAAGCCTATCTTGACCAAGAGGGTATTCATTTCCATCAAGATCAAATATAGAATTAAATGGGGCATTGACTGCATCTGAGCCAAATTGTCTTATATGAACAACACTTCCGCCGAGATTGAGATTCTGAAGATACCCATCTATCTCTGTGATAGCGTCTTGAACATTGTCCGAAAATATAATAGCGTTGCCATCAGGGTCGTAACCAACCTGATAAGCATCTAAATCAACAGCTAGCTCTCCGCATCCATCCGGGGTAGATTCAACTACTAGACCAGTACCAGCAAGACTTTGTATGTCTATAGATACTTCAGTGGAACTACCTACGGCAACTAAGCTTATTCCACATCCTTCTAGTAGACTTAAGACGCCTGATCCACCAAAAGAGGCAGGTAATATTAATATGTCTATAACGTCATCATTTATTACGGGATCTGAAAGCTCTATAGTTGTGGTGCTTGCTTCTGTGAAATCTGATGGAGTAAATTGCGCTATACCATTTATGAATACCAGCAGTCTATTCTGGCCTATTTGGTAAGTATTTCCGTCTAAATTAAAGACAGAATTAAACGGAGTATCGTCAGCCTCAGACCCAAACTTGCGAACATGTACTAACTGCCCTGCCCCTAGATCTTGTAGATATCCGTCGATCGCATCAATTGCCTCTTGAACATTATCGCCAAATATTACACTATTATTCGAGTCATCATAAGACACCTGATAGGCGTCTAAATCAACAGCTAGCTCTCCACAGCCATCCGGAGTGGATTCGACTACCAAACCAGTGCCAGCAAGGCTCTGGATATCTATGGATACTTCTGTGTACCCATCTACCTCTATCAGATTTATTCCACATCCCTCTAGAAGACTTATCTGGGATGCAGTGGCTGCCGATACCGATGGCAATATAACGATGTCTACTATATCTGAATTATTAATAGGGGTCGTAAACTCTATTGTAGTGGTACTAGCCTCTACGTAGTCGGTTGACGGGAATTGAGCTATACCATTTACGAATACCAATAAGGCACTCTGACCGGTGGTGTAAGTATTTCCGTCCAAACTGAATATAGAATTAAACGGAGTATCGTCAGCCTCAGATCCAAATTTTCGTACATGTACGAGCTGCCCAGCACCAAGGCTCTGTAGATACCCATCAATACTGTCAATAGCCTCTTGGACATTATTCCCAGATATTATGCTGTTGCTTGAATCATCGTACGATACCTGGTAAGCATCTATGTCTACCGCCAATTCTCCACAACCGTCTGTGGTAGAAACGACTACCAGGCCCTCTCCAGCTAAGCTCTGTATATCTATGGATACTTCCGTGTATCCATCTACTTCCACTAGATTTATCCCACATCCCTCTAGCAAGTTTACTTGAGATGCAGTAGCAGCAGACACCGATGGCAATATAACGATGTCTACTATATCTGAATTATTAATAGGAGTTGTAAATTCTATAGTAGTGGTACTAGCCTCTACGTAGTCAGTTGATGGGAATTGAGCTATACCGTTTACGAATACTAACAGGGCACTTTGGCCAACGGTATAAGTGTTTCCATCTAGGCTGAAAACTGAATTAAACGGAGTGTCATCTGCCTCAGACCCAAATTTGCGAACATGTACTGTCTGTGACCCCGCTCCAGCACTATAACCATCTAACGCAGATAGAATAGTTTGTAACGCGTCTGAATGCTGTTGGAAATGCTCCGACTCAGTTTGATCAGAAGCGTATCCGTCAAGCTCCTTTCTAATGGTTATGATAGCCTCACCAAGCTGATTATAGTGCTCTTGCCCGGTGATGTCGGGGTGATATCCATCCAAAGACTGTAATACTGACTGCAGTGCATTAGAAATTTGGTCATGATGCTCAGAAACTGTCTGATCGGACGCATACCCATCTAGATCCTTACGGATAGTTTCAACAGCGGTACTTAGCTGATTAAAGTGTTCCGAAACCGTGCTATCAAATGCGTACCCATCCAGATTAATGTCACCAGCTGTCAAGTACCCATCTAAATCTTTCCGTATAGTAATAATGGCCTCGGATACTTGTTGGTGATGCTCCGACTCTGTTTGTGACGTTCCCGCAGCATAACCATCCAAATCTTTACGGATAGTAATTATAGCATCACTTAATTGATTGTAGTGTTGCTGTCCTGTAATGTCAGGGTGATACCCGTCTAAATCTTTCAGGATAGATTGTATAGCGCCCTCGATGCCACTTAAATCTCTTTGATCATTATAACCATCAAGCTCTTTTATTATAGTCTGGATAGCTTCTGCTGTTGAGTTTTTGTTTTGTAAAAAGGTAATTTCTGATACACCACTGGCACCAGCATAACCATCTAGTGATTGGAGTATAGACTGTATTGCTATAGATAGTTGAGAGTGATGTTCTTGCTCTGTTTGATCCAATCCTAATAAATCAGACTGCAAAGCATACCCATCTAAATCTTTCAGAATAGATTGTATGGCCCCTTCCAAACCAGACAAATCTCTTTGATCGTTATACCCATCAAGTTCTTTAATGATAGTTTGTATAGCACCCTCAATACCGCTTAAATCCTGTTGATCGTTATACCCATCCAACTCCTTAATGATAGTTTGTATGGCTGTTGATACTTGTGAGTGATGTTCGCTTACGGTTTGATCAGAGGCATAGCCGTCTAAGTCCTTTAATATCGACTGTATAGCCCCTTCTATTCCAGACAGATCTCTTTGGTCATTGTAACCGTCTAACTCTTTTATGATGGTTTGTAAAGCTGTATTAGTTTGTGTGTTGTGCTCGGAAACAGTTTGGTCTAAACCGGTAATCTGTGTCTGATAGCCATCCAATTCTTTTATGATGGTTTGTATAGCGCCCTCAATACCGGATAGATCTCTCTGGTCATCGTACCCATCTAGTTCTTTTCTAATCGCCAGTATAGCGTCACCAAGCTGATTATAATGCTCTTGTCCAGTGACATCAGGGTGGTAACCATCTAGATCTTTTCTAATTGTTGCAATGGCTTCGCTTACCTGGTTGAAATGCTCAGATATTGTACTATCAAAGGCCAGCTGACCCAAGTACCCGTCGATACTATCTATTGCATCTTGAACATTATCAGCAAAGATTAGTTCATTATTCACATCTTCGTAGAATACTTGATACGCATCCACATCAACTTCAAGCCTATTTTCTTCGTCTACTATAAGTCCAAGTCCAGCTAGACTCTGCGTGTCGACAGCAACCTCTTTGTACCCATCACCTATGTCGGTAATCTCTATATGTTGTCCCTCAGCTATAAGATCTCTGTTCGCATGAGGCCCATCGCCGAAGGCTACTAAGTCTGGATCCACATCTTCAGGGCTAAACTCCAAATACTCCCTAACCGGTGCCCACGAATATGTTATTAAAATTCTTGAGCCAGGAGTAGTGGGAACAGCAGTAAAAGTTTTTATCTGGAAGGTTTTGTAGTTTATCGCATATTCGCCAGCAGAAGAAAGTGCTAGCGAAAAGTCTATCTCTGTGACAAATATTGTAGCAGCTGTAGCACCAGCATCTTCGCTGGAGAAGGTAACAGATGATGTTTGCCCGCCGGCGACACCACCGATATCATTTAACGTAGCATTAAGTACGCTGCCCTCTTCAGTTAAACCAGCGCCAGGGCCTCTTTGCAGAGTTACTAACGATCCAGGGGGCAGTGCCACTACGTCAGACGCAGTTACTAGTTCACTAGCAACGCTCTCACGTATGTCTTGGTCCGCACTATGCTGGTGTCCTAGTCGGGCAGCAGTTCGTTGAAGACGTACAACTCTGGTATCATTAATTATTGTCATAGATTATTTTGCCATTTATATAACTTTCAATGAATTACAATTTATCTTTACTACTTCCCCGCAATCAAACTTTACTTTTGTCCATATTCGACGGCCGCCCATTAGATTAAACACAACATTGTTGCAAGCGCATCCGTTTCTCCAGTTGTGATTCATGGTGTATTTGTCCACGACAATCTCTACCCACGAATCTTTTATCATATCAACACTTTTATGTTTTTTCATCACACACCTTATGTCAGATACGCCAGGGCAATCGCATCAATCTGCGGTGCTTTCCCAGCGCCATTGGTAGTTAGCGTAATTTCTATGTATATATCTTTGTCTATCACATCGTTAGACGGAGGATTAAATACGGTATTTATATCCTTGGTTTTTCCAAACTTGAATCCTGCTTGTGGAGAAACCTCCGAGTCTGTTGTAAGGAACCAATTCGCGTTCGAGTGCGGAGGAATCGCTGCGAATGGATCATCAACACTTATACGAATATCTATTTGGCTATCGTTATTGGATAGATTAAACTTCGTAGAGTTCTGGTCCCAGTCAGTCACCGTAGTGACATTTACGTTTCTATACGACGTGTTGGCAGAGAATCCAAACACCATCAGCCTTAAATTGGTGCCCTGAATGCCAGTAGGATTCGTAGTAAGTCTTATACGTTTACTTCTCCACACATATTTCGAACTAGCTGTGCCAGTAGGATTGGCTTCTGTTCCTCCACCAGTATTAGGTACACTGATTTTAGATCCCCAGAAGCTAGCCTCAAATAAATCAACGCCTATGGTCCCAGAATTATTTTGAGTTATCTGGTCATTGGACAAGTGCTGAGAGAAAGCCTCTGGATTAGCTAGGTCAATAAGCGTAAGATTGGTAAACGAAGCATCGTCCACATAGGAAACGATTCCATTATTAGCATCCCATGCAACTACCTCTGCATCTGTAACCCCTAGTGGAACAGCTCTGGCATTTTGTGCCACTGTATATGCCGCTAGTGACCCACCGTCACAAAATATAGTTCCGTTGGAGCCATCTAACTCCGACCCCCTAACGGTCCTAATGGTTGCCGAAGTATTGTCGTCTACAATTCTAACTTGTCGATTTATCATAAACGCTCTAAACGTATCAGAGGACACCTGGAATACTCCTCCGCTGGTTCCATCTGTAGTAAATGCTATTGTGCTAGCAATGTCATCTATGCCGTTAGCCGATAGTTCGTCCGAGTTAGTAGCCGTATCGGAGTTCGTCGCTAAGTCTGTCACCGTTGCGTCATTACCAGTTGCATGAAACAGTGAGGCTCGCCCTATGGCACGGGACTGATCATCGTTTCTAGTGCTACCCAAATCAGTTGCGAATGAGCCCTGGTATGTTATCCCATCTAACTGCGCAACCGAAAGCGACGCACTAGCTCCCCACGGAGAGGCATCAAACGAACACGTATCACCGGTTTCAATAGTGGAGTTCATTCCAACGGTTACAAAGACATCTTCGTTATGTCTGGTCAAAATATCACTAGCTGTTATAGTTTGAACGCCTGAGCTAAAGTTATGCTCACACGCTTGCTCCGTATTATCTAGATTGGTAGAGTCGTCATTCATAACATTGTAGCCATCATATCCATCATTGCGGTAACCATCGATCAAGTCTACGTCGAGATCAACAAAGAGTATATTCGGTATATTCACATCAATACAGAATACCTCGTCTGTACCAGATATAGGATCAGATGCTAGGGGTAGTTTGTGACTACAGTTTATTCCAGTAACCAGAACTAGCTCAGTGCATCCATCCGTATCAGAAGGATCTGACACTGTTAACGTGGCAACAAACGTAGCCCCAGGTAACGTACCCGTAAAGACCGACAGCGTGCCCTTATTAGTATCCTGAACTATAAACTCTGGCGCTTCGGTCAATGGATCATCAAATACAACTTGAACACCGTGCGTACCAACTCCTAGTGACGGCGAAGTTAGGTCATAAGAACCAGTATCATCGCGTCTCCATCTAACAGTAGAAACAGCCGGAGGCGTATCATCTATTCTTATCTGAATATTTCTAGTAGTTTCGCTACAGTTTGATGACTTGCGAGCCCTAATACTAACATTATCTGTTGACGCCGCGCCAGTAATGTCAGCATTTTCTTCGATCCCCGTAGGAGCCACATCATAGGTTATAGTTTTTTCAGCCTCAAACACTGTTGGACTAGCTATGGTAAATCTGCTAGTAGTGGCTGTATATAATATCTCTGTAAAATCAGTGACACTCATATAAGCGTCTACAGATTCGGTGAACTTAAGACAGGACTGGCCAGGCGGATATGCTAAATCAGCGCCTTCCTCAAATGACTCTATAACGGGAAAGTCATTGTCAAAAACCATACGCTCGTCACCAGTAGTATCGGTGTCGGCGCTATCAGAATTTGCTATCAAGTCAAATGCCGTGGCACTTATATCAGCAATACCATTCGGCTGACCAGTCCTAGCTACAACTGTACCGGTCCATATTCCAGAGCCAGGAGATGTCTCTGTTAATGAAACCAATGATTGTACCGCACCGCCAGCATCTATTTGCACAGATGTTGATAAGGCATAACCATCTATAGCTGTAGTTACTTCTACATCAAAACTTTGTCCAGTTCTTATTGTTGTTTGTGGGGTTCCAGTAAAGGAACAAATCGGCATAGTAAAATGTATGTGTTCTATGTTGGGCCCAGCAGTCAAACGCTCAACTATTACAGTCTTGGTATCCGCTGTGTGACTGCCCTCGAATATGAAATACAAATATCCATCAAAGTTACTGTCCCCGGTATTGAACTTGGGATCTGTTAGATCTATTGCACCAGTAGTAAACTGAATCTCGCCTTCTTTTCTAGTGCCCGATAGCAGCTCGGTCTCAGTTGTTGGATCGTCCTCAACCAACGCAATTCCTTCTGTTAAAACTGTCCTGCTAGCATTGTCAGTTATCAGAGTAGCATTCTTAACCACAGAGTAAGTTATGGTAGGAACAACTTCGTCATCAATGGTACTGCGCAATGTAAGTCCCTTGATCTCTAGATTGCCATCGCTTACGGCAAAGTTATTATATTTGCGACGAGTGATAGATCCAGAGGTTGCTGTGCCGCTAGTATTGGCTATGGTACCAGAGCCAGATCCAGACATAGTCAGCTCATCAACCTCTATGAATGGGAAGTAACCATCTGCAGTCGCTATTAAAGTACTGCCTCCGCCTGTGGTATCGATAGTAAAAGTGCGTTCTTGCCCTAAAGTATTTACGAAGAAGAACTCACTAGGGCTATTATCCTTTACGTATATACCTGTCTCGCCTAGAGTAAATGGATTTGAAGTCTGGGGAGTTATAGCAATGGACTTATCTACGGTGAGCTGCGAAGACACGTATGCATCGCCTATTACTTGTAGGGCGGTTTGATCTGGATCGGCGTGAATTAGGCTTAATAGGGGTTCGTCAAAAGACTTAGATAGCGCGGTGAATTGAACTAAAGGTAAGGATGGGTTAACTGTGCCAGAAAGCACACTTAGGCCTCTACTGGTATTGCCAGTATTATCTATGTCGACCGCTGCGTCAGCGCCGACTACTGCTCCTGTTTGTTGTATGAATAATGCGGCACCACTGCCTGCATTAATTAGGCTGAATACATCTCCAGCTCCGGCTCCAGTCTTGCGAAGCCCGGAAGTGGGAGACGATACAGAGTCACGAATGGCTGTCGTTATCAGATATTGCGGATGGTCATCATCTAGTAGGCCAGGAAGTAGGCCGTGATCAGAATAACCATCAGTGGCGGTGCTGGAAACAACCCTACGACCAATGAATTTGCTCAAAAGAACTCTCCCGATTTAGTTAATTATGTCTATCAACCTCCTTATGCATCATGTCTCCAAGCCTCAACGCGTACCAATACAGCAACTCCTGGGCTGGCTCGTCTGAACCATATTTTACTGTGATGCCTGTTGTCAAACACGATACCTTCGCTGGGAAATGTAGGCGTCATATCGCCATGAACGGTTTCGCCATCAAAGGAATATTGTATTACGTTGTCAACATCATTGTCCTCAACCATAAGAGCTATCCCTATGGATACAAAATTCCAACTTAGCCGATGGTCAGAAAAACTGGTAGAGCTAACCTCTAGTTTATCAAAAAAGTTGTTATCTCTGCGCCGTGTTAATGTCATCTGAACCTCCAAAAAATACACTTCTCCCTTCGCGTAGATACACGTATAGGACTCAATAAAAGCAAAAATATTAGTATATTAGGTGGGTTATAGTCCGGCCAGAAAGGCTATCAGGTGGGCTTCTTTTAGGTCGCGAATGCTGTATATTTTGCCGTCGGTGATGTCAAACCACACATGAGTGTTGCGGACAGAGTTGCTCATATCGCTCATAAGCCTCTCTATTTCCATATGGTTCATTCTGCTATAAACCTTAATATCTGGACGATTTGCAAAAATCCTTCGCTTGCTCTTACGATGAGAACAGACATTTATGTGACTCCCAACATCTCTTTCAAAATATGTATCGTATGCCATCAAGTTGCCATGGAAGAAATATAGGTCGGCGACGCCATATTTCTTCTTAACGTTTTTAATCAATCTCTTTTTAAGCTTCATTATATTCCCGCCAAATCTTTAATTAATAAATATCTTCTTAGCCCTAGCAAACCCTCAAGCTTTATATCGTCATCAGCAAAGATGACATTAAATTTCTCTCCGCATTCATAAGCATGTCCCAATACCTGTTTCATCTTGGCAGGATTATTTATGCGCCAACAATTATCGGGAAGACTACCATTAAATGAGCATGTAATTGCCTTCGGCAATAACCCAACATACGCATAAATGAATAAGTCCTCGGGAATGCCATACCGTGCCATAATTCTACAACAACGCCTTCTCCTCTTTTGCTTTTTAGTAAGTTTTCTTTTTTCCATTATAGCCCCGATAGTTGAACAACAAACATCTCTGTTCTTAAAGAGTCAAGGGTTTTGTGCTCGACGCCAGTATCATCAAAAATAATAGATGGTCCTGTGGCCCTTGGTTTGTGTAAACTCTCCATCAAACTTTTTAATGCACCAGAGTCAAGTTGCATATTATCTGGGCGCTTAGTGGAGCAGTAATAACGATACTTAAGATAATAAAAATATAGCCCCTCAACCTGATATATTCTCTTGACCGCCTGTATAAGATCTGCCTGTGGCCCAACACTATTATTAATAGGCTTCTTCACTGGGCCGAAATCCTTTATGCCAATTTGATCCATAAGACCGTTAATATCCTTTCCGTATCTCTTTTGTAGCAAAGCAGCATACTCTTCGTTGCGACAGTACTCATGGTCACTGTAATATGGCGCATATCCTAAATACATTTTCACACACGCAATAATTTCTCTATTCTGATAATAGTTCAAATCTGGATAAATACCTCGCGGCAATGCTCCTATGTACATATTATATCCCTGCCAATTTCTTAGTAAAATGATATCGTTTCAAATCTTCTATGTTCTCAAATCTTTGTCCATTCCAACATACTTGCCCGTACTTGCCATTTATAAGAGATCCGAGCCTTTGCAACACCTCAATAGCCGGCCCATCTAACTGTATATTTGGATGAGTCATTAGTTGATAATTTTTTCTAGGATCCTTATCAGAACAATAGAACCAGCTATCCCCCATATAAAAATATAGGTCCTCGATACCTTGATCTTTCTTAATCGCTTCTATTAGCTTACTGGCTACTTCATAGCAGCTTAGTTCTCCGGCCGCTATACTTTTTGCCATTGTGTCTAGTGCTTTATCTAACTTCATCATATTCCTGCCAACTCCTTAACGAATAAATCTTTTTTCAGTTCCTCTAAGTCGTAATAATAGGCCCCTAAATCTATTGACCAAACGCGGTCTCCATCGGGCGGCGCCATATCCATCTCCCTTATGTGCCACTCTATATTAGCAGCCTTAACAAATATAGATTTGCCGGGTATCTTGTGTGTGCTTGCGGCAATTCTTGGCGTAAATATACCGATAGGGTGCCTTAACATGTAATAATATATTTTCACATCATCTCCTAACAAAAAGGGCCGCCGTAAGGCAGCCCTAATCTTACGGTTTATGTATAATTACTTTTTCTTTTTAGGTCTACCCTTCTTAGCAGGCTTCTTCTCAACAGGCGCTTCCTCTTTGCACAAACCAATATAACTGAGAGCCTTGCACACAAGTCCTTTAACCCAGTTATATGCCGAGGAAACCTTATCTAATAGATATTTCATATTAGTACCTCCATAGTAAAATAGCTTTACCTTGCACTATATAAACTATTTTATTAGTAGGAAATTATTCCTCTAATTTCGCCAACTTAAGAGCAAAGTAATCATGCTTTAGATCTTCTAGATTGGTATAGCGCTTCTGCGTGTATACTAAATAGAAATTAAACTCAGAGTGTGTTAACTTTTTAATGCCCTCTACGCCAAGTATTTCATTAAAGTGCCGGGGGTATCTATCCATATACTCCGCCTCATCATTGGTCAACACCAACACTTCGCTATTATCTGGGTCCTGATAAAATCTAAAGTCGTTTATCCCCCAGAATTCTTTCTCTTCAGCCAAGGCTTTTCTATCGGCAAGGACTGCCTTTATTTCTTCTATGCTGCCGGGCTGGCTATCTTCAAGAGCATCCTGCATACCATCTAGCTCATCGAATATACGCGATAGATTCCCGTACGAGCTATTGTCAGTCTCATTTTTAAACCAAGCTCTTACATTTTGACTAATATTTCCTCTCTCGAATATATGATCTATAAGCCCCCTGAACTCATCTTTTATACTTGAATATTTCTTATACATAATTTCCTTTCTTAATAGTTAACTGCAACAGCAAACCCCTCTTTAACAAGATGATCGTTTAAAGAGCTGTCATAAAATATAACAGAATCATAGTCTAAATCAGTATAAATATAAGCTATATACCTGCCGTATTTGCCCTTTTTATCTTTTTCTGTCTTTACTATAACTTCTTTGCCTAAAATAAGACGTTCTACTTCTAGCTTGGCATCCATCCCCCTAGCATACTCTTCTGACTCTTTCTTAACGCCATGTATTTCGGGAGTATTTATGCCAGCCAACCTAAATCTCTCTTTTACGTGCACATGCATTCCTAAGTCAACCATTAGGTCAACAGTGTCGCCGTCAACCACCTTAATACACTTCGCCTTGTAACAATAAAGCATGTCTCCTCCTATGCTACTCTAAGCTCTAATCTAACAACCGTAAACTCGCACTTATCTATGTGCAGAAAGCCCTCGGCCTCATCTTCTTCGTATATTTGTTCTACGGTTGATATTGATGGCCCAGTTAGCCACGCATATCGTGAGCGCTCATCCTCCGCTGCAATACTCTTATAACCCTTTATAGTCTTCTTCATAGCCTTTTCTGCCAGATCAGCCCGCCGCCATATCCACGCATCTTCGGGTTTTACTAAATTGCCGCCTTTAGAGCACAGCCAAAGCCCCGTCGTCTTTTCTCTCACCATCCAAACATAAGTCTTCACTTTATTCTCCAAAATTCTTAGCTATGTCTTTAGCCAGCTTAATGATTTCACTCATAGATAAGTCTGTCTTAAAAACATTCGCCTCTTCTACTATTAACTGCCAATTATCTGGGATGTTTTCTCCACTTTTTGATTTAGGGACTATATGATCTATATGAAACTTGTTGCCATTCAGATCTCTTCCAGTTAAGGCGCACTTATACTCTTGTTTTTCTAGAAGACTGTTTATAAGATTATCTGCATCATCCTTTGTAGATGTCCTATACTTAAACTTGAACTTTAGGTGGCAAAACGGACAATCTGTATTGGTCCAAATTTTTACAGAACTTTTATCTCTGGCGCACCTAACACATTTATTCTCTGAAAGATATCTCTTCCTTCTTTCAGAGAATGCTAATTTTTCTTTTTTAATACAACCTACACATCTATTTTGGCCATCAGCAAGTTTATTTAATCTACATTTTCCGCACAGTCCCCTTTTTATAGCCTCTGTTCTTAATTGTTTCATTCTAGCAGAAGTTTTATCTAAACATAGTCTACACATGCTTTTGCCACTTTCAACGTTACTACCGCAATCTTTACATTTTTTCATCTTTACTGCTCCCAATATAGTTATACCCCAACAATTTTAGAAAATAAAGCAAAAAAAAGAGGCTGCGCAAGGCAGCCTCTCGTTTATTTTAGCTATTTTTAACTAGTTATTAGCCAGCTGCTACGCTCTTGCGTCCGACTGCGACACCACGCGGGTTCACAATCCCGATTCCAACGATCTCATTCACAACCCAACCTAACTTAAGTTGCTTTGGTTCGTCGGCCGGCAGAACTTCGATGTCCTGACGAACAGGCATAACGCCTACAAATTCTGGATCAGCGACACCGAAGACTGTACCAACTGGTACAATCTTGCTCACGATAAGATCAGCACCCCACAGATGGGCAAAAAGACCAGTCTGTAGAATTTCACGCTGAGTTACCATGTCCACTTCACCACCGGATCCTGCAGCTTGTCCACCACCAGATCCCCAATTCAGGATATCATTGAATTCAACGATATTCATGAGGAACTTTGATGTAACGAGGTCCCAGCGATCAACTTGAACTTTGATCTCTGAAAGGTCACGCTTTAGCATTCCTGCATCAGCGATATCCTGTGCGGTATTCTCTCCACCAAGGGAAAGATCACCAGCAAAGTCCAGAGCCGCGAAAATGTTAGCATCTTCTTGGGCCTGGATTTCCTGACGTGCTTTTTGCTGGGCACGGTCGATGACGTTAAATCTTCGACGCTTTACTTCAGCGATACGCACGGTAGGATTAGAAACAACCTCAAACTCAGGGACGGTTACGCGATCTGCGAAAACGCGTGATTCTGGGGCTGAACCATTGCTCGAAATAACAACGGCCGCAACATCGATATCACGGTCATACACAGGCAGTGCACCTTGGGGCAGAGGATCTACAACTAGAACTCTACGACCTACGCCCTGATAGTCAAGGTTCCGACGAATCGGGTTCGCCATTGCTTGACCTAGAGCTACCTTGCCTTCTGTGGTCATAAGAGCCCGACGAATTAGCTCGTCTTTTTGCTCTTCATTAAAAGATGGTTGCCCAGCTAGTGACTGGTTGGCCGATTGGTTTGTCTGAATAATTGACGCGTACTTAACGATAGCCGCTAGGGCATCGCGATCGTCAACAGCATTCAGAGTTCCATGGGTGTTAAACATACTCATTTGAGTACCTCCATATAGTAACCTACGGCTCTTTTGGTCGTATATTTTTCCGTCCCAAAGTTTACCATAGACTGTTTATAATTTAATTTCGCCGGTATTACCGACAGGTTCACTACGAAATTAAAAACTGTGGAGGCCAAGATAAACTCAGCCTCCACAATCGGATTATTGATTACGCGTTATGCGTTGCACCAAGATACTGAATCTTGATACGGTCAAATGACTCAGCAGCACCAACTAGTCTTCCTGGAGTTGTTACTAGTGATCCATTGCCACTTAGCTCTACGAACAGTGCGATCTTGTCACTGGAAGCAGTTGCGCGGGTTAGCTGGCCCGTGGTTGAACCACGATATAGCAATTCGCCAGGCAGCGGAGTGTCATTAAGATTACCGGTAGTTGGAACTACATCACTGTCTAGAGAGTCAGTTGATACAGCATATAGACCGGGCTTATCCCATGCAGTTACCTTTCCTGAGCCAGCTGCAGTGTTCGGACCTAGAAGTGAACCACCACTAGAAGTCGTGGTAGCAAGACCAACCGGCGTACCGATTAGCTCACCAAATAGTGTTCCGTAAAAAGCCTGACCGTCATCTAGCAAGTAGAATAGGTCAGTGGACTCAGATGAAGTGTCGGCCAGTCGTAAAACTGGGCGAGAAGCACCGGGGGTGCCGACGTCAACTAGATCCGCAACATAACCGTCAAGCGCGTCTTGTGCCGCTTTTTCAGTTGCAGTAATAGTACGAGATGCCTCGTCTAGAGTACCAATTTGTCCACCAGTTAAACTGGCAAGATCCGTGTCCAAAAAGTCATATTGACCTAATGGTTGAATCCCTGATTGTAATAGAAATAAAGCCATTGTTATTTCCTCCCAAAGTATTTTTTTTATTGGGAAAATTCTCATAGACGAACAAAATTCGATATAGAGAACAACCTCTTATCTTAACTCGATAATATTAGTAGATTTTGTTATTTGTACTTTCTTATCCTTTTAAACGCTTCTTTTAAATTGCTCGATGATATAACGTAATTAGATGCCGGGTCTACTAGGGCCCCTGTCCACTGATTACTATCTGATATTTGATTAAATCTAGCTTCGATTCTGGTAAGCGTTTTTGTCGTTTGGTCATCTAATTGCCCAGTAGCCTGTATAGATGGATCCAGATTTTTTAGAAGGCCCTGTACTTGCACTATATTTCGATCCGGCTGTGCAGATGGTGCTGATCTTCCAGGCGCCCTGGTTGCTGCGCCTACTCCAGAAGTTGAGGTAAACTCGCCCATCATCTTTTCAAGCTCATTAACAAAGGCCTGTATTTGTGAGCCCATTTTATAGGCCGCATCCTGTTGATCCGAAGGAGTTCCCTCTATAACCGCATCCCATTGCTCTAGTTGCTTCTTTAGATTTTCTTTCTCTACAACTATAGTCTTTATGTACTGTTGTGCCCCTGATTCAGCGTTATCACTAGCTAGTGCTGAATTGACATTATTGGACGCATCCTCTATCTTCTTTAGCGATTGTTTTATTGAAACTAAAACGCGAGCGCCTGCACCAGATGATTGGAATCCGTCATCAACTGCACCCTTAGATACGGCGGCCACTCTTTGCGGGTCATTATTGCCAAACCAATTATATAATTTTATTGCCCCGTATCCACCAGTTAAAGTGGCGGCGCCTAGACCCAATCGTTTTGCAGTCTCAGCGGGCGTCACACCAATAAGCTTTCGCCTTAATGGAATCCTTGGGGACCCTTTTTCTATCAGCTCTCCAATATATCCTGGGTTGAGCTGCATCTTCTCAAATCTTGCTGCATTTTGTGGATGGGCCATAAATAAACTAAACGTTTTTGGATTGTTAGATTTTAACTGCAGGGCCCTTTGTATAAATTTAGTGTCACCAAGCTTAGAGGCTCCCAGCATATCTATACTCTTAACCTTAATCATGAAGTTTCTAAACCCTGACCCTAATTTTTGCTCTAGGCCGCTACCAAAGAACCCCTGTTGCATCTTTGGGTCCATATCTAATAGTTTTTGAAGCTTAAGAACACCGTTTGGCTCCCTTAGTACGCGAACAGCTCTATCAACAAAATATAATTGAGCCTTTGCTTGCTCTATGTTCCCAACGCTACCCTTTAGAGTTTGTATTAACCAATTTTTTACTGCTTCTGGGCCGGCCTCCAACATGTCTTGCGGTATAGATACATTCTCAAACTTCCTAGCTGCCATAATCTTAGTAAACTCTTTTGGGTTATTAAGTGTATTCTGCAACCTTGTGAGTTGGTCGCCAGACTTTATAGCTGCCATAGCCTGCGCCTTGGCACCAGACAAATGAGACTTTAGCGCCCCGACCGCCTGGTCTGCCTCCGCAGCAAAATCTCCAGCAAACTGCTTTCCCATGGCAAGCTCAGATAAATCATCGATAGATTTTTTACCAACGCTTTCGCCAGTCTCTCTAGCTATACTTGTTGCTCCGCCCTCAGATACCTCTTTGGCTACTGCCTTTGCTCCATCATCCCACCATTTACTAGTTGCGCGCAGTACGTTATCCCCTGCGCCAACAAATGCGCGTCCTACCCACTTCAAAGCGGGCTTCAACAA
>Ga0255048_10000901_pt1 | contig 21824 bp, 9 predicted proteins | sample JV7_2_2_MG_FD_183619 | JGI IMG/M metagenome (GOLD analysis project Ga0255048, IMG submission 183619) | Seawater microbial communities from Jervis Inlet, British Columbia, Canada - JV7_2_2 | ecosystem: Environmental > Aquatic > Marine > Inlet | place: Canada: British Columbia | collected 2016-10-06
TTACATGTTGCTTGCCGTTGACTTTGACGCCTATGTCGAAATCATAACCAATGACGGTGATGCACTTGTGCAGGTGAACACGTTGCCACTTACCGGGAGTGGGGTAGCCAAAGAATTTGGCTCGCCGTTCATACTCGGCAGAGACGACGCGCATAGTTCCGATCATGTCGAAGGTTGGGGCACGGTCGGCACGCTTGACGTCATCGAGAAGATTAGCATCCATAACGTCACCGGTGCATCCAACTCGGTGCAGGCAATTTGTATGGCGTTCACGTAAAGGAGAACTATGGCTGAATCCACACTATCAGTCCGGTGGACCGACCTGCAGTCTTACGTGGCGATCTTTGCTGGATGGGATCGAACAGCAGCTAGTTGGGAAACAACACAGACCACTGATTTCGTCCTAATCGTCAAGAAGGGCTTGCGTAAGTTCTACTACCCGGCAGCGATCCCACCGGAAACGATTCCGTATGAGTGGGAATTTTTACGTCCAACCGCGACACATACGCTCGTCAATGCCGACTGGGACTATGATCTTTCAGATGATTTTGGTGGACTTGTCTTACCGAGATCTGTTGTATATTCGACCGATGCTTCAGGTACTGATGGTCGAAGGTTGCGGAAGATTTCACCAGAAGAACTTCTGGCCCTCAGAATACAAGATGGCGCCACCGGGACGCCGCTATATTGGGCTCAGAGGCAAAAGGCATATGTTCCAGCAACTGGGCATCGCTACGAAATGCTATTTTATCCGACGCCTGCAGCAACCGAGGCTGGTGATGTGATCACTTACCGATACGTCGTCGCACCTGACACGGTCGACGCAACGAACATGTTTCCAATCGGCGGGGCCCTGCATTCTGAATGCATTATCGAGGCTGTGCTCTCCGCTGCGGAAGAGTTCCTCGACGATGAACCTAATGGAATTCATACTCAGAAGTTTCAAGGGTTGCTCGGTGCGAGTATCCGAATAGACCAAGAAGCGAAACGGCAGGTGTAGGAGACTCCTAATGGCGTGGCCGACAACCGAACCGACATATGGGACGTATCAATGGCTGATGCTCGGCGTCGGCCTTTATCTTGAATACGACCCAGACCAGAACACATATGACGCGCAAGAACTTCAGTTGTCTAACTGGATCGTGCAGCGTGGCGTTCGCCTGTTCTATAATCCGCCAATCCCACCGGCGCAAGACGGCTCAACATTCACGTGGTCATTTCTAAATCTCAGATATACCACGTCGATGGTTGACGATCAGATTGAGTACGACTTGCCGACGACTTTCGGTGGACGAGTTGACTCCGTGACATGGTCTGGCGGCGGTTCAGTCGCATCGGACGAGTACCGCAAACTGGAGATTGTCTCCGAACACGAGTTATTAGCTCTGTACGGAAAGAAAGAAACGCCAGAAGGGACTCCGACATATTGCGCCATTCGGCCGAAGCTTGAATCCGGGAGCGAGGACGCGACCGCCGATCAAGTCTGGGAAATGCTCGTCTACCCAGAACCGAATGCAACAGTTGCCGCGAAGACCGGAGTCGTGATTAGATACAGATCTAACCCGGCAGACCTTTCGGAGACAAACCTGTATCCACGAGGGAACGCAGTACACGCAGAGACAATAATGATGGCCTGCCTTTCTATTGCCGAACTAATTAAGACGAGAGCCAGCGGGCCATGCCATGAGCGATTCATGCAGCAGCTTCAATCTTCCATGGCAATTGACATGGCCATAGTGAGCAAGGCTAACGAAGATATCTACTCGAACTCGAGACCAAGGCCGTAGGAGGTTAAGTATGGTGTTTCCAGTAACGACTCCCGACTATGGCACGTTTAAATGGTTTCTCAGTCGTCTTGGTGCCCATATGGGGTGGGGTGCCGACCCGGACGCATGGGGAAGAAGTCTCCAGGTCGAATCAAATTCAATCCTAGAAGCTGCGATCATGACGTTCTATTTCCCTCCGCCGATCGACCAGCAGCGTACGTCCCACCGGTGGTCCTTTCTGAATCCAACTGGGACGCTTGACCTCGTGACCGGCCAGCAGGTCTACCCACTGCCGGACCATTACGACGCCCCGGATGGGGACATGACATATACGAATGACGACGAGTATGACGCGCTGAAGTATACGTCTGTCACTAGAATCGAGAAGATGACGGCGATGGACGACTCGAATGGTCCGTCGGCCTGGTTTGCCACAAGGCCTTCGACTGTCGATGGTGCATCACAACAAACACAAGAGCTTCTAGTATACCCAATTCCCAATGGCGAGTACACGCTCAACATGCCGTACACGGTCGTCCCCAAGATGATCGACGAGGATAATCCCTATCCGCTTGGCGGCAGAGTACATACCGAGACAATCAGGTGTGCGATGCTAGCTGAGGCCGAATTACGTAAGACCGGCAAAGAAGGCGGTATGTTTCGCCAGTATAAGTCCAGGCTTATTGCATCGGTTGTTGCCGACCAGAGGCGAGCGCCAGTTCTGCTCGGGTATAACGGGGACGGGTCAATCCAGTCGAAGTGGACACGACCCGGAGAGATCGACCGCTACCGAGACCGCCTCAGTAGCGCCGTAACCTACGACGAATAAGGAAGGATCCTATGAGCGCAACAGATAAAAAACTTCAAGAAGTTAATTCGGCCGTAGCGACTACTGTCTATGCAGGAACTGACATCATGTATATCGTGGACTCGTCAGGTGGCACTGATGAGTACATGTCCTTGACGACGCTATTTGGTGCGATTGTTACCGCTGTCGTGGTTGGGACCACGAATGGAATCGACTGCGGCGACGGTACCGCTGCAGACCAGGACTTACTTACCGTCCGGAATAACGTTGGTACGGGAAAAATCTGGTGGGATGATACCTGGGCTGCCGGACCCGCTTCGACTGGCGCTCTCATCTTTTCTAATCTCGAGGGTGGAGTCGTCTTTTCATCTAATGCCGGCATTAATATCGGTAGCGGATCAACCGGCGACCAGGATCTCATTACAGTTGAAGAGGCAACGGCCGACGCGAATAAGCCGAAATTCTGGTGGGACGAAAGTGAAACGCAATTTTCTTTCACAGTTGGCGTCATCTTTCAATCGGGCGCTGTAACCATTAAGACAGCAAACGGACTGGACTTCACTCCTTCGAGTGATATTGACACTGACATCCTAACTCTGAATGTCACCGGTACGCCAAAGCTGTGGTGGGATGAAGTATGGGCCGCTGGACCGGCGGCCACTGGCGCTCTTATACTAACCGGACTCGAGGGCGGGCTCGTCATCGATAGCGCGAACGGTCTTAATGTTGGTTCCGGCGCTGCAGCAGACCAGGATCTCATTACTGTCGAAGAAGGAACTGCGGACGCAAATAAGCCTAGGCTTTGGTGGGATGAAAGCGAGAACGCTTTCTCTCTTACGCAGGAATTAAATGTAACGGACCTAAATGGAATTAAGGTCCCGGTAGGGGCAAATAACGCTTGTTCTCTGCATGTGGAAAACACGGACGCAGGCTACATGCGTCTGTACGACGGCGCTGTGAGTGGAGTTCGCATAACAGCAGATTCTGGATCGACAAATTATTTACTACGCCCCTTGGAAGTCGCTAGTGCAAATGGCATAAATATTGGCACCAACGCGGCGGCCGATCAAGATCTAATCACAGTAGATGAAGGTACCACCGACGCAAATAGGCCTAGGCTTTGGTGGGATGAATCAGCGACTGCGTTTTCCATAACCCTCGGGCTCAACGTTACGGGGGTTGGAATATTTGGAACAGGAGGTGGTGTTATTATCGAAGCTGGTGGGGCAGCGCAGACAGCTTTAGCCTACGGCAATGGATTACAAATCGGGGATCCGAACAATACCTCCACTACGGTTATGAGTAATTCCTTAAACATATTTGCCGACGTAGCAGCAAATAAGTCACATATCGCATGTTTTTCGACAGACGCTGCTGCTACCGGTAAAGGCGCAAGCCTGATATTAGGCGGAGAATCTGGTGAGGCCACCACTCCCTTTAGTTTCGGGACAATCTTAGGTGCAAAAGACGCCGCAGGAACTTACGGCGGATACATTTCACTATCTACGACAGCAACAGGTAGTGCGTCTACGGAAAGACTTAGGATCAACGCTACTGGCGATGTAATAATTGGAACAGCCGGCGTGGGCCCATCCGCTAATAGCGGAAAAGTACTTGCGTTTGAAGACAACACTGCCAATCCAACAATGACTGGATTAAACATATCCGGTATCTACGGAAAGGACAACTCAGGCAATGTCGAACTGTGGGGAACAGATGAAGGCGGTACGGCCGGCAAACTTGCGCCACATATGCCGATTGATCAAGCAGAAGCGGCCGGCATTATAATTGACCCGGACGATCCATTTCCAGAAGTGAGTTACCATGTTCAGCCTTATCTTGGTTACGAAACATGGAAGTATTTTCGAATGGATGGAACCATTCAAAGAATTACTCGAAAAATTCCACTCGCACATCGCCGAAATTGGAATGACGATCAACAAAAAGTACGAGACCAGAGTATCGCCGAGCGAAAGAAATGGGAAGAGAACCCAAGAGAAAGAGTTGGTAAGAAACCAAAGCTCTATGAGAAAAAGAAGCATCCACTAATTCGCGGCGGAGGCCTTTTGGAAAGAGAAAATGCGTGAGCCAAAACACCTTTCACTCAAGTTCCCGATCCTTGGCCTGAACAGGAACTGGGCGAAGAGGGAGCAACCCGAAAACACGACAATCGACTGTGAGAATGTTCGCGGTTACGATTACGATGATCGTTCGCGAGGCGGGCAGCGACCGGGAATGTCGGCGTACTCCTCGGCCTTGGCCGCGAGTACCAAGATCCAGGTACTTGGCTCGCTCGTTACCGTGCCGATCAACGCCGCGTCTTCGACGAACTTAGGCGTTCGCTCTCTCAATATCTACGGCGTGTGTGGCGGAAAGCTCTATGCGATTCCCGAACGCGGGGCAGGCGGGGCCGCTTCCACGCCGACGTCACCGACTCGCAACGGAGACTACCTCTTCTCGCCGAACTCTCCGTATATCGGCAGGGCTAACAATCTAGGCTTTGCCTACCTATGCGATGGTCGAGCGGCGATCAAGTACGACCCGGATAGCAGCGTTATCCGAAATTGGGTGAACGATACGGCAGACAATGGGTCTGGTACGTTTCCACAAGCAAACGACTCTGGGCATACGGCAGTCTCCACAACGCGGCGAGAAAGGACGTCTGGAGTCGCCACGTTCACAACTGCGACACATAGCCTTGCGGTCGGAGACACGGTAACCGTAACTGCCATGACTGATGCCACATTTAACGGAACCTGGATAGTGACGACTGTACCGAGTACCACGACCTTCACCTGCTACCAAGAGGACTCATCCTACGCGGCTGAAGGAGACGTGGGTGATGGCGCGGATGTCGGCGGAAGCGTCCAGAGGATTCGTCTCCCGCGACTGTGCGTCAACTGGCGAGGGCGAATCGTATGCGCCGGCCTGCCAGGCGCTGACGCCCACAATTGGTTCATGAGCGCGACAGGCGACCCGACAGACTGGGATTACTCACCCGCCACGATCCTCGAAACCCAGGCGGTCGCCGGCAATTCATCCAACGCGGGGAAGATCGGTGAAGTAGTTCAAACACTCATTCCATTCAACGACGACATTATGCTCTTTGGAAGTGAGTCATCGATTTGGCAACTAACAGGTGATCCAATGGTAGGTGGTCGATTCGATCTCATTACTGATGTAACCGGGATGACATTCGGAACTCCGTGGTGTAAAGATGACAATGGTGCAGTCTATTTCTTCGGATCTAGGGGGCACGTATATCGTGTTTCAACTAGCAATTCTGGAGGGCAAATTGATAACTTAACAGCCTCTCGCATGCCTTCTGAGTTTGAGAATATCAACCTCGACACATTTCGAGTCGAGTTAGTATGGAACGACGACGCGCAGGGCGTTCACGTGATTATAATCCCGCTTTCAGGTACTGCCGACAACGTCAGCTACTTCTACTCCGCGAGGCTTGACGCCTGGTTCAAGGATAAGTTTGGCCAAACCAGAAGCCCGACATGCACACACACGATTGATGGCGATGCCCCTGATGATAGGTACGGTCTACTCGGCCAGGAAGACGGGATTATTCGCTACTTCAATGAGGACTCAAAGAGTGATAACGGAGTTGCCATAAGCAGTTACGTGTATCTCGGGCCGTTCCGCGTCGAGGAAGGTCAAGTCCCGTTCCTACTCTCCGAGCTTCAGGCTACCCTTGCTAAAGATTCCGATGACGTTAGCTTCCGAGTTTATATTGGCAATAGTTGTGAAGACGCGTCAAATATTAGTGGCTCCCTTATCCTCCAAACTTTTGGTCGAATCAAACTTCAGAGCGGCGGCTTCCTTGCATTGCAGGGGAGCACGAGCGAGTCCCATACCGACATTTTTTCCGGCGACTTCTCCGCTACCAGGAGCATAGTTCACTACCCGCGTAAGCGTGGGTACGCGGCTTACGTCAAGTTATTCAACAATAATGATGCCGAGTCGTGGTCAATAGAGACCCTTCGCGCGAAGCTTCTTGTAATCTTAACGTCCTTGCGGAGGCAGAGAACATGACCTCACCAGGTGCATCAAGGACATTTTCATTTGGGTCTCCAGTTAGATTACCTGGTAGTACTCAAAATGCCAGGGATAGAAGGTTTGCCAATTCCTTATTACAAGGCGCAACCGATCAGCCTCTTCGTGCAATTGTCACGGAAAATGCAGGAGTTGAAATTGTAGCAGGCAGTGACAGTACGGTATTCTCGATGTTCACTGGCCTTCAGACCGATGACACAACAAAGCTCTGGGACTTTGTGGCTTCGGCCGGCGGTACAAGCGGTGCAGTGTTTCATGTTTACGACGGCAGCGAAAGAGATATGCTTATTGTCAACAATATTGGAGCACGTTTTATTAGGTATGGCTTAACTGGGGTAGCAGATAGTGCACTTGATGAAAAGTCAGAAGGGGTTGATTACCATATAGATACTAGTGGTGGAGCAGTATCATTGAGTCTTGATGCAGCGGATTTCAATGACACGCCGCTCCCTGGAGCAACAATCAGGATTTTCATTCAGACCGGTGGTAATACAATAACAATCACACCAACTACATATACGATCAACGGCAGTTCCTCCGCGTATGTTATTAGGGATACATACCATGGTGTCGAGCTTTCATTTGATGGTACTAGTGATTGGTATGCGTACCCACTTTCGACCACAGTGGGAGACATTTCTCTGCTAGATGACACGTCTATTTATTTTGGGGATGACGACGACGCGAACATACAGTGGACAACTACAGGTACCCACCGCCTACTGGTAACATCCGCCACAACAGACTTCTCTGGGACAGTTGAAGTTCAGGGTTTAACATCGCTTACTGGTGGAGCATTCACGCCCGATGATGTTACCGTTGCGTTTGGTAACACGTCAGCTTCTCCAGATACAACGTTTCAGTGGACGACAACTGGAACTGATAGATTCCTGATTACATCTTCCGGCCAGGTAGACATAGTGTCTGAAGATTTCTGGCTTATTAGCAGTGACACAAATCAGTGGTGGTGGTTTGATAGCTCTGCTGGAAATGTCCTTGTGTCGTCAGGTCGTGGTGGGAGCCAGAGCGGTGGTATACTTACGCTGAATAATAACATGACTGAAAGCATTATCTCCGGAAGGGAATTAGGACAGATCTACTTTACTGGAGATGACCCAGTACAGGGAAGTATCGGGTTCCGTTTCAAGGTAGAAGCGACTGGCGCCTGGTCGACCGATAATTTCCCCACCATGCTAACGGCTTGGACGGGGCAGACAGGATCTGGCCAAGGCCTTCAAATTATGCAGATGGATGAAAACGGAATTCATATCGGCAGCAAACCCTTGAACCTTACACCGACAAGTGAGACAGTAAGTGCTGTAGGTGGAATTACACCAGCAAGCAGTGTCATGAGCATTACCGGAGACGGTGGTGCTATAGACATTACCGCTAACCCGCAGATCGCGGCGGGGACGGCTGATGGGCAACTCCTTATACTTCGCGGGACTAGTGATTCTAACACTGTACAGATCGACAACGAAAACGGAGTGCATGTACACGGCCGCGCTATTTTGCGTGATCACGATCAGTTAACGTTGATGTATCACAGTGGAGACAGCGCTTGGGAAGAAGTGTCTCGCAACTTTACATCCAGTGAAAAGGCCTGGTCCTTCATTAGTCCTTCTGGCTCATCCGGAACATTTTACGTTGGCGGGTTCTACATCTGGGCGGCTGCTGTTTCGACATTCGGTGGCGGTCAGACTCTGGGTACCGCGAACAGTTCCTATGCTGCCCACGTTGTTGTCATTTCAAGCGGCGGTCCAGGAGACGGCGATGTCACCGTGACAGTTTCTGGAACGTCGATTGATGACGAAGGCAATCGTGACGCCACGCCGGACACGGAAGTTCTTACCATAGCAAGCGCGGAAGCTAGTGGGACGTTTCACGAGACGTCCAAGAAGTGGATCGGACAAGTCACGCTAACGGCAGGTGGCGCCGGTACTCCCGTAAACTGTGATTATGGTTTTGCGAAATACTGGGATAACGCCAATCAAGACTTCATCGTCGAGGGATTTGAAATGACTGGTCGTGCCGGAGCAAATGACGCGAACCCAAATATTGAACTTCTACACCATAAAAACACAGGCTGGACCTATGCGGCTGGCGGAACACCGACGACACCGACATCGCTTGCCGACATGAACGTGGACCACAACACGGAAATACAGTTTGTAAATGGCGACTATTTCGCATATAAGCGCGTGGACCTTTTGACAAAGGTAACAGGCAGCGGCTCAGAGGGGACGATTGTCCGCATAACCACGGCGGCGAATAAGGCTGTCGAACAAGGCAATATTATTCTGCGCATTAGAACTGCTTAAGGAGGAAGAAATGGCTTCACTGCAACAACAGGCACTTAAGATCGCCGGTGATTTAAGCCGTGAGACTGATCCCGCGAAGAGAGATGCGCTTGCAAGCGATTTCTATAAGCTCACCGGGAAGATGCCGAATAACTATACGCCCAGGCAACCGTCATCGCAGCAAAAGATCCCGACACCTGCCGAGATTAAGAAGGTTGCGAAGACCGATCCCGCTAAAGCTGCGGAGTTGACGCAGTTGCATAATGTCGCAACCGCTCCTTCTGGATCGACTGTCGATGACAGCCTGATTAACCCAATGAACCAACTGTCGCAAAACACTCGTGTCAATGCTGGCCTACCCGGTAGCCAGTACGATGCCGACACGCAGGCAGAGATGGACCGCATGGTCGCTCGTGGGGACTCTCCCATGCTGATTAATCAGTTCGTTTCAGGGAGGCATGCCAATAACCCTGCGAACGCAGCTTTGCTCGGAGGCGCCGGAGAAGGTATCCAGTACAACCAGGGGATGTCGCCCGAGATCGCCGCCGAAGTTGCGAGGGTGGCTGAGGCCGTGCCCTCAAGGCAAGTTGACTCACGAGGGCTTACTATTGCTCCATTAGTGGGAGGACAGGAGGCCACCCTGGAGAGAGGTCTTACGATAACACCAGAAGAACAAGCTGCAATAGAATCCGGCATGTCGTACCAGGACTATCAGAGCCTCCAGGACGCTGCCGTTGGCGGAGGCGTCATCAACCGCCCACTGGACGGGACGGGCCAGCAGCAGTACGCTGGGGGTCTCTACAGCGACCTGACTGCCTCGGACGATAGTCCGACCGACTTGTCGATCAACTACCTGTACGAGGAAGACGAGCCAGAAGGCGACCCCAAGTCTTATGCGGCAGGCGGTGGCGCGTTAACGCTCCTCGATCCAGATAATGCATTCTGGCAAGCTGTGCGCGATGCTGGTTTAGTTAAAGGCGGAACACTGAATACTACTCCGTCAGCTTTGAGGCGGACTGGTCAAGAAGTTCCTGAAAACATGTTGGCACTGGAACGAGAGAGTCATTACACGAATTCAAAAATATTGTTCGGAATCGCAAACGGAGAAATTGATGCGCCAGCGGATTTGAAACAATTTGCTTCAGGCTTAGATTGGACGCATGGACAAGACTTGTCAGCGATTAAAATACCGGCGGACAAAGTAGAATCGTGGAAGGAAGCGCTGCAGGTTGCACAAACTGCTAACCCCTTATCCAGGGACGATAGAGTAGGTTGGAAAGTTCCTGTTAGTGATTTTTCACCAAATCCTAATGCTTTCACCCCAAATACACCAACATACGGTGATGGGACTGGTACAGGAGACACGGCATCTCAAACTACAGAGACGGTCACCCAACGAAATGACCGAGAGCGACAAGAAGCGATTGCTTCAAGATCTGGCGAAGAAAATGCTGACAATGCCGCCAAATTTAGAGGGGAAGATACATACGGCGGTACCGACAATACGATAACCTTCCAGCAAACAGGCTGGAAGGTCACAGCGAATGCTGACGGAACGTACGACGTATTCAACCCGACTCGACTCGCTGCCGGCTTAGACGACGGCTGGATGCGAAATGTTGACGCGGAAGTTGCAAATTCGCAAATACCAAACGACGCCACACTGCCTACGTACACGGCGCCTGTGGGTCAGGATACTGACACTGATACCGACACCGACACTGATACCGACACCGACATCGATTGGGCTGCTCGCCGGCAACAGTTGCGCGACATGGGATTTCGCATGACTGATACTTTGACTTGGCAAGATTCCAGCGGAAAAGACGTCAATGTTGAATGGTCCAATGGACAGCCAACCTTCACAAACCAAGACGGTTCGACGTGGGTGGACCCCGGCCCTGGTGACACCGACACCGGTAGCGACACCGATACTAGTGGCCCCCCTATTTTCAGCGACCCGACCTCTGGTGATCAGTGGGAACCAAACTACTCGACAAGCAACTTGGACCCGACAGATGCAACAGGTATGGGCTACCAGTTCAATCAGCATTTGAACCGAGTCTACGAAGATGCCGAACCGGCCGGGACAGACCCGCTTAAGGCTGGATATCGCTTCCAGCATGATGATCCATTGTGGCAACTCATGCTCGATCAGGGCACGATGGAATATCGAAATGCCCAGGATGCAAACGAAGCCAGATATCAGGACATTATGACCGGCATTAGCACGACTGCAGCTAATGCGCTCGGTATCGATAAGCAAGCTCTTCAAAATAGAGAAGCACTAGAGAAGAATTATCGCGCTACGATGGATTCCGCGCTCGACGAAAAAAAGCTTGCCCTAGATTATCAGCTTGGTCAAATCAAAGACATGGGTACTGGTTGGCAGGATCGTGAAGATAAACTAATGGGCATGATCGACTCTGAGAGTGATCAGCAAATGCTTGACCTCGAGAAAAGATATGAGGCTCGTCAAGCATCTTCGCTACAGGGCTTGATTGGTGCGGGCCTCGGTAATACAACCGTAGCGCAATCTATCGCGCGGGGGCTTGGGCACTCTGAAGACGAAGAGGTTCGGAGACTTGCCGACACAATCCTCGGAAGGCGACTTGGCACATATGCTAAGGCTTCTGGTGAAAGACTGGACGCACAAGGTAACCTCACTGCTTTATATGGACAAGCCACCGGTGACTATGCGAATGCTCGTGCAGGGTATGCTGCCGACGTTTTAAATATTCAAGAAGAAACAAATCGCCAATTCAAAGACATTGGCGATAAAAGTGCTCGCTTCAATTACGACGCCATTAACACGATGAGGGACAGAACTGATGAAGGACCCTCGTTGAATGAATTATTCAATCTTGCGATTCAGGCGTCCTCCGTTCCGGGTGGGGCCCAACCTTATGGCGTCAGTGACCCTGGTGGTCAGCAATTGAAGCATCAACTAACATACTCATCGAACCAAAGAACAAACCAGCTTGCACCATTTGATCCGTCTGCAGACTTTGGCGGCCGACCTCCAGTTTACGGTGGTTCGTTCGCTGGTCACGACTGGTACACAGAACCTGGAACAACTACACCGACCACTGGATATCAGACGTTCCCGTATTCAAATCCAGGAGCGCTCAATTTCTTCGGTTATGGCGGAAGAAACATCAAGTCTTTCGGCGGCTAGAAAAGGATAGATAATGCCAATTTCAGTAACCACGGGGCGATCAAGCGCTAATGTCGATACTGCCATGGGGCAAGTACGCGCCGACGCAAGACATGCTTACGAACTCAGGCAGAGAGAGAAAGAGTCGCAGCGTAAGGCCGCTCTCGAAGTTATGCGCCAACGCGAGGCCGCAAAACAAAAAGCTGCTGAGAGGCAACAGAGGGAACAACAGTTTCAGCAGCAACAACACCAAAATATCCAGAAAATGTTTCTGCAAAACCAGCAGGCATTAAACATGCAGGATGCTGGGCACCGTAATAGACTCGCTGAAGACGAAGCTAGGAATGACTTCAAGTGGGACCTTATGGACAGGGAGGATGAAAGAGAAGACGAGAAAACAAAAAAAACCAAGATAAGAGGCAGTGCAGTTGATGCATTAAAAGGTCTTAATGCTCGCATGATTGAAATCATCAAGGGAAAATATGGCCCAGATGCTGATGAACTTATTAAAAGCTTAGCCGAAAAATGGAATAGGCTCAGGCTCGGATCAATCGAGAGGCTTGAAAAAGATCCGGAACAGTTCGCCAAAGACATCGAAGCGCTCATGGCAGAGGCTACTAATGGAACCTTAAGGGCCCATAGAATTGCTGATCCATCAGAAACGACGAGATGGACCGAAGACAAAAAATTTATGCTTCCAGGTCCTGATGCTGATGATTATGACAGGGAGCAACAGAAGTTCCATCGAGACGAGCAAGCTGAAACTCTTCGAACTTCAGATAGCAATTTCGATAAGTGGGCCGCTGATTTTGCGGCAGCTAAGGGATGGATGCTCGAACAGGATCCAACTTTGGCTGATGCTATTAGAAAGGCTGAATGGGCTATTTCCGGCATGCGATCAGAAGGTTCTGCAGATGCTAGGAAAAACCGTCCGGGCAAATATATAACACAGCAAGCGAATGTTTTGTTAGGATTACAAAGACAGTTCGCTGGCCGAATGGCTAAGTATAGCAACCACATGAAACAACAAGGGTATCTTAGGCCAGGGTCTGCGCAATCCATGGAAGATCAAGCGGTGAAGGAAGCTTTCGGGACAGACGACCCAAATCAGGTAGCGCCACAGCAACGAGCGCCAGTTGGTCCAACGGCCGGTGGACAACCTCAGCAAGCGCCTGCATATGGTAATATCGGCGATGCACTCAGTGCTGATCAGGAATTTTCTGCCAATTGGAAAGAGATTTCTGAGATGAATTTAAATGAAGAAGGGGAAGGGAAGCGAAGAGAAATTGGTAAACAACTCGATGCTCTTGAAAAAGCTTGGAACGGTGGTGTAAATGGTAGTATCGGATACGACGATTACATCCGAGAGCGAAGAACTTGGGCTGCAGAGGCCGAAGGAATTCAGTGGGATAATTTCGCTGCACCCGAAAACACCAGACAAGATGGGCCCATGATGCAGGAGCGAGGAGAAGATGGAGTTTGGAAAAACATAGGTTTCGTCGCCGATGCAACTGATGCCGAAAAAAGAGAATACACAAACAGGAATAGTAGCAGCTTACTCGACAAGCTTGGAGCCTTGATTGGATGGCAGAAGATCAACCAAGAAACCGGCGAGATCGACGTTGTTGAGGCTCCTCCTGATCCGGAGGCAGAGGCTGGCCGGCAAGAGAAAGTTCAAGCGGAAAAGGCGAAGCAAAAGATTCAAGAGATGCAGATGCAGGCCGACTTAGATAAACAGGCCGCATCTGCTGGTGCAGCACAGGCAGACAAAGACAGAATTGCTGACGCCGCGATTGCAGAGAGGGCTCAGGATAAAGCCGCCAGTGAAGCGGGCCTGAAAGGTGACGCTGAAGTCGGTAAATCCGTATCTAATGTCACCCTGGAAGAACTTCATAGCGCAAAACAATTTGATGAGTCAGCCGAGCCAGTGGGCGGAGAAGTCACCTACGAAATTAACGAAAAAGGCGAGAAAGATTACTGGCTAACTTCAGAGGATGGAGAATGGATGCATCCCATCCCCAGGTCGCACGAAGCTTCACTGAAAAGGATAGCTGAAAAACCTTCTGGTGATCCAGACTCGGACGCCAAGATCGTCGCTCGCGCGAAGGAGACAACCACTCCCGAGGAATATGCCGCTGCTGTACCGTATCCGCAACAACCAGAAGAAGGCGGACTTGTTTCCCGGAAAACAGCCAACGGAAATATAAAATATTGGAAGCGGGTCGATGGCAGACTCATACCTCTGGGAGGTGAAATAACTCCGACTCGCATTCCGGAGCCGAAACAAACCATGCGTCGTCCTCCTATGGATAAAAATGTCCTCCCAATTGGTATATTTTAAGGAGAGCCACTGTGCCACAGTTTGATGAAAAATCCCAAACTGAAGAAGACGAGATCCTGACGCTCGAAGAATTCTACGGTGAGAGTAAACCTGGCGACAGTCTAGTCAAGGCTGCCGCTCCGCCAAACCCAGTCCAGGAAGACCCACTGAGCAATACAATAATCCCGCTTGACGTGTTCTTTGATAAAAAGAACGACAAGGCCTTCGATGACGCAATGTCTTTCCAGGCCGACCAGGCGTACGACAAGAACCTGGAAGAGCAATTTAAGAAAGCTGAAGAGACTGCGAAAACCAGGAAGAGTGTCGCAAGTTTTCCATTCTCCGTACCAGATGCAGCCAAAATGATTGCAGACGCCATTACTAGTAAAGGCAAAAACTTAACCAAGGCGCGACTGCCAGATTCATGGAGAGATTGGGCAACAACTAAGACGCCGTTCGCCAGTGGCGTGCAAGAACTGACGTGGGCTGGCCATACATGGAATTCGCTCAAGAAAATCCAAGATGGGACAGCGGAAGAAATTGACTACAATACCGTATACGACTTCACGCAACAAACGAAGAAGGAGGAATCTGCCGGTTTCATTAAGAATCTGTTCGAGGGCATTTCGAGCCTGCCTGCTTTTATGACTGAGATTGGAATGACCGGTGGAGCGTCTACAGTTTCAAAGAAGGCTATGAAGGAAGGCCTTGAGAAGCTTGCGAAGGGCGGTATAAAGTCAGTTCTTAAGGCAGCAACAAAAACGGCAGCAAAAGAAGCAGACGAGGCAATTAAAAAACTTGCGACCGGTGGTTTAAAACCGCTACTTAAAGAGACGGCGAAAGGCCTAGGCAAAGCTGCCGTACAGGGGACAAAGGCTCTACCACTAACATCAATGCCGGAATCGGCATTAGCCGGTGAGATGGCGACTGAAATTGGGAGTGACCCAGTTGCCGCTAGCCAGAAAGAACTCAGGTCGGTTGCAGAGTTACTCCCCGGCGCACTCGTTAAGTCCTGGTCCGAAGTCACGTCTGAAATGACCGGTGCAGCACTCGCACCATGGGTCGGAGCCACTGGCAACGTCCTCAAGAGGATGTTGCCAAAAAGGATCACTAAAGGGCTGGCTTTCCTCGCAAAAAAGATGAAGATCTCTGACGATACAATTGAAGCTGCATTAAAGTCTGGTAAATGGGACGGCCCAGCAGCGGAGATAGGTGAAGAACGAATCAACGAAATGCTCCAAGGTATTCTCTTGAACGCTACTGAAGAGGTAACCGGAATCGAGCAAACTGGTAAGGACTTCGGAATCATCGGTGGAGTCGCTCGTGCTAATGTGGCCGCGATAAAGGGTGACATACCAACGATGCAAGAAGAGATGGCTAAGACCGGGGAGCAGTTTGCACTCGAAGTTGGTATCCTCTCCGCTCCTGGTCTCGGCGGCGCCATAGCACAACAAGGCTTGAAGTCGGTTGCCATTAGTGCTCAAAAGGCAAAGACTAAGTCTTTCCTTGAAAAATGGGCTGAAGCTGTAGACGATAACAAAATTGAACTCGAAGGCCCCTCTGAACTTATGGCTGAATTGGCCTACAAGAAAGAAATCACGAGGAAAGAATTTGAAGCAGTCGTCCAGAGCGGGGGCGAACTCCAGACAAATAACAAGCAGCGCGTGGCATTCGCCAGGAAAATCCGCAAGAAGCTTGAGGACCGAGGAGATATTGAGCGGGTCGAAGAGAAGAAAGAGATTACACCAAAGGAAGAGATCCCTGCATCTGAAACAGTCAAGGAGAAAACTCCAGAAGAAGCGGCTGAGCAAACAGTCAAGGAGAAAACTCCAGAGGAAGCGGCCGAGCAGCTACGAAGGCTTGACGAGAAAGGGCACATTGCCATCAGAGAGCGGAGCCGGCTTGAGCCACTCGCTGGCGACTTATATGAACCTCCAAAGAAGGAGATTAAGGCTAGGAAAGAAACGTATTCGGACGTAAAGCAAAAACTTGAAAAAGCTCGCAATCGCGGTGATATGACAATGCAAGAAGTAGATCAAGGCACGGATAAGTATCGTGGTAAAGGAGGAATCTCATCAGAAGCTAAGACTAGCGGATTTCAAGCTGCGTTTCGCGACAACGAAACTAATGAAGTTGCTATTCCGATGACAGATATCGGCAAGGGACAAACAGTCCCTTCTGGAGTTCATATATTTGACGGACTTCCAGATAATTTCGTTACAGAGAAAAATAATTACGGAGAACCCATTGCGGTAAAAGGTTCAGTTGAGGCTGGCTTTGTTAGGGACGGGAAATTCTACACCAGAGAAGAAGCTTCTGCAGCCTTATCAAAAAAACCTGAAGAAGTCGCCGAAAGAGACACCCCCGAATTTGCCGGCGAAGCGGAAACACCAAAGTTTAAGAAGTGGTTCAAGGAATCAAAGGCGATCGACGCCGAAGGTAAGCCAGAGGTTATGTACCACGGTGGGTCCTTCAGCGCAGAGTACGACAAGATTCTCGCGACCAAGGGGACATTAGGTGTCCACTTCGGGACCAGAAACGCGGCGCTCGACCGAATCGGTGGAAAGCCTGTTGACGACCTCATTAAAGAAGTGAGAGTTGAAGAAACTGACGATGGACGATTTACGTTTGATATTCCTTCTCTAAATCTTGAGCCCGATGAAACTCAAGTCTACGACACGAAAGAAGAGGCACTCGAAGAAGGGCGTACATTTGCTCACCAAGAAGCCCAAGACATGAACTTTGATGACATGGACGCCGAAGGCATGACCGACGTGTACCTGTCGATTCAGAATCCACTTAGGCTCACTGATTTAGGTTCGTGGGATTTTGGCGATGTCGTTAAAGAAGTCGCGAACGTGCTGGAAACAGATGAAATCACCCAGTTAAGTGAGATCGGACGAGCTGACGAGGCCAAGGGTTGGGACAACCTTAAGGAACTGCTGAAAGGTAAGGGCTACGATGGCATCGTTTACAGAAACAACGTCGAGGACAAAGGTAAGGATTCCTGGATCGCTTTCGACTCAGAACAGGTTAAGTCAGCGTCGATCAATACTGGGGAGTACGATCCTGGGAATGCGGACATTGCTTCTTCTGTCCAAGCACCCAAGCCTTCGGGTGTGGCTGCAAAATCGAAAAAAGGCCTCCCTAAGGCAAGGACGAAGAAAGCGGCAGATAGTCCCAAAACCCCTGCCAAAAAGTCTCTAGCGGCTACCGAGAAGGAAAGAGCCCGCCAGACTAAGCGCAGGGCGACCAAGCGTGCCGCTAAGAAGGAGGCTAAAGCCAAAGTCGAGGAAAGTGCCGTTAAAGCCACGCAGGCCGCTATACAGCCTCCTGGGGCCCCTGAGGGGAAGGCTGATAGGCCCATGAAGAAGGCCGCGAAGGACTTGGTCACTGACCTAGCTAAATCAAAGGCTGATAGGCCCATGAAGAAGGCCGCGAAGGACTTGGTCACTGACCTAGCTAAATCAGGGGTGACCAAGATGGCTGATATCGCTGATCACATGGCTGAGAAGGTCGGCGAGGAAAACTGGGAGAAGATGCGGGAATCGGTAGTCGAAGCGTACGTCAAAGCTAACTACGAACACGCCGACTACAGCCTAGAAGGCGCGGGGCCGCGCGGTGCCCATACACCCTGGTATGCCAGCGAGACCCCTTGGAACCGACTGGAAGTTCCAGAAATGATCCAGTTAGGCGAGGAGCTTGGAGCTGAAATTATTGCCAAGGATATGCGCCCTCGTTTACTCGGACAATTCAATGGTAGTATCACACAAATCGCCATCAGCCGGGCTTTAGATAATGTTAATAAGCTTTCTTCGACACTCGCACATGAGATCGGTCATTTATTTGACTACTTGGACGATAAGACCATGGCACGCGGGAATATTCTCGGCCGCCTACGCAGTGTCCATAATTACCTCATGGGCGAAGACGGCTTTGCCGAAGAAGTCAGGGACGAGCTTATCGAACTGTCAAGGTGGTGGCGCGGCGACTGGGAATCCGGCACAAGCTACGGAAGGTACCGAGAACACTCAAAGGAATTGTACGCAGACGCGATTTCAGTTCTTTTGAACACTCCCGATCAACTGAAAGAAAGAGCGCCAGAATTTTACAAGGAATTCTTTACACACCTTGAAAATAAGCCGAGCGTTCTGAAAGAGCTTCTCGAGATCCAGTACATGATTATGGGGGATGTGGAATCGGTCGCGGAGAATAGGTCCAATAGAACCCAGAAAATGTTCAAGAGAGGGTACAAAGCCTGGAATCATGCGAGAAATTCAACCAGAGTCCATAAGCAGTCTGCTCTCCATTCAGTTCAAGACAGGTTCGCTGAATATATTCTCGATAGAGGGTTCTCTGCTAAGAGACAGCTTGGGGAACGCGCGGATGACCCCAATCTTAAGGACGAGGACAATGCCTTTTATGCCATAGATGAACTACAGCATGTCGACAATAGAGGAAGAAGGTTCATGGAGGACCTTCAAGAAAAGGTTTTCAACTCGCTTGATAATCTCAACGTTTCCAGGGGGCTCTTCGCAGAGTACCTGTTCATGCATCGCATCGCCTCCGGTGGCACCTTTAAAAACGAGAAGCAACTTTTTAATCCAGAGGGGCATACTGAGAAAACTGCGGCAGATCAAAAGAGGGCGATACGAAAACGACTCGGTGACGAGAAGTATATCAAAATGGTTCAGCTTGCAGGCACCTTCCATGACATAATCTGGGAAATCGTCGAAGAGGCTGCCGAGGCCGGAACCTATAGCGCGGAAAAAGTCGAAAGCATGCGAAAGGATAAGGACAACTATGTAACATTCGCAGTGCTTGATTATCTGAATGGCGAGAGCATTTCGGCAGCGCTCCACGAAAGGGTCGGTACGTTCAAAGATATCATGAACGTCCTGGACGCCACCATCATGAAGATGTTCACGCTTACCAGGTGGAGCGAAAAGAATAAGCTCCTCGACAAGATTATAACACAGATGGAGGGCGATAAGAACTTGAACGCTGATGTGCATAAGGCAAAAGTGCCGAAAGGAATGCACGAGATGCCGAGAAGGGCACGGAAAGACTTTGGTTGGTTCTACGCATATCGCGATGGACAGCTAGAGGCTTGGGAGATTCCCAAGGAAGTGGCGGACGGCTTCAGTAAGTTAGATCTCAAGACCGTCTCTTACTTGGCCAGATTATATAGCAGCGCAACTTACGGCCTTTGGCACCCGCTATTTGTGACGCTATCACTTGGTTTCAATGTGGCAAATCCGTTTCGTGATCTTACTCGCGCAGCCAATAACCTAGCTGCCGAGCTTACCTGGAAACAGCTTCTCCCTGGTACGGCACTCCCTAAAGTTGCTTTCAACTTTGCAAGGGCATTGCCGTCTGCTATTCTTGATGAGATGGGCGTTAGCACCAAGGGGTGGGAAGACGCACTAAAGCAGAATCTGTCTGGCCTAAGCATGAAGGACGTCGCGATCGCTTATGCGAAAAGCTTCACCGCTGCTTATATGAAATCTTCTGGCTTCGACCAGGCTAATATAGACAGAATGCGAGATGACAAAGCCCTATCCATCAGCTATGCAAAAGTTGATGCTGAACTGAGTGAAGAAAAAGATCAGTACAAGAAGCTGATGGAGCAGCTTGGACTCGAACCATCCGCAGGCAGGACGCCCTGGGGAAAGGCAATAAGCATAAAGGATAAGGGGATGAAGCCATTTGCTGTTATCACCGGCGCAATAGATACAGCAAGTAAAATCGGTGGGGAAAGGATTCTTCGAGAGGCCGGAGTCAAGAAGCACAGGAAGGCCTATATTGTCCGCAAGGCCATTGGGACGCCCGACTACAGGCAGGAAGGGCAATTGACACACATAACAAATGCGCTCTTTATGTATTCCAGGGTTAACTGGGTCGGTAAGCAACACGACGCTGCTTACGCTATCGGCGCTAGAGGCGGTGGTAAGGCGATGCGATGGTGGTTTAGTTTCATGACCGGAACACTCTTGCCTTACATCGCAGCAAAGGAAATGCTTGATCGCGTCATGGATCTCTGGACCGGTGATGATGACGATGAAGAAAAAAAGAGGCTGAAAAACTTCTCTGACTACATGCAGCGGTCTTACTTAATGATCCCAACGGGGTATGGCAAAGACGCGGATAATGTTTTAGCCCTGAAGGGAATCTCAATACCTCGCGGTGATTTTCAAAGGTTCCTTATCTCTATGTGGCATTACGCCGGGAAGGCCGTTGAAGAAGAAGGTGGTCTCGAAAACGAATATGCAGATGCATCCGACATTAGGAAAGCAGTGCTTGGAGACATCGGAAACGAGATACTCCCAGGGCTTACGCCACCCCTTAAGCTTATAGCCGGCTGGTGGAATCATTCCAGTGGGAGATCACCATACAATAACGTCTTCAGTCAGAACGTCTACGAAGACTACATGTCTCCCGAGCAAAAGCAAGAGAAGATGAACGATTGGTATGCAAGCCAATTTGGTATACTCGGACAGTTTGGAACATGGATGTACGATTTCGATAAGAACACAAGCAATTTCAAGATTTCTGAATTCCCCGGAGTCTCGAGGCTTTATCGCGAGCGTAAGGTTTCTGACATGAGGAGCGCGTCCAGATACCTCCAGAAGGAAATCGAGGAAAGGGAGGTCAAAGCGTTCAATTACACGCTCCCGGAAGCAGCGACCAAGCTATCCTCCGAGTTCACCATAAACACGAAAACAATGTCGTCGAATAACCTCCAGGAAGAGGCTCGGCGAAAGCTCCTTCATCAATGGAGCGAACTCCACTTCAAGCCGGCCAAAAACACGATCAGGGACGCTCGCGCGGTCATCGAGAACTCGAAGGATGTCAGTGAAATTGCAAATGCAAAGCTGGCCGAGAAGGCTGCCATGAAGACACTCAAGGATGTCTCACAGGCCCTGAGAGACCGCCAGAACGCAGCGCTGATGCCGTTGGAGGATTTACCACCTATCTTGAAACCTGTCTTCTACAAGTACCTTACGGCTCTTGCTGAGGCAATGGACATGACGACGCCGGTACGGAAGACGAAGGATGGAGTTTTCACGGAAACGAACGAAGAGTACCAGACGAGATATCTCGCCCGTATCGAGAAAACGCTCCCAAATCTTGACATTGGAATTGAGTACTCTAGGATAATTGGGAGAGATGCAGCGGATAAGAAAGAAAAGAGGAAAGACCTCAAAAAGAAAGAAGGGATCCTGAAAAAGCGGCTTGGCAAAGACTGAGCTTGCAAACTGTTGGTTGATGTGTTAGTATGAGTGGTGGCAGTTCTCCCCAGGGTAAGTGGTTCGAATTGTTCGCAGCAATCCGATCGACATTGATGCCTTACCGTATCTGGGCAGGATTGACACTTGTCGGTTACCGGGCCGACGAAAATGCCTCC
>Ga0255048_10000902_pt1 | contig 21822 bp, 34 predicted proteins | sample JV7_2_2_MG_FD_183619 | JGI IMG/M metagenome (GOLD analysis project Ga0255048, IMG submission 183619) | Seawater microbial communities from Jervis Inlet, British Columbia, Canada - JV7_2_2 | ecosystem: Environmental > Aquatic > Marine > Inlet | place: Canada: British Columbia | collected 2016-10-06
CGAGCACGTCGTAGTTGATGACCACGACATCGGGCTGGCTCGGGAACACCTCACCGCCACCGTTCACGATGTCGATCCGACGCTCATGGACCAGCCACCTCTGAAGCTCGTTGCGCCAGTTCAGCTTGAGGCTGGCTGGGCAGACCACGAGCACCGTCTCGGGGCGCGTGGCGTTGATGACCCCGATGGCCTGAATCGTTTTCCCGAGACCCATCTCGTCACCGAAGAGCGTGGCGTCGCGCCCGAGGGCGTATGCGATCCCGGCCCTCTGGAACGGGAGGTATTGCAGCCCGTCAGGGGAGGGGATGTCGATGGTCGCGTCGGTAGCGCGGGAAGCCTCGACAGCGGCCTCGACCTCGGCAGCGTCGGGCGTCGTCCACTGGGAGACTTGCCACTCGCCCTGGTACTTCGAGACGCCGTAGCCGAGTGCCTTCACCTCGTCCTTGTTATCACGCCACACTTCCCAGAACTCGGGCGTGGGCGTGGCCGAGCGCACGGTGCGCCCGTCTGGCAGTTCCTTGGTCTCTCCCCACGTCAGGTTTAGCACCGTCTCAGCCCTCCTCCCGTAGGATGCGGCGATGGGCTTCGAGTCCACCGGACATCCCGAGGATGTCGCGGCGGCGCATCGTGATCACTGCGGGGGAGATCCCGCGACCGAACTCTAGGTCGTGGCGTGGATCGGCGGCTATCTCTTGGATCTCGCGTAGGGTCGCCTTGCGCTGGGTCATCAGTGCGAAGACCGTGCTGTAGGTCTCCCACTTGCTGAAGTTCTCAAAGGCGTCGACGATCCGTGAGCGCGTGGCGTCGGTCATCGCGAGCGGGGTGGAGGTGACCATCTCAGACCTCCCACCGGATGGCGTGATACTCTATCCGGTATGGCGCATCGGCGTCCTGTGCAAAGCGTACCGCTATGTTGGCGGCAGCCGCTTCGGTCTCGAACCGCGCCACGAAGTAGCCATCGTGGAAAAGTTCGTTTCGCCGTGTGATCTCGAAAGTCATTGCCGTGTCGGTCATCTCGGTGCTCCTGTTGCGAAGGTTGTTGTCCATGCAGTGAATATGGGGGGACACCTGTCCCCTACGCAAGGGATGGGACCACATTCGTTTCGAGGTCGTGTTGACCCGTTGGGCGGTGTCGCCGTAAATTGGTGTCAGGATATTAGGAGAGGGTGGCGGGGGCAGACGGCCCACGACAACCGGGACTCTCTCAGGACAGTGCGTGACGCTTGCTCGAACGCGACTGCCCACAGCGTACCACATTCAGTTCTACGTGGTGCTGGGGCAGTTTTTTATTCCCCCGGCACACATAACCGGGGGGACCAATGAACATTCGCGAGAAGGCGCGTGAGCTAAAGGCTAGTTGCGAACAGCTTCTGAGCAGCGCCGAATCCGAAGACCGCACCCTGAGTGCTGACGAGCAGGAGCAATACGACTCCAGCTTCATCGAACTCGAAGGTGCCTTGGCGCAGATCAAACGCGCCGACAACCTTGCGGTAGTATCCGCAGGGCTCGCAGAACCATCGACGCCGTCAGTTGGGCCGACAGCGGCACTTGAGCCAGAGCAGACCCGCGAGATCGTAGTGGGCCACGACCGCGCAGTCGCGAAGGGTTTCGACAACATCGGGCAGCAGTTGCAGGCGATTGCCCACGCATCGCACCCTGAGAGCCGCTACGAGAACATCGACAAGCGTCTCTCGTTCTTGCAGGAGCGTGGCGGCGATCCGAATGGCGAGGTTCGCGCATCGGGTGCAAGCGAAGCCGTCGCATCGGATGGAGGTTATCTGGTGCAGAAGGATTTCAACGACCAGATCGCAGAGCGCGTCTACAGCATCGGCGATATCGCTTCGCGGGTCACGCGGCAGGCCATCGGACCAAACGCGAACGGCCTCAAATACAACGTGGTCGACGAAAGCTCCAGAGCGGCAGGATCGCGCTGGGGCGGCGTGAGAGCCTACTGGGTTGCGGAAGCAGGAGCACTGACCGCCAGCAACCCAACCTTCAGTCAGCAAGAACTCACGTTGAAGAAGGTTGCAGCCCTGTTTTATGCGACCGAAGAACTCCTCATGGATCAGACCGCACTCGCGGGCATGGTCGAGCGAGTTGTTCCGCAGGAGATCATGTTCTTGGTCGAGGACGCAATCCTCGGCGGGAGCGGTTCAGGCCAGCCACTCGGCATCAGCAACTCTGCTGCCGTGGTGACGCAGGCGAAGGAATCTGGGCAGACGGCGACCACGATCAACGCCAGCAACATCGAGAAGATGTGGTCGAGGCTCTGGGGACCAAGCAGGGCGAACGCCGTGTGGCTGATCAATCAGGACGCAGAGCCTCAGTTGACGGCTCTGGCTGATGCCAACGGGAACGCTCTGTACATTCCGCCTGGTGGGCTGTCAGACACGCCCTACAGCAGACTGTTCAACCGTCCCGTGATCATGTCCGAGTATTGCTCGACGCTTGGGACCATAGGGGATGTGCAATTGCTCGATCTCTCGCAGTACTTCCTAATCGACAAGGGTGGGGTCAGGGCTGACTCTTCCACCAGTGTTCGATTCCTTTATGACGAACGGGCATTCAGGTGGATGTTCAGATGCGACGGCCAGCCTAGCTGGAACAGCGCACTGACGCCTGCCAACGGCTCGAACACGCTGTCGCCGTTCGTCAACCTTGCGACACGGAGCTAGAAGACTATGGCGGCTCAAGGATTTAGCATAGGCGAGGGGCAAGGCCATCTCGTTCTCGGTGTAGCTCCCGTCGACATCGACGCCGGAGCGCAGACATCGGATGCGTTTTCGATGGCGAACTACTCCCACGCTTCTATCATCATCGCGTTGGGCGTGACGGGTGCGGCCAGTACGGTCACCGTCAAGGAGAACACTGATGCGTCAGGTAGCGGTGCGACTGCTATCGCCTTCAGCTACTACGGTGAGGCGACTGCCGCAGGAGACACGACGGGCGCGAGAACAGCCGCGACCTCAAGTGGATTCGCGACAGCCACGACGGACGGCATTTTCTACATAATCGAACTCGACGCCACTGAGTTATCTGACGGCTCAGAGTGGGTTACTGTGCATATGTCCGATCCCGGCGTGGCGACGTTTGGGTCTATCATCGTGGTGCTCTCAGGTGCTCGGTACGCCGAGGTCGAAGCTCCGACAGCTATCGCCTAACGTACCAACGACAATGACTGGCGGGGGGGCCTCAAAATCCCCCCGTCAGGTATTGCTCAACTGAGGGAGGACTGCACATGGGTATCGCGATTGTACGACTCGACGGGCCGACTGCTGGTCAGGTCTATGTCGAGAGGGACGATCTCGCGGAAGCGATGATCTCCACGGGTCAGGCGGAGCGAGCGACGTTCGGTCAGCACAACATCTCATCGCCTGCCGCGCCAGAGACGCCAGAGTCGTCGAAGCCTGTCGGCAAGATGACTCGCGCAGAGCTTGAAGCTGAAGTGAGGCGGAGACGGTTGAACGTCAGCGGCAGCGGCAAGAGCGGCGCTGTGCTCAAGCGTGACCTCGTCGATGCGTTGAGCTAATGCATCAGCAGACGCCGTGGAATCGGATCGTCACCACGACGGCGGCAGTCACTGAGCCTGTCAGCCTTGACCGCGTCAAGCGCAGCCTCGGGCTCGATAACGTCCGCGACTTCGACACGACGATCCAAGAGCTTATCAAGAGCGCCAGCGGTGCGGTCTCCGCTGACCTCGGCAGGGCGCTGACGACTACCGTCTACACGCTGCACCTCGACCGTTGGCCGGGACGGCAGATCCAGCTTCCATATCCACCGCTGATCTCGGTCGATTCTGTGAAGTATTACGGAGACGTGACCGAGACCCTCGACACGTTCTCAGCAAGCAGCTACACGGTGAGCACCGGAGGCGACCCCGGCGTTGTATGGCTGAACGAGGACGCCGACTGGCCTGACCTCATGGACCGTCCCAACCCTATCGAGATCAAGTTCTCGGCGGGCTACGGTGCGGACGCCGACGATGTGCCTCCGGCGATTGCTGCTGCCGTCTGCATGACCGCAGCGTACTTCTTCGACCAGCCCATACCCGTCATCACGGGCACGATAGCGACAGAGCTACCGCTGGGCGTGAGTAGGCTCATCGACTCCGAACGGTTCCAGAGGTACTAGGATGGCACGTAAGAGCCGCCTCCGCACGAAGCTGATGTTCCAGCGCGACACGCGGACGAAGGACACGGACGGCTTCGAGGAAGCTGACTGGACCGATAAGGGCGAGAGGTTCTGTCAGGTCGAGCCACTACAGGGCCGCGAGTACTGGGACGCACACGCAGTGCTCGGCTCTCAGGGCCTGAAGATCCGTACACATTACGACGCGACGATCACGGACGTGGAGCCTGACCGCTGGCGGATGAAGAACGGCAGCACCATCTACGACATCATCTCGATGGTGAACGTCGACGAAGAGAACCGCTGGCTGGAGTTCCTTTGCACGACCGGGACGGGGGTGCTGGACTGATGGCTAAGTCCTCCCGCATAGGTGGCACCCGTGTCGAGATCGAAGGCGACGAGGAGTTGATCAAGAAGCTCAACGCCATGTCGAAGGGATTCCGCAGCAAGGCGCTTGTGCACGCATTGACGCAGGGGGCGGAAATCATAGAGCGCGAAGCGAAGGCGCGGGCACCCAAGAGGAGCGGGCTCCTGCGTCGTGCCATCACGACGATCACGCTGAAGTCTGGCAGCAAGCTGGCGAAGGTTGCGGTGGGATGGCGCAACAGCAAGGCGTCTCAGTTCCCTGCATTCTACGGGATCATGGTCGAAAAGGGCACCAAGCCTCGACGGCGCAAGAGGTGGCGCAAGAAGCCACTCAAGACGGGCACTGGCTCGACTGGCTCCGCGCCCTCGAATGCGTTCTTGATTCCCGCCTACGATAGCAAGCGCAGGGACGCCGACAGGAAAATTAAGGTCGAACTCAGTCGGCTGATCCGCAAAGCAGTGAAGAAGGGTCTCTGATGGCTAACCAGATCGAGGACGTGATCTACTCGCGACTGCAAGCGACATCGGCGGTGACCGATCTCGTGTCGACTCGCGTGTATCCGATTCGACGGCCAGCCGACGCGAGCCTGCCGCTTGTCGTGTTCGTCAGGACGAGCGAGTTCTGTCCGACAGCGATGGTCGCGGACCCCGGCAACGTGATCGCTCGGTTCCGCTTCAGTTGTCAAGCGGACACCCCAGAGAACGCACGCACGTTAGCGGCGACCATCAAGGCAAGCATCGGCTATTATGCCGACAGTGCCACGACTCCGGTGGTCGACGGCTGTTGGCCTGAAAGCGGGTTCGAGGAGTTCGATCTGGGCGCGGACCTATTTGCCGTTGAAAAAGATTTTTCCATAGCATATCGGGAGTGAAGAATGGCGACTTTTGTTCAGACAAATGTGGGCCTTTACTGGGGAGGTTACAGCCTGGCGTCGAGCTTCAACGCTATCGCGCTGAACATGGGCAACTCCCCGCAGGATGATACAGTTTATGGTGACGCATTCACCTCCAATGCGAGTGGCCTGTCGTCTGTCAACTGCGAGGCGGAGGGCTTCTGGGAGAGCGCGACTGATTCGGTGCTTCATGCGGGGTTGGCAATCAATGCCGCTGACACCGTTCTGAGCGTGACCCCGGTTGATCAGGCGGCAGGTTCACCCTCCATATTTAGCAAGGTCACGACCTCGACCTACAACCCCATCAGCGAGGGTACGGTGGGCAGCATGATGGGGTTCTCGCTCAGTGCTGAAGGTCGCGGCGAGAAAAGCGTGACGGGCGAGATCCTCGTCATTCCGGCGACATACACCACGTCGTCAGAGTCGGCGACCAACTCCAGCATCGGCGCAGTCAGCGCCACACAATCGGTGTACAGCGCCCTCCACGTGACCGCCGCGAGCGGCACCCTAGACGTTATCGTTGAGAGCGCACCGTCCAACTGGTCTGGCGAATCCACGCGCATCACGCACACGCAGTTCTCGGCTGTCGGCGCTGAGATGAAGTCAACGGCGGGGGCGATCACCGACGCACACTGGCGAGTGAAGTGGACGATCTCCGGCGGCGGCTCATTCGATTTTGTATGTTCACTCGGGATTACTTAGGGGAGGTGTAAGACATGGCTACCTTTGTGCTTTACGATGCCAGCGTGACCATTGGCGGAGTTGATTTGTCGGACCACGTGCGGTCGGTCACCATCGACTCCGGCCAAAATATGACGGACGACACCGCGATGGGCGATGCATTCACCTCGAACGCGGCAGGACTCGCCAACTGGTCCATGTCGTTTGAGTTCTTGCAGGACTACGCTACTTCGGAGGTGGATGCAACGCTAAATTCCTGCCTCGGTATCGGCGTCACGCCAAAGGTGATCGTCGTGAAGCCGACGAGCGCAACAGTGGGTACCGCTAACCCATCGTACACAGGCTCGGGCGTGCTCGAATCTTACAACCCAGTCGGCGGTGCAGTGGGCGATCAGGCGATGGCGTCTGCTACGTTTCAGGCAGCGTCGGCGCTGGTCAGAGCTACATCGTAGAATGCAGCACCAAGTCCCTCCCCTCATAGAAAAGGTATTCCAATGGTTTTATCCAAAGACCAGATTTTACAAGCAGACGACCTAAAGAAAGAAACGGTGGACACCCCAGAATGGGGTGGCGATGTGCTGGTCCGCGAGTTACGTGGCCGCGAGCGAGACGCGTTCGAGGAAGGCTCGATGGACAGCAAGCGCAACATCTCGATGGCGAATATGCGTGCGCGACTCGTTGCGATGTCAGCCATCGACGAGGAGGGCCAGAGGCTCTTCTCCAACAAGGAGGCGGCTGAGTTAGGCGACAAAAGCGCGACGGCACTCAACCGCTTGTTCGAGGTCTGTTGTAGGCTCTCCGGTATCACGAGTGATGACGTAGAGAAACTTGAAAAAAACTCAGAGACCCATCACGAGCCGAACGGTTGATCTGGTTCGAGTTGGCGGAGATGATGGGCTGCCCAGTAGGCGAGTTGCAGGACCGGATGTCGAGTTCAGAGTTTGCAGAGTGGATCGCCCGTGGCCGGATCAAGGCGGAGCAAAGGGAGCAAGCTGACATGATCGCCAGAGTCGAATCGAAGATGCAGAGCCGATGATACTATCTGAGATGAAGGTAGTATTGACTGCGGCCACGTCTGGCTTCGCGAAGTCGATGGACTGGGCGCAACAGCGGACAAAGGGCTTCCGCAAGTCAGTGGCTAAGGTGGGAGGTGCCCTTAAGGGCATGGCATCTATCGCGCTAAAGGCGGGTGCGGCGTTAGCCGGGATCGGGTGGGGTGCGAAGAAGATCTTTGACCTTGGAGCGTCCATTGAGGAGACAGGGTCGAAGTTCAACACGGTCTTCGGAAGTGAGGCTGGCGCAGAGGTGTCGGCGTTCCTCGACAACTTCGCCGCCAAGGCTGGCCTCACGTCTAACGAAGCGAAGGGGTTGGTGGCTACCACAGGTGCTATCACTCAAGGGTTGGGCTTCAGCCAGAAGGCGTCGGGTGAGGCGGCTATAGCGATCACCAAGCTCGCAGGCGATCTGAGTTCGTTCAACAACTTGCCGACAGAGCAAGTGCTGATGGGCATCAACAGTGCCCTTACAGGCGAGCGAGAACAGATGAAGCAGTTGGGCGTGGTCATCCTAGAGGCTGATGTTCAGTTCAAGGCGTTCGCCATGACAGGCAAGACCGTAGCGAAGAACCTCACCCAGCAGGAGAAGGCCACTGCGACCCTGGCGCTGATCACGGAGAAGGCGGGGAGCGCGGTTGGCGACCTCAACCGCACGCAAGGATCTGCGGCGAACGTAGCCAAGAGGCTGAAGACGCGGTTCTTGGAGATCCGCGATGCCGTCTCTACTGCACTGATGCCAGCGTTCAAAGAGATCCTCACAAGTCTCGAAGAGAACGAGCAAAAGTTCATCGACCTGAAGGATGAGATCCTTGAGAACTCGGGCGTGATCAGCGCGTGGGCGATGGTATTTGTCGAGTCTGTGAAGTTCGTCGGGATGTTCATTCTGGGGGTGATCAGAAACATTCAGAACATGGGCGAGATATTTGTGAACGTGGCGGACATGGCGAAGAATGCTGGACGCCTGGACTGGGCGGGAGTTAAGGCGGAGTGGGAGGAGATCAAGGCAAACAGAGAAGCGATGAAGAAAGTAGATGAAGAGCTATCAGAGCAGGCCGCAAAGATGGGCGCGGCTTTCAGGTTAGCGTTCAGCGGTGGGATGGCAGCCGCAAGAGACTTCGGGGAGACAGTTGCAAATATCCCACGGATTCTCGATGACACTGGTGACAGTGCAGCCTCGACTATTATATCCCTAAGTGACAAGATGGGAGAGTTGGGCACTAGCATCTCCAAGAACTTTGTGGGCCGTATGACGGATGCAGCGCAAGGCGGAAAAGATGCATTTGATGGGATGTTCGCATCCATCAAGAAGCAACTCGTCGAGCTTGCGATGAGGGCTCTTTTGTTCAAGGCTATCATGGGCGTTGGCGCGAAGTTCGGCATCGACACAGGCGGCTTCGCTACAGCGATGACTGGCTTCAAGGGAGCGGCAACGACAGCGACGGGCGACACGGCTGGCGGCGTTGCTGGCGGCGCTGGTACGCCGATACTCTCGGGCAAGGCGGCGAACGCATCGCGTGGCGGGCTTATCGTCAACCAGAACATCAACTTCAGCGTCTCTGCCATTGACGGCAGGTCAGCCGCCGCATTCATCAAGCAGCAAGGCGGAACCATCGCGGAGGTTATCGCTACGGCGGCGAAGGACTCGACGGCCTACCGTCGCCAGTTGCAGGGGGCTTAGGTCGTGGCTGTATTCCCTCGCACGGTCCCGCCAGCCAGGGTTACATATCCCAAGGTTGTCGGGTCTCTGATTAGCGTGGGTCAGAGCGGCGCTATCCAGACGCGCTCAGAGGCCGCACAAGGCCGGATGTGGCAGGAGGCTTGGCCCGCTCTCCCCGCCGGAAGCGCAGACGTGCAGGCGCTTCTTACGACCATAGAGAACCTGTTCAACACGGGCGCGACGTGTACCCTGACGCACTACCTCCTGCCGGGATCGGGCAAGGATGCGCACGGTTCCGGTCCTGGGGCACCGAAGGTGAACGGTGCGTCCCAGAGCGGCACGTCGCTTATGACCTACGGTTGGACCGCGAGCCAAACGGGAGTGATGAAGGCTGGAGACTGCTTCACGGTCCCCGGTTGTGACGTGCTGTTTCGGGTTACTGCTGACGCCAGTTCCGACGGGAGCGGACTTGCGACCCTCGCCATCGAGCCTCCCATCGTCGCAGGCAGTTCTCCCACCAATAGCGGGGTGCTGACTATCGCCGGAGCCACGCTCACCGCCGTAGTTCTCGACTACACCGACTCGACCGCAGGGCCTGACGAGTTCATCGGAGGATTGAGTGTCACTTTCCGTGAGGCTCCATAGATGGGACGCACCCTCACCTCTGCGATGCAGACCGCGATCAGCGCGAAAGAGGGCTACGGGGATGTCTGGTTCATCGAGATCGCGGCATCCAACACCACGCTGCGCTATACGACCGCGCCTAGTGACGTACTGTGGAACTCCCTGACGTGGACGGGCATCGGTGGCCTGATAGAATTCGACCCGCCTCCTGAGACCGGAGATCCAGCAGGGCAGAGCCTAGGGCTATCTCTGTCCGGCGTCGATACCGGGATGATCACCGAGGTACTCGACCACAACCTCAGGGGTCGCACGTGTCGCCTGTACTGGGGCCAAATCCTGCTAAGTACGGGCGTGGTCGTGGTCGATGCCATCGAAGTTTTCGGTGGCCTGATGAACGCCACTTGGCAGATCGAACACACGCCATCAGATCAAGGCACACGGGGCACCGTCAAAGTATCCACGACGATAGTGAGTGAAATGGCTCGCCACCTATTCCGGCGTATGCTCCGCACCAACCTGACGAGCTTGGCGCTGATGCAAGCACGTGGCGACATAACGCCTGCCACCACCGACACGTTCTTCTCAACTCTCCCGGCGCTGATGGGCCAGCCCGTCTACTGGGGCAGAAGGGGAGCAACGGCGAATCCCGGCGTCACGCCATACTACTACGGCGGTGAAGGTGGTGGAAAATGAGCGTCAAGCGCGTTGCTGATTGGCAGTGCGAGCTATTGCTCTGGGGAGCCCGCCAACGTCGGATGAAGTGGGCGTGGGGCGAGACGGACTGCGGAACGCTGATGCGTCAGGGCTTGGAGGTTGTGTTCGGGCACCCGCTCATGGACATCGCATACGCCTCGCGGGAGGAGGCTCAAGCCTGGATGAAGGATATGGGCACGAGTGCGAGCAAATATTTCGAGGGATGCGGAGCGGTACGCCAGCCAGTCAGCGAGTTACAGGGGGGCGATGTCATCGTCAGGCCGGGAATGGTTAACGGGATGCCGCGACTCGCTCTTGCGCTAGACGCGGAGGTGCTTATCACGAGTGATCCAGTACAGGGTCCGCACTGGATCGGTGCGAAGGATCTGCGGCGGCGGGCACGTCTCTATCGTTTCGCGCCATGAGTGACTTCGCGAAGGGTGCAGTAAAGTTCGCCGCGATCACTGCCGCCATCTATTTCACGGGTGGACTCGCATCATTTTCGACTATTAGTTGGACCACTGCTGCGATGGCCGCTGGCGTTGTCCAGTCAGCTATCGCCGCTCGCGGGATAACGGCCCTTATCGACCCCCTAAGTGATGGAGTCATCCGAAAGCAGGTCGGCATTCAAGCAAATCCGACAGGTACGGAAGTCACCCTCCCCGTTATCTATGGGAAGGCGAAGGTGGGGATGAGCGTGATCGACGTGCGGCAGGGCGCGAGCGACGTGAACACGCTCGCCCTCGTCGGCGCGATAGCGATTGCACCCGAATCTGGGCTAGGCATCGACGCGGTGACCGATGTCTACTTCAACGAGCTACGGTCGCTGGAGAATCCGGTGTTCGGCACCAACAGTTCCGGCAACAATCCGCAGCCGTTCACCAACACTGTGGTGAAGTCTCCGTGGAACGGCAACGTCTCCAGCGGCACCTTCGGGACAGACTTCTTCCTCGAATATTTCCTGCACGATGGGGACGATAGTCAGGCCAAGGACTTCGCGCTGAATGCCCAGTTCGGCACAGCGTGGCCCACCACGTCTATAGGTGCAGGCGTGGCATATCTGGTCCTCTGGCTTTACTACTCAGAAGCGATCTATACGAACGGAGTCCCCAACGTCACGATGGAGGTGAAGGGCAACAAGGTGCTTGACTGCCAGAACCTTGGCGCGACGGCGGCGTACAGTGAGAACCCAGCGGACTGCATCAGAGACTTCATGACATCGACGAGATACGGAATGGGTATACCCGCCGCCCAGATCGACGCCACGAGCTTCTCTGCCGCCGCCGCCTACTGTGACGAGAGCGTCACGATCACGATCACTGGCGGGGACGATGTAACGCTTGCTGATCGGTTCACGTGCAACGGCTTCCTCATGCCTGACGATGGGCAGTTGAGTAACCTAGAGCGCCTGCTCTCATCCTGTTGCGGGCGCATCGTTCGGGAAGGCGGCAAGTACAAGCTCCTCATTCGTAAGGCCCAGTCGGCAGAGACTTTTGAACTGGATCGCACCAACATCGTCGGTGACTGGAGCTTCCTTCGGACGGGCGTTGATGAGACGCCCAACACGCTCGTCGCCACGTATGTGGATGTCGATCTCAACTACAGCGCCCAGCCCGTCACGTGGCCGGAACCGGATGCGACAAATGCTTATCTAGCTGCTGACAACGCCTACGCAGTCGAGTCGCGCATCGAGTTGAGCTTCACCGAGAACCGCTACATGGCGGAGATGATCGCCTCGCAGCAGTTACTAGAACGGCGGGCAGATTTCGGGTGCGCTTTGGTGGCGCAACGCGAGGCGCTGAAGCTGTCGGTTGGAGACGTGGTCAACGTGACGCACTCAACCCCATCGTGGACAGATGAGAAGTTCTGGGTGGAGGCGATATCGCTGCGGCGTGATGGACTCGTACAGCTTGCGCTCAAGTCATACGTGGCTGCTACATACACGGTGCCGACGATGACCGTCAAGCCCGATATAGTAGTGGCATCGTTGCCCGCTAGGTATACAACGGCGGACGGCCCAACTGTTCAAGTGACGAACTTCGACCCCTACGGGATAGAACAAACGACCGACGTGTGGTGGTGTCGAATGAATCTCGACTTCTCCGCTGGGATGGGGAGCTACAAAGTTGAGCATGACCCAGCGTCAGGCTCCACATACGACTATTACAAGGACTTCACTGGCACCGTCGACACCGCAGCGAACCTTCTGGAGAATCCTAGCTCTGGCACAGACCCGTTCGAGTTCTCTACCGCATCTGGCTCAGAGACGGGGATATCCACTATAACGGTCACGCCATATCCCGAGGCGGCTAAACAAGGCATCGCGGGGCCTGCGGTCACTGTCACATTCCAGCCCTCGGATGAGGGTGAGTAGCCGTATTATATTATGAAGAAGAATGCAGTTGAGTACACTAGCCCTCCGACGAACGGACAGAATACTATGAAGCTCACCAAGCACGAGTTCGAGACGATTTACCGAATCCTCATTACGAGTTCAGTGGAATCGGTAGGGGAACAAAGGAACCTGAACGATGTTCTGGCTGCGTTCGAGAACGCTGGGCAGGCCATCGGCGCGGAGTCAAACGGGGTGCCAAGGATGTACACGATAGAACGCGACACTGCGCTGGATCTACCCGCAGGGGCACCAGCTACGTTGCGCGACCATCTGGACCGTGGGATCGGGCGCTTCCAGACATGGTCCGTCAGGTGCATCCCAGACGTGCTGGATAGGTTGGACGGAGCAGCAAAGAACTAGGGGGAGAGAGATGGCTACTGCTGGACCAGTACACTTCGAGATTCCGTGCTACAGCGAGTTCGGCGTGACGATGACGTGGTACGCGACCACGGTAGCGGCGGGCACCAAGAAAGACCTGACGAACTACACGGCGGCACTTGATATACGCAGGAAGCAGAGCGACTCGACTGCGCTGATCGCGCTCACGAGTTCGAGTGGCATCTCACTTGGCGGCAGCGCAGGCACGATCACGATCAGCCTGACAGACGTTCAGACGGCGGCGATCACTCCCGGCTTCGGCGTGTGGGATCTTGAGTTGATAAACTCTGAAGGGTCTAACCTTCGCTTGGTTGAGGGCACGTGTGAGTTCACACCGTCTGTGACGAGGAACTGATTATGACCGTGCCAACTACACTGGTAATCGACGCTACCCAGCAGACGCTGGAGGTCACCACTTCTCGGGACGCCATCTCGCTACGGGGCCGCGACATTGAGACGGGGACGCCCACCAATGGCGAGGTGCTCACGTACAGCACCAGCGCGTCCGAGTGGATTTACCAGAGTGTAGACGAGAACGTAGACGACCGCGTGGCGGCGCTTATACAGGACAGCGCAGGCGGTGGGCTGACGTGGACATACGATGACGCTGCCGGGACGCTGACCCCTGCCTACGTTGGCGACTCGACGTTGGTGACGACCGGGGCGCTCAACTCCGGCAGCATTTCGAGCGGCTTTGGGGCCGTCAATATCGGAAGCTCGGCCCTGACGGCTGGCGCGGCTTCGTTTACGACCCTAGGTGCTACTGACGACGTGACACTAGCCGCGACGAAGAAGCTGTATCTCGACGGTGGCAATAATACGTTCATCAGTGAGTCGGCGGCAGATAATATCTCGTTCACTACGGGTGGCATCCAACGGTGGAATATTAACGCCAGCGGCCACCTACTAGCGGAGGGCGATAACAATTACGACATCGGAGCCTCGTCAGCCAACCGTCCTCGCGATGTCTATATAGCGGGCACGACCACGGGTGCCGCCGCTTCGTTTACGACCATCAGCGGTTCGACAAGCCTCGCCCTAGCCAGCGGGGCAACCGTCACGGGCATCGACAACGGCTCGCTTGGGACGAGCGCGACCCTGCTCGCTACGCAGGGCGCGATCAAGACCTACGTCGACGCACAGGTCACCGCCCAGGATCTCGACATCATCACCTCGTTGGGCAACATCGACATCGACCTCGACAGTGAGTCGCTGACGCTGACGGGTGGAACGGGCCTAGCGTCCAGCGCGACAGGGACCACGGTGACCTTCGCCATCGACGCGACCGTGGCGACCCTGTCGGGTAGCCAGACGCTGACGAACAAAACCATCGCGGGCGGATCGAACACGCTGAGTGCAATCGCGAACGGTTCACTCACGAACAGCACGGTGGCTTATGGCGGAGTCACGTTGGCCCTGGGGGCATCTGATTCGACGCCTGCGTTCAACCTCTCAGACGCTACTGCGTACACGGGCGACAGTGCGCTCGTAACCGTGGGCACGATATCCAGCGGGACGTGGAATGGCTCGGTCGTAACGGGGGCCTACATCGACGCGACAAGCTCACCGCTCGCGAACACCAAGATCTGGATCGGTAGCGCCTCGAATGTAGCTGCCGAGTTCGCGCTCTCTGGTGACGCCACCATGACAGCCGGGGGCGTCGTGACTGTATCGACTGCCGCCGCTTGTACAGGCAACGCTGCGACAGCCACCCTAGCCAGCACCGTAGTCGTAGTGGACTCGACTGACGCGACCTCGAATATCGCGATGTTTGACTCCTCAACGGGATCGCTGGCAGTGAAGACCGATGACGGAATAACATATAATTCTAGCACTGCTGCTCTCTCGGCAACTACTTTTATCGGTGCGCTCACGGGCCTCGCCTCCACAGCGACCCTCGCGAGCACGGTTGTCGTGGTGGACAGTACTGACGCGACTTCCAATATCGCGATGTTCGACTCCCCGACTGGATCGCTTGCCGTAAAAACGGACTCAGGGATCACTTATAACTCCAGCACTGCGGCGCTCTCGGCGACCACTTTTGTTGGAGCCCTCACTGGAAACTCGGCCACCGCGACTGCTCTCCAGACGGCTCGCACCATAGGCGGCACCAGCTTCGACGGCACCGCGAACATCGCGGTGGGCTTATCAGCTACGGCCACAGCCCTCGCGACGGCTCGCGCCATCAACGGGACAGACTTCGATGGGACTGCGGCGATCACCGTTACTGCCGCCGCCGGGACGGTGACCGGGGCCACGCTGAACTCTGGGGTCACGGCTTCCAGCCTGACGAGCCTCGGCACCCTGACCTCGCTGAGTACTGGGGCTATAACTGCTACGGGCGCTCTTACGACTATTTTCCAAGCTGTTAATTCTGGCAACCCCGAGTTCAAATTAGGATCATCGGCGGCAGAATGTCTGCGTATTCAGACCGTCTATGACTCCAGCGCCCAGACGCTCAACTATGTCATGTTTGACACGGCGGCGGCGAGCGTCACAGGGAATAAGGGCGAGATTCGATTTCAAGTGGACGGCGATGCGAGTAACCTAAGCACCGTCAAGTTTCAAGATGAGGGTGTTGATATTGCCGGGAATCTGGCGCTGGGCACTGTGTTCGCTGTAGGAAGCAACCCATCCGGTACTGGCACCATCCGGCTCACCAAGAACTTCGGGATCTTCACTCGCAATAACGCCAACGATGCGAACAAGGCGTGCGTGTCCGAGAACACCGTTACTGGGAATGGCACTCTCGATTTCGGTGATAACGCTCAGTGGGATGCCCTTCGCTTCCATTGTTCAACTGCCAACGTGATGGAGCTTACCTCTTCAGCTATCAACCTTAACAAGGCGGTGACAGCTTCTAGCACGAGCACCCTAACGGGCAACGTAGGGATCGGACAGGCTGCTGGTGGACAGGCGCTTGGGGTTCTATTCGCGACTGGCGACGAGTACATATCGGACATGGTTCATTCTGACGCCACCACTCCCTTCGGGATACGGATGCGGTTTACTGGCGGTGCGCCAAATGACGCTACGCAGGAGTTCCTGAAGTTCACTGACAGCAGCGCAACACGGGCGGTCCTTCGTTCCAATGGAGGGCTCGCGAACTTCCAGAGCAATAACGCGGACCTCTCAGACGAGCGGCTGAAGACCATTCACAACCCCACGGAATCGAAGTGGGACGCCCACCTGGCGCTTGAAGTGATCGACTATCACTACAACGACAGCCCCGATACGCGGCTATTAATCGGAGTGGGCGCACATCAAGCTGGAGAGTGCGACGAAAGGCTCTGCAACACTGACGGATGGGAAGAAGACGGCGAGAAGTATCACGGTGTCTACTCCAAGGATCTTTCGTTCTACACGATGAAAACCGTGCAGGAGTGCCAAGCTCGAATCGTCGCCCTTGAGACCACCATCGCAGAGCTACAAGGAGCAGCATGACGACTTATGATTGGGAGTTTGGCGAGTTAGACTGCTACAAAATCTATGAGGGCCAGACCGATGTGGTCTTCGATGTCGCCTGGAGGCTGAACGCCAGAGATGGTGGTTACTCTGCAAGCGATTGGGGCAATCTGGAGGTGGCCTATGAATTGGGCGATCCGTTCACTCCATTCGCAGATTTGACAGAGGTGATTGTCCAGGGCTGGTGCGAAGCTGGTCTGGATGTGGATGCCATCAAAACGGCGCTCGACGCGAAGGTCGCTGGACTGAAGAATCCGACGACCGAGGCGCTAGATCCTCCGTGGGTGCCTAGCCCCGATGACGGTCCCGAAGCGTAGCGTCTGCCGCCTAGTCGTATTGGCGGGAGCGATCCACGTAGAACTGGACGCGCTTAAACGATGAGGGTCATGGAAACACTTCAGCAGGTAGTACCATCAGCTAAGGCCATCGGCGTCGTGGTTACGATAGCCGCAGGCGCTTTCCTAGCCGGGGTCGGCGCTGTCTTGAACTGGGGCGAATACACCGATCTGCCAGCCGATGTCTCCCTACTACAGGAGCAACGTGTGGCCGCTGATGGGACTATCGCAGAGCTTGCCGAGGGCCTTGAGGAAGCTGCACTGGAGCGGGCGCGGATTCTCTGTCTGGTCAGGCTAACGGCTACCGGGGAAACACTCTCACCACTCGAAGTCACGGAGCGTTGCCCATGAGCGGGCCTCTCAGTTTTATCTCGGGGTTGATCAAGCCCGTCACAGCATTAGTGGACGACCTCCATACATCGGATGAGGAGCGGCTCGCCGCGAAGGGCGTCCTGCTCGAACTCCAGACAGGGCTGATGTCGCAGACGCTCGCCTACGAGCAGAAGCTGGCGGAGTCTCAGGCCAGCATCATCGTCGCTGAGGCCACGGCCAACAGTTGGCTGACGCGCACGTGGCGTCCGATCACGATGCTCACCTTTGTATTTCTTGCGGTCTATTCCCAGTTCACTGGCACTGAGATCCCGCAGGACATGTGGACAGTGATCAAGATCGGGCTCGGCGGGTACTTAGGTGGCAGATCAGTAGAGAAGTCGGTAGGCGCGATCACTGAAGTGATGAAACGCAAGGAGCAAGTCTGATGGCTCACGATTGGCCGGGAGGGTTCAGCCTCCAGTTCTTCGGTCCCTCCGAGTTCGACCACCCTGATCTGATGGACCCGACGTTCCTGCAAGACCTCGACCGCCTGCGGATGAGATGCGGCTTCCCTCTCACGATCACCGACGACGCACGTGATCAAGAAGATCTCGACCGCATCTACGCGAGGGAGATCGCGAAGGGCTTGTCGTATCCGACAACGTCGGCGCACCTCCATATCGACAACACCTTGGTGAGGTCAGTGGACCTCAAGCCTGCAACGCCACGAGCGGGCGATGGCTCCGACTTGAACCTGGAGGAGCGCGAGTTGGTGTTGACGTTCCAAGTCCTCAAGCTATGGGAGGATGCCGTGTGGCCGCACCTTGGGCTCGGCATCGAGACAGCACACTGGCACATCGACGACACGCCGCGCCTCGGCGAGCGTCGGCCAGCGTTCTGGGTTGCCGTCAGTAGATAGGGAGTCCGCTTAGTTTTTGTCTTCCCTCGCGTCCAGATAAATCTCGACCACAGCGGCCACGCAGAGGAAGAGGAAGAAGCACCATCCCACCATCAAGACGAACTCCACGTCGTAGCCGTATGGGCCACTCATGGCGACTTCCTGAACGTCACCCAGTGGGTGTGCGCGGCCAGCCAGCCGTAGCGGACGCCGTAGCTCACCGCGATGACAGCGCACGCTCCCGCGAGGGCGACCAGCGGCCAGCGTTTCATAGTGACCTCCTCACCGCATCACGGCAGTCCGCACCTGTGTCTTCTTCCGGCGTCTCGTATAACACGTCGAAGTCTGGGTGGTTCGACCTGTACCATCGAAGAAGCTCCGTCAGATATTCGGCTCCCTTGTACAACTCATGGAGCCCATCGCGACCCTCGTAGCTGTAGTCCCCAACGAGGCAGTCAGCGTGATTGCCGATTATGCGGAGCCCCCTCACAACGCTCGGCGTCAGCGGCGGGCGTCTCACGGTGTCCTCCTCTTCAGCGGGTCACGCTCGCGGAAGCCCTGGAGCGTGACGCCATGCTCGTGCGCCACCTCGCGGATCGTCTGTGGCACGAGTTCGTCGGTGAACGGCGGCTGATACTTCGAGCGCGAGGATGTGCGCTCGACCGTCCCGTCTGACCAGAGCCTCCACGACTTGCGGTAGCGGCCATCTCCGTTGTGTGTGGCTTTGCCTTTGCTCGACTTTACGAGGATGTGGCCTGTGGGGATCGTCATGCTGTCTCCTTCGGCCACGTCAGTGGCTGGGGGTTCTCTAGGAAGGCCCGCTGAAGCGGCGGGATAGGCGTGTACGCGCCCTTCCAGCGTCTCAGGGTGCGAGGGTGTACCCTCATCACCTCTTGGGCGAAGCGGGCGTCTGTCAGCTTCGACTCCTTGATGCGAGCGTGGAGCAGGATCACGTGCTTGTTCTTCATCGTGCTCTCCTCTCTCTGGCTTTGGCGTAGCGTTCTTGGTTTCTAGTGAAGCGTGGGAGGTGCTCCTCGCAGACCTTCCAATCGTCTGCGTTACCCCGAATGTCGAGCCCATTACGGAGCGGCACCGAGTCGTAGGGATGCACCGGGGCGTTCATGCCAACGCAGTAGTCGCAGTAGTCGGTGCGGATGCTCCAGTGACCCTTGTCCTTCACCTCGCGGAAGCCGCTGCCGCCGAAGGTCAGAATCGTCATACCCCACGAGATCGGAGCGGAGCAGTGCGGGCAGAAGTCGCCGTCCACTTCCCCGTAGGCGACGGGCTTGCGGCACTTGGGGCACGGCGGTCGGTGGGCCTTGGCTGTCATCTATCCCTCCTGTGTGCGAACACGCTTCGGGAGGCGAGGCATCGCAAGCTGGGAGTCACAGTCAATGCAGTAGGCTAGTCCACCCTCCCTGCTGAGGATCTCTTCGACGGTGACGTAAAGGCTCCCGTCTGGCCCTACGACTTGGGCCTCGGGGCCACAGTCAGGGCAAGTAAGCTCGAAGCAGACTGCTGTCGCGATCTTGGCGGTCTTCATGGCGTTACCTCCTGCCTCGGAAGGATCACTGCCCAGTTCATCTTGCCACGGCGGGGGCAGTAGCCGTTGTCCTCTACGACCTCGCCCCCCTTGACTACCATCGCGTGATGACCCGCCGCGACCATCGCGTCCCTGCCGTCCTCTCTCAGCCACCTCGCCAGAGTTGGGTCATCGGACCAGTGATACCAGATGATCTTGGCGTCTGGGATATACTCCCTGACCACGGCCAGCCACGCCCTGTCGTTGCACCAGCCCCGCTTGCCCTTGTTGGAGGGGTGATGGCGGACCAGATCAGCCGCCTCCTCCTTGGAGACATCTCCGTAGCCCATGAGGGTCAGGACATAGGCCAGCGCGGTCGGCACACAGTACCTCGCCCACGTTGCTCGGTCAGCCATCTCAGGCCCCCTTCGAGCACATCCACTCCAGTGCTCTCTCATGGTGGATGGACACGCCGCGCTTCGGCAGGCGTCCGCGCCATGCCACTGCCTCGCGGATCTCCTGTGGCGCTCTGGTGGCCTCATAGCCCACCTTGACGGCTGGCCCCTTGGGGGTGAGTCCGTTGTGGGTGACCCATGCGAGGTAGGCAAGGCATCCGCCTGCCGTCATCATCCGGTCGCCCATCTCGAAGTCGGTGCGGCTCTTGGCTCCGCGCCCGCGAAGGTTGTGGACCCTGTACATCCCCCGGTTCTCGCCACGCTGGATCGGCGTCACCCTGATCTTGGGGTGATAGCCCGCCAGCCGTTCGATGGCCTGTCGTAGAGTGACACGATCAGGCCACCTCCCGGTTAAGGATGTGCCTGACGGACTCTTCGAGTTCGTCGATGGAGGCCATGCGGGAGGCGATCCCGCCATGCTTCTCGGCGAGGGCGTTGGCCCGCTCTTCGGTGATGCCGAAGTGGCGTTGGGACACCCACTCGCCGATCCACTGCCAGTCGGTCGGCTCGGCGGGTGCCATCGCGGCGGCGAGGTTGCCAAAGTGCTCTAGTACGGCGTCGGTCATCTGGGCACTCCTGTTGCGAAGGTTAATTGTCATGAACCAATATGGGGACAGATGCCCCCACACGCAAGGCCATCCCCAAGGGGGGCGTCTGCCCCCTAGCACGGCGGCGGCGGCTGGGGTTACCTTGACTCGTGACCTTCGACACAGGAGTCCAAGATGCAATTCCCGCCAAAGCACCATATCCAACACGTCGACACCCTCGTGTCGGTGGCCTCTATGTTGAGGAGCTATGCCGAAAGGTGCTCCCGGCGAGTCACTCCTTCGTCGAAGGCGGCTAAGGGGGTCACCACACGTTCAACCTTCAAAAGGAGAACCCATGACTACAGAGGAACTGCTGCATAAGCTCTTCACCGCGACGAAACACGCGAGGGAAGTCGTCTACTCCGTAAACAAGATGGGGTACACGATTGACGCGAAGCTCTACCGCCGTGTGACGAGTATGCTCGGCGGTGGCATCCCGAAGCCAGCCTTGGTCGGCTGGGGGATTAAGGCGACTAGCGAGTATGCTTGGGAGCATCGCGAGGTCTGGTCGAAGCTGAACAAGACGGACGCGATCAAGCTGCTCAAGGGCTCGCCGTACAGCCAGCGCGACGATGCCGCCGCCCGTGGCACGGCAGTCCACAAGACGCTGGAAGCCCTGCTGGGCGACACGGAGATGCCGCAAGACCTGACAGAGGACGAGCAGGCGTGTGCCGATGCTGCCGCTGACTTCCTCGCCTTGCGCGACTCGAAGCACCTCGGGACCGAGATCACGGTGTTCAACGACTCGCTGGGCAGAGGCTACGCGGGCACCCTCGACCTCTGGGAGGTCGACCGGGACGGCCAGACTTGGATTCTGGATTATAAAACATCCAAGAGCGGGGTCTTCCCCGACATGGCGATCCAACAGGTGGCCTACCAACGCGCAGAGTATGCGCTGGTCAAAGCGAGGCCGCTCGGTGATGGGAAGTCTGTCGCGAAAGTCATACCGTGGGGGCCTGAGTACGCAGAGCGACTCGGCATCGTCCACGTGAGCCCAGAGGGTGCCGTTCTCCATCCGATCAAGAACCCCGACAGCCTCGTGCCGATCTTGGAGTCGGCGGCGACGATCTCGCAGTGGCTGTCGGATACGAATTCGTTTCGCAAGACACCCCGCGAGCGAGTGTATGAAGATCCAATCACTTTGAAAGGAGTCGAGCAATGAGCAGAACAGATGAGTTGAAGGCCAGCGGAGCGGTGGCACGGACCAAGGAGGTCAGCGGAGACGCATCGATGGAGCCTGCCGCATACGTTAAGTGGGGCGACGAGTACGCCTACGTGGAGGGTCAGGTCATGGAGTTGTGGGACTCGCCGAAGGGCTACGGCGAGAGCGTCTCGATGGCACTCACCAGTTGCTCTGATGGTCTCATGGGCAAGCTGG
>Ga0255048_10000903_pt1 | contig 21817 bp, 20 predicted proteins | sample JV7_2_2_MG_FD_183619 | JGI IMG/M metagenome (GOLD analysis project Ga0255048, IMG submission 183619) | Seawater microbial communities from Jervis Inlet, British Columbia, Canada - JV7_2_2 | ecosystem: Environmental > Aquatic > Marine > Inlet | place: Canada: British Columbia | collected 2016-10-06
CGATCTGACCGGCACCGATATTTACCGCCCGCAGGAGGGCACCTTCGAGTTCCGCAAGGGGCCGTTGTTTCACAACCTGATTCTCGCCGACGAGATCAACCGCGCGCCGGCCAAAGTACAGTCCGCGCTGCTGGAGGCGATGGAAGAGCGCCAGATCACGGTCGGTGCCCGGAGTTACGGGCTCGAAGACCTGTTCATGGTTATGGCGACGCAGAACCCGATCGAGCAGGAAGGTACGTATCCGCTACCCGAAGCGCAGCTCGATCGATTCCTGCTGCACGTCGAAGTCGGTTACCCGACCATCGAAGACGAGCGCCGGATTCTGGTATTGAACCGGGATGAAGCAAAAGCCGGTGAACGGGACGCCTTCCGACCGCCCGAACTGCTGTCGATGGGATCGATCATGCAGGCACGCCAGGACATCCTGGGCCTGCATCTCGCCGACGAGCTCGAGGAGTACATCGTCAACCTGGTGGTCGCGACACGCGATCCGGGTCGTGTCGACGAGTCTCTCGACGGTCAGGTCATGTACGGCGCAAGCCCGCGCGCCAGCATGGGTGTCGACCGGGCAGCGCGTGCGCGCGCCTGGCTCGCCGGTCGTGATTTCGTTGGCCCTGAAGACATCCAGGGCGTCGCGGCAGATGTGCTGCGCCACCGCATCGTGCTGAGCTTCGAGGCGGAGGCAGACGGTGTCAGCGAAAACTCCATCATCGAGCGCCTGCTCAGCGGCGTCGGAGTACCCTAAGCGGAACGCCAATGGCACTGCTCGATCATTTGCCCGAAGACGCATCGCCCGTCAGCGTGAGCCAGTCCGGCCTGATCCGGCTCAACGCGCCTGCGCGCGCGATTGCCCTGGATGTCGTGCGCGTCAAATCACTGCAAACCGGCGCTTACGTGTCGCATTTCCGTGGTCGTGGCATGGAATTCGACGAGTCCCGGCCCTATCAACCCGGAGACGATCCACGCAGCATCGACTGGCGCGTCACAGCGCGCAGCGCAACGGCGTATACCAAACTGTTCCGCGAAGAGCGCGAGCGGCCGGTACTCATTGTCGTCGATTTGCGTGCGAATATGCATTTCGCGACACGCGGCTGCTTTAAGTCAGTCAACGCCAGCCGCGCCGCGGCGCTCCTGTCATGGGCCGCCCACCATCGCGGCGATCGGCTGGGTGGCCTGATTTTCGGTGATACCACACATCGTGAACTCAAACCGCGTCTCGGCCGGCAGGCGGCGCTGCGTTTTGTCCACCAGCTCGCCGAGCACCCTGACTGGGGCAATCGCTATCTCGCCAGTGATGACACCGAACCACTGACCCAGGCGATGTCATCGCTGCGCAGGGTTGCGCGTCCCGGCAGTCTGGTCGTTGTTTTGAGCGACTTCGTCGGTTTCTCGCGCGGTGCGCAGTCGTATCTGTCGAGCGTAGCGCGCCACAACGAAGTGCTTGCAGTATTTCTCAATGATCCGCTGGAGAGACAGTTGCCGCCGCCAGGTCGCTATCGTCTCGTCTCAAATGACAACGAGCTGGCCATTGATACGGTGGCCAAAGCTGCGCGCAAAGACTACCGCGAGGCATTCCAGACGCGCGCTCAGGAACTCGAGGCTTTCTGCAAGCGTTACGGCGTGCACCTGATGCCACTCTCCACTGAGGACGATCCGGTGACGGCGCTGCAGACGGCACTCGGCCGCAGGAGGCACTGATGGATCCCGAGCAGATTCCGCTGCGCGACCTGCATTTACCCGAGGTGATCGGCTGGTGGCCTCTTGCTCCTGGCTGGTGGGTCGTCATTGCCCTCGTCGCTGGCGGGCTCATTTACCTGTTTCGGCTGTATCTCAACACGCGAGCCCGTGGCGCGGCGCGCCGCCATGCGCTGCGACAACTCAATGAACTGACGGTGGCATTCGAGCAACACCGTGACACCGTGGCGTTTAGTAGCGACGTCTCGGAATTGCTGAGACGTACGATGCTCGCGTACGCCCCTCGTCAGGACGTCGCGGGCCTGACCGGTGATGCCTGGCTCGAATGGCTGGATCGCGACCTCGATCAACCCCGTTTCATGAACGCCACCGGGCGCAAGCTGCTCGAGTTGCCATACCGCAGGCCCGACGATGACCTGTCGGCGTTCGAGCTGGTCGATGTCATGGCGGCCGTACGCCAGCGCCTGGCAACGCCGGTCGGAGGACGTCGCTGATGTGGTCGTTGGCCTGGCCGTGGGCAATGCTCGCGTTGCCGTTACCGTTCATCGCTCGCATGCTGATGTCGGAGTCGCCGACCTTGCAGGATGCGGGTCTCAAGGTGCCAACGTTGTCACTTTTTTCGGTCTTGTCGCAAAGGCCTCAGAGTGAGCGCCTGTTGAGTTGGCGCTTCTGGCTGGCAGCAACTGCGTGGATTCTACTGGTCGTGGCAGCAGCCCGGCCCGAACGCATCGGCGATGAACTCGATGTGCCGGTGTCCGGTCGCAACCTCATGCTCGCCGTCGATCTGTCGGGCAGCATGGACCAGAAAGACTTCGAACTGGGCAGCCGTCGCGTTGACCGGCTGACCGCTACGAAAGCGGTGGCGAGTGACTTCATCAGCCGCCGCGAAGGCGATCGAATCGGGCTCATCCTGTTTGGCGAACGCGCGTACCTGCAGGTACCTCTGACACTCGATCGGGAAACGGTCAAAGTGCTGCTGCTTGAAGCATTTATCGGTCTTGCCGGTGAGAAGACGGCCATCGGCGACGCTATAACGCTCGCGGTCAAACGCATCCATGACCAACAAGTCGATGCGAGCGAACAGGTTCTCGTGTTGCTGACCGATGGCGCCAATACGGCCGGTGAGATTGAGCCGATGAAAGCGGCGCAACTTGCGCAGCAAGTCGGCCTGCGCATCTACACCATTGGTATCGGCGCCGAGCAGATGCAAGTGTCGTCATTGATTGGCGGCAACCGCAACATAAACCCGTCAGCGGATCTTGATGAAGAGACATTGACCGGCATCGCCGAGATGACCGGGGGCCGTTATTTTCGCGCCAAGGACACGGCCGGGTTGCAGGATATCTACCGGCTTGTCGATGAGCTCGAGCCCGTCGACGAACCCGAGGCGGGCTTTCGTCCCGTCAAATCACTGTATTACTGGCCGCTCGGTGGCGCGTTCGCGCTGGCCGGTCTGCTTTGTATCGTCAGCCTGCTGCAGAGCTTCGCACTGCGGCGTCTCGCCGGAGCAGAATCCGATGCTGGCTGAGTTTCACTTCCTGCGCCCTGAGTGGCTCTGGGCCGTCCCGGCTGTGGTCGCCTGTACGATTTTGCTCGCACGGCGCCAGCTTGGTCCGGGAAGCTGGCAGCACGTTGTGGATGCCGCACTCGCACCGCACGTGCTGTCGCGCAGCGCGAACCGCCGTGCTGATTATCGCTGGTGGTTGCTTGGGCTCGGCGGAGTGATCGCGGCAGTTGCGATTGCGGGCCCGGCCTGGCAGCGCGTCGAACAACCCGTATTTCGCTCCGACCAGGCGCTCGTCATTGCTCTCGACCTGTCGCGTTCGATGGACGCGCAGGACATCGCGCCGAGCCGCCTGATACGGGCACGCCTGAAGATTCTCGACATGCTGGAGCGGCGGGGCAGCGGCCAGACCGCACTCGTCGTGTACTCGGCCAACGCGTTCACGGTGACGCCGTTAACAACGGACAATGACACTATCGCTGCACTCGTCAACAGCCTGAGCACCGACATCATGCCGAGTCGCGGCAGTTATCCGATTGCCGCTATCAACAAAGGCCGGCAATTACTGGAGCAGGCGGGCGCAGGCGTTGGTGAAATTCTGCTAATCACTGACGGCAGTTCGTCACCGGCAGCCGAACGCATCGCCCGTGACCTCAAAGGTTCCGGGTTCACGCTGTCAATACTCGCGGTCGGCACGGCCGAAGGCGCGCCGATCCCGCGAGTCAGTGGCGGTTTTGTTACGGACCAGTCTGGCAATATCGCGGTGCCGCGTCTCGAGGAACATTCGCTGCGAGGGCTCGCAGCGGCGGGCGGCGGGCGGTTCTCAGTACTGTCGACCGATGATCGTGACCTGGACTACCTGTTGAGCGGAGAGGCGAGCGGCCGGCAGGCGGGTGACGAGAACCTTGCGACTGACCATTGGAGAGAAGAGGGCCCCTGGCTCGTGCTGTTGCTGTTGCCACTTGCCGCGATGGCGTTTCGGCGCGGATATATAGCAGTCATTCTCTTATTCATCCTGCCATTCGGCGACGAAGCACAAGCATCAGCTTGGAGCGACCTCTGGCAGACGAAAGACCAGCAGGCTCAGCAACTGCTCGACGAGGGTGCTGCGGCTGATGCGGCTGACCTGTTCGAGAATCCGGACTGGCAGGCCGTCGCGAAGTATCGCGCGGCGGATTACGAGGCAAGCGCCGCCACATTTGCTGAGCAGGAAGATACACGCAACCTCTATAACCTCGGCAATGCGATGGCTCGCCAGGGAGAGTTTGAATCAGCGATCGACGCTTACGAGCAGGTATTGGAGCTTGAACCGGAGAATGAAGACGCGGAGTACAATCGCGACCTCCTGAAGCAGGTGCAGGAACAACAACAGCAACAACAAGAAGGCGACCAGCAGGAGTCATCCGAGCAACAGGGTGAGGGCGAGCAGTCGGACAGTGAGAGCGAGTCGCAGCAGCAAAGTGAGGATAGCAACTCGCAGTCGGACAGTCAGTCGGAGGAGGGTGACGCCTCGCAGCGCGATGAGCAGGAGGCAATCGAGGAAGACCTCGAGGCCCTGCAGGAAGAACTGCAACGCGCCGCCGAGGAAGCCGCGCAGAACGAGCAGCAAATGGCTCAGCAACAGTTAACGCCCGAAGAACTCGAAGCCTTGCGGCGTGAGCAGGAACAACAACAGGCAATGGAGCAATGGTTGCGGCGCATCCCTAACGATCCGGGTGGCCTGCTGCGGCGCAAGTTCCGCTATCAATATCAAAAGACCGGCAAGGACCAGGATGGCAACAACACCTGGCCGGACGACGAGGTGCAACCGTGGTAGGGAACAAGCTGCGACAGACAGCGTGGATTACATTATCGGTACTGCTACTTTCTGTGCAGTCGTTTGCCGCTGTGGTGACGCGCGTTGATCGCGCGGACATCGAGCTGAATGAGTCTTTCACGCTCGAGGTCATCACGGATGCAAACATCGATCTGCAGCCGGATATTTCGGTCCTCGAGCAGGACTTTTATATTGGGCAGCCTAGCCAGCTCAGCAATACGACGATTGTTAATGGCCAGATTCGACGCAGCAAGACCTGGACGTATGTGCTGATGCCGAAGAGCGCCGGTAGGATTACGATTCCGCCGGTCTCTGTCGGAACTGAGCAAAGCGACCCGCTGCTTATTACAGTAAGCGAGCCCAGCTACGCGCCACCGGGTGTCGCCGAGGTGTTCCTGACGAGTGAAGTCGATTTCAACGAGACCTACGTGCAGGCCCAGGTCCTCCTGACGATCAAAATCTATCGGTCGGTAGCGACCCGCCAGCCGGCTTTGCGGGACCCCACGGTCACCGGTGTGGAAGTGCTCAGCGAAACAGCAGGAGATGATCGCAGCTACGAGGCCGTCATCGATGGCACGGCGTATAACGTTGTCGAACGGGTATACGCGTTGTATCCGCAGGAAAGCGGCAGCATCGAAATCTCGCCGGCTCGCTTTGAGGCACGTGTATTGAGAAATGGCCGCATCACAGGTCGCAAGGTCTTTGAATCGGAGCCCCAGGTCATCACGGTGCAGCCAATTCCACCGCGTCCAGCTGAGTTTCCGGATGCGGTTTGGCTGCCTGCGCGCGACTTGCAGCTCAGCGAGGACTGGTCACGAGATCCGGAAGAGGTCAAAGCCGGCGAGCCGCTGACGCGCCACGTCACCATCAGTGCGCTGGGGCAGCTCGAGACCCAGATTCCGGCTCTGGATGTGCCGATGGCAGATGGCATCAACGTCTATCCAGACAAGCCCGAGCTCAGCCGCCGCATCGAGTCCGGCGGCATACGAGGTATTCGCAAGGACCAGTACGCAATGATTGGCGTAACTCCCGGAGTGGGCGCCATATTGCCGGCGCTCGAGGTGCCCTGGTGGAACACCGAGGCTTCCAAGTGGGAGGTAGCAAGATTGCCCGAGAGAATCATCAGGATTCTGCCTTCGGGCGAGGCACCTCCGCCCGCGCCGGAACCCGAGACGGCGCCGGAAGCAGAACCTGTAGGCGGTGCGGCAGAGCCGGCCATGCCCGACGCATTCTGGCGACGTGTCAGCGAACTGCTGGCTGCCGTATGGCTCGTAACGCTGCTGGCGTGGTGGTGGACATCGCGACCAACCAAACGAGAGCCGCGTGAGCCGGCGCCTGTGCCCCTGCACAAACGGCAGTCACGACTGCTGAAGTCCGCGCGCAAGGCCGCACGTGCCGGAGACGCCGCAGGAGTTAAACAATCGTTGCTGGAATGGGCGGCACTTGAATGGCCGGAAAATACACCACGCAGTATCGGCGCATTGGCAAGTCGCGTATCACCGGACCTTGCCGGTGAACTCGACGCGTTTTCGAGTCTTAGTTACGGGCCAAGGCGTGGTGAGTTCGATGGCGATGCGCTTGCCACCGCGATCCGCTCATTCTCCGTCCTCAGGGACGATTCATCCGAAGACCACGAGCAACTGCCGCCGCTGATGCCTGCTGGCTGACTACCAGTGTCCGGAGTTTTCCATCGAGGCCCACGGTTCCTGTGCGGGCAGGGCGTCGCCCTTTTGCAATAGTTCGATAGAGATGTTGTCCGGTGAACGGACGAAGGCCATGCGGCCGTCCCGCGGTGGTCGATTGATCGTGACACCACCGTCCATCAGCCGTTGGCAAAGTGCATAAATGTCATCAACTTCATACGCGAGGTGCCCGAAATTGCGCCCTTCATCGTAGTCTTCCGGATCCCAGTTCCAGGTCAGTTCGACTTGTGCGTCCTCATCGCCCGGGGCGGCGAGGAAAACCAGCGTGAAGCGGCCCTGTTCGCTGTCGTAGCGACGCAGTTCTACGAGCCCCAGCAAATCGCAGTAGAAAGCGAGCGAATCGCCAACATCTTTGACGCGTACCATCGTGTGTAAGTATTTCATGCCACAATATTCACCTATGCAGGACATTCGCACAATAACGCTCGATCTCGATGACACGCTCTGGGCTATTCACCCCGTGATCGTTCGCGCAGAAAAGGCGCTTTACGCGTGGTTGCAGGAGCACTACCCGCGCATAACTGAGCGTTTCTCGCCAGAAGAACTGCTGCACATGCGCGAGAACGTCGCGACTGAAAACCGGGACAAAAGTCATGACTTCACGTTCCTGCGCCGCAAGGTGCTGAGCGAGGTTAGCGCGGCGGCGGGCTATGGGGAGGCGCCCGTTGATGGCGCAATGGCGTTGTTCAGCGCCTATCGCAACGATGTTGAAGTATTTCCCGAAGTGCGTCCCGCGCTCAGCGCGCTGGGCGAAAAATACCGGGTCATTGCCGTAACTAATGGCAACGCCAATCTCGACACAATCGGAATTCGCGATCTTTTCGATGACGTCGTTTCGGCATCAGTGGCAGGTGCGGCGAAGCCGGATCGTGAGATCTTCGATGTTGCCGTGAGAACGGGCGGTGCGCAGAGTCATGAGACCTTACATGTTGGCGACCATCCTGAAGCTGATGTTGTCGGTGCGATCAACGCCGGGCTCAGGTCGGTGTGGGTCAATCGCCACGGCGACGACTGGCCGGACCACCTGCAGCGTCCTGACGGCATCGTCAAGGACATCGGTGATTTGTTGGCCTTATTGGGTATTCAGTCGTGACTGGCCGACCCCTTATCCTCTATGTTCCGGGGCTATTGCCCAAGCCCGAACCCAAAGCTCATCGAGACGCGTTGTTTCGTTGTCTACTGGCCGGTCTCAGGCGTCACGATGAAAAAGTGGCGCTGGATATTGCCGCAAACCTGCACTGTTTCGACGTTGTGTCGTGGACCTACGATTTCTACCGTGAACACCGGGATATCGGGTTGGACGCGGCGGCGATAGAGGCGGTCATTGTGCAGGCCGAGGCCAGCACGGCAGATAAGGCTGAGGCGAGCTCCTGGAAGCGTCGGCTCGCACGCCTGGCATTCTCCGCCGCCGACGTCATGCCTTTCCTGATTCCGCACATGACCAACGACCGCCTCGAGTTACATCTGCGCGACCTGCGCCGCTACCAGCGCAACCAGAATGAAATTGCCGAGCACACGCGGCAAATGCTGAAGATGCCGCTGCGCTCCGCTGCCGAATCCGGTCGACCGGTACTGTTGATCGCCCACAGCATGGGGTCGGTCATTGCCTGGGATAGCCTCTGGCAGATGTCCCGCCACGCCGATGCCAACGTCGACATCGACTTGTTGCTGACGATGGGTAGCCCGCTGGGACAACGCTTCGTGCAACGTCGACTGCAGGGCTACCACGAGGTTGGCGACAGCCGCTGCCCGGGTGGCATCAATCGCTGGGTCAACCTGGCGGCGGTTGGCGACCTGACGGCCGTGGACCCGGTACTGGCCGATGATTTCCAGTCGATGGTCGATTGTGGATTGGTGTCCTCAATCGAAGACCACGAGCTGCACAACTATTTCCGCCTCGATGGTGTCCTGAATGTCCACGCCGAGTATGGCTACCTCGCAAACTCGGTAACGGCCGGCATCGTCGCAGACTGGTGGACGTCGGTCAGGACGCCTCAATATTCGGCCGAATGACAATATCGATTCGCCGGTTGCGCTTACGCCCTGATTCGGTTTCGTTGCTCGCGACTGGCCGCGTTTCGCCGTAGCCCGTCGCGATCAGTCGGTAGGTCGGAATGCGCATGGCGTTGATCATGTACTGTTGAACAGACTCGGCACGCTCTTGCGACAGTTTCTGGTTAAAGTCGTCACCGCCAAATGAATCGGTGTGCCCCTCGATGATGAGTTCACTGCGCGGGAAAACGTCGATCGCTTTCTCGACCTTGCCCAGCAAATCGAAACTTTCCGGCTTGATTTGCGATTGACCGCTGTCGAAGGTCAGGCCGGTAAGACGCAGGATGATGTTGTTACCCTCGCGAAACACGCGCGCCTCGGTCGCTGAGAACATCTTCTCGACTTGTTGGAATTGTTGCTTGACGCGGGCCTGGGCCTCGAGGCGCTGTACAAGCGCCGCACGCTCCGCCGTCGCGCCGCCGAGGCGTTCGTCGAGTGCTGCCATTTCTTCTTCCATTTCAGCTAGCCGCATCTCGTTTTCCGAATTCTCCTGCCCCAGCGCCTGGTTCTCGTTGTTCTTCATTTCGATATAGGCAACCAGCTCAGCGGCCAGGCGACTCGGTCCATCTTCCATATCGGGTACGACATCAGCGGCACCTGATACATCTCGCAGCGGCTTCTCCCACTGCAGCACGAGTTGCTCGGTCGTCAGGTCTCGGTCGCGGACCTTGCGCACAACCTCGGACAGGTAAATGGCGTGCTTGGCCTCGTAGTTTGCTTGCCGCGCGAGGCTGCGGGGCAGGTCAGTGTCGTAGCGATTCTCATTCAGTTCGCGTTCGGCATCCGCGAGAAGTTGCTTGGCTTTGCCGAGCGTGATTGGCGCATAACGTCCAACCCTGGCACGGTCGGCCTGGGCCAGTAGCTGGCGTGTCTCACTGAGATATCGCGCCTTGATCGCGACGAGTTCGGCGTCCCGATACAGGCTCGTCGCTTCGATGTCGCGTCGCTTGGACCCTTTCAGATCGCCGCGTTCGAGCAGACGTATCGCTTCGCCAAAGGTGCGCTGCGCCTGTTGCCAGATTTCCCCGGACAGCTCGGGTGCGCGTGCATTGGCGGCGTCCTGGCGGCTTTTCATTACCTGGGCCAGCGCCGTACCAGCTAATTCTGCAGCCGTCGTTGCCGTCTTGAAGTAGCGTGTGGCATCAGCCGCATTGGAACGGACGGTCTCAATATTGCGGCCCCGCTCCAGCGCAAACTCAGCGTCCTTGTACTCATCCATGCCGCGCGAATAGCTGCGTGGGGCCAGGAGCTGGGCGTTGGCGCTATCTGCAGATGCCTTGGCGGCATCTGCTTCCTTGAAAAATGTTTTTCTAAGTTCGTCCTGTGCGTGAGCATTGCCGAGACCCAGCAATAATGTGGCAATCAGGACGCAACGTACCATTCGTTGCTGTACGGCCATGTGATCGTTTCCTGCGTTGGTTCAGTCAAAAACCGCCCAAGCGATAGGCAGTTAGGACCCAATATTACATATGCTGGGGCGCAAAATCTGTGCGCCGCGTCCCCGAAATGCGCGGATTCTACGCCCAGATCGGTCGTTGTGCGAGCGCTCAATTGTTGCGTCGCAGAAATTGCGGAGCAAATTATGTCTTATCCGGCATTTTGTGCTCTGTTTCACAGATGGAAGCGTGGGCCAGGCGTAATCTTATGCCATGTCCGCGAAATACTACACACAGTTCATTTTGACCGACGCGCAGTACCGCGGCGGCAATGAATTCAGCGGTGTGATCGAATTAAGTCAGCCGATGGATATGGACAGTGATACGCGTGACATTGAGGCCGTACTGGCCCGCAATTTTGACCTGCAGAAGAACGCCGTAAAACTGGTTAGCTGGTCCCGATTGCACTGAACACTTCTGGCGCAACACCAATTCCCCCTGACTCTCCCGGCCTCGGCCGGGATTTTTTTTTGGGGTACAATGCGTGCCCTTTTTTTACGCATCGCAACCGGCATGAGCAAAGACACCGAAAAGCAGTTTCACGGCATTCCGATCGTCCAGAGCGGCAGCAAGTACAAAACCGATGTGGGTTATTCAGCCATCAAGAACGGCGTCAAGACACGTCGAGATGCCGAACCGCTTGTAAAAGGACAAAAACCGAAGTGGCTGCGTGCCAAGATGCCTTCGGGCAAGGGCTACTCGTCGGTCAACCAGATCGTAAATGAGCATCGCCTGAGTACGGTCTGCGAAGAGAGCATGTGCCCGAATATCGGTGAGTGCTGGAATGCCGGTACCGCGACGATCATGGTCATGGGGTCAGTCTGTACGCGCGCCTGTCGTTTCTGCGCGGTGGATACAGGTAACCCCAAAGGCTGGCTCGACGCGGAAGAACCGGCCAATACGGGCCGGGCGGTCAAGCTCATGGGTCTCGAATATGTCGTTATTACCTCGGTCGATCGTGACGATCTCGAAGACGGCGGGGCATCGCATTACGCTGAGTGCGTTCGCGAGATCAAAAAGCAAAACCCGAGCACGGCTGTAGAGGCGCTGACACCGGATTTCAACGGTGTCCTGGAGCACGCGAGATCGTCGTGGACTCGGGGCTCGAGGTGTTTGCACAGAACATTGAAACGGTCCGGCGCCTGACCCACCCGGTGCGTGATCCGCGCGCCGGCTACGACCAGACGATAGCCGTACTGAGTCACGCCAAGCAACACCGTCCAGGTGTGTTGACCAAGACCAGCCTGATGCTGGGGCTGGGCGAGCGCGACAATGAAATCATGCGCACGATGGACGACCTTCGCGAAGCAGGTGTGGACATCCTGACGCTCGGCCAGTATCTGCGCCCGACACCGAATCACCTTGCTGTTGAACGCTACGTGACGCCGGATGAGTTCGATCTGTATCGGCGCGAGGGCCTGGATAAGGGTTTCTTCGAAGTGGTCGCCGGACCCATGGTGCGATCGAGTTATCGTGCCGAACAGGTACTTCAGAAAAACAACGTTGGAATGGCCGTATGAGTGATTTCTTTTTTAACTATGGACTGTTCCTGGTGAAGGTCCTGACGATCGTAGTTGCCATTGTCGTCATCATTGGTGTCGCGGCGTCGGCAGGCCGCAAGGCGCACCAGGAAGGCCTTGAGGTCGAGGACCTGAACAAAAAGTACAAAGCCCTTGCGAGTGCGCTGCGAAAAGCGGTGCTCAGGAAAGACGAGCGCAAGAAGGAAGCCAAGGCAGAGAAAAAGCGCGAGAAGGCGGCGGCCAGGGAGCCATCGAAGCGGCCACGCAGCTTCGTCATCAACTTCAAAGGTGACCTCAAGGCAAGTGCGTTGCCTGCGTTGCGCGAGGAGGTCAGTGCGGTTCTCGAAGTAGCGACCGGGATGGACGAGGTTATCGTTTGTCTCGAGAATCACGGTGGCGTCGTTCACGAGCACGGTCTCGCGGCATCGCAGCTTGCGCGCATCCGCGACAAGGGAATTCCGCTTATTGTTTGTGTGGACAAGGTTGCGGCAAGCGGCGGCTACCTGATGGCTTGCGTCGCGTCGAGAATTTATGCGGCACCTTTTGCGATTCTGGGATCAATCGGCGTACTGGCCCAACTGCCCAACTTCAATCGCTTCCTGGACAGTCACGGCGTCGATTTCGAGCAGGTTACGGCGGGCAAGTACAAGCGTACTGTCACGATGTTCGGCGAGAACACGGATGAAGATCGCGCCAAGCTCAAAGAAGAGCTTGAAGACGTGCACGCGCTTTTTAAGGCGGCCGTCAGCGAGTACCGGCCCGATCTCGATCTCGACAAGGTCGCGACGGGCGAATACTGGTACGGCCCCAGGGCACTGGAGATGGGCCTCGCGGACGAAATCAAGACTAGCGATGAGCTCTTGAGCGAGCGGGCAGCGGACCGGGATCTTTATGCTCTGACCTACCGCATCAAGCAGCCACTGCAAAAACGCCTGATGGCAAATATCGACAGCGCAATCGAGAAAGTCGATGCAACGGGCTGGCGGCGCAAGTTCGAGTCGCGTTTGCCACGCTAGAGATCGGAACCGTAGCGGCCCGAAATTGTCGTAAACTGGGAGGCCGGAGAATTCTGGTGCGAGGATCTTCGATGAATACGCAGCGTTTTCAGACAGTTATATTAGGACCACTGATGCTGACAGGCATTCTGTTTGCATCGAATAGTGGTTTGGCTGCGTCGCAGGCCGAAATGGAAGCCCAGGCCGCGCGCGATTTCGCAGCGATCAAGGCGGCTGAGTCGCTTAGCACCGACCAGGAGATCATTGATTACATTGCCTGTGTCGCCAACGCCGTTGTGACGTCCTTGGAGCCGCCCGATAGCGACAAGAACTGGGAGATGGCGATTGTCGAATCCGGCCAGCTCAATGCGTTCGTCATGCCTGGCGGCAAAATCGTCGTCTACGAAGGTATATTGCGCGCAGCCCGCAACCAGCACCAGCTTGCTGCGGTCATAGGACATGAGATTGCCCATATCACGTCGGGCCACACGAAACGCAAGCTGTTGCAGGGCAAGACAGGCGAAGTTGGTGTCCAGGTAGCGGCGGTACTCCTCGGCGGTGGTCACTACGGCGCAACGCATACCGCTCGGACAATGCTTAACGAGGGCATGGTGTACGCATACTATCTGCCCTACAAACGTAGCAACGAAACCGAAGCTGACGTTGTCGGGCTGGAGTACATGGCCGAGGCCGGCTTTGATCCACGCGCTGCAGTTGAACTCTGGAAGAATATGGACAAGGAATCGGGTGGCGAACGGCCGGCCGAGTTCGCGTCGACCCACCCCTCGCCCGAAAATCGAATGGAATCGCTGATCTCCAAGTGGATAGAGGTGCTGCCGCTGTATAATCAGGCGCACGAAGAAGGTCGCGTCCCCAATTGCATAGTGCCGGCGAAGCTCGAACAGTTTTACGAGCAAAGAGCGCAGCAAGCGAAAGAGTAGGGGAAGGGAGAAAAAACAATAGCTGTCCGCCTGATTATTCTGCTGCCACTGCTGCTAGCGAGTGGCTGCTCGTCGCTGCAGGACTTTTTCGGTACCGCACCTAACAAGCGCGAAGACGTCGTTGTGGTGCCGCTCGATAAGCGGTCTGTCGAAGAACCAATATCGGCCAATCACTTTGTGCTCGAATCACCACAACAATCAGTTGTTGGTGTGCCACAGGTCGTGTTTACGAGCAGCAACGACACGTTGCCCGATTTCGCCAGGGCCTATGGTCTTGGTTACGACGAGTTGATTGCCGCGAATCCCGACATTGATCCCTGGCTGCCGGGCGAGAACATGCCCGTGCTATTGCCGACACAGTTCGTTTTGCCCGATGTGCCGCGCGAAGGCATCGTTCTCAATATTGCGAGTAAACGCCTGTTCTATTTTCCCGCGGTCGCAGAAGGGCAACCGGTGATCGTGATGACCTTTCCAATCGGAGTTGGCCGGGTTGGCTGGGAAACACCCCTTGGCATGACGACGGTTACGGCCAAAGCGAAGGACCCGCACTGGTATGTGCCATTGTCCGTGCGCCAGGAACACGCCGAACTCGGTAATCCGCTGCCCTCGGTTATTGCACCCGGACCCGAGAACCCACTCGGACATCGCGTACTGAAGCTGGACATGCCGGGATACCTGATCCACGGCACGAACCAGCCTTATGGAGTCGGCATGCGCGTGAGCCACGGTTGCGTGCGACTGTACCCGGAAAACATCGAGTTCCTGTACGAACTCGTCGATATCGGCGAAACCGTGACCATCATCAATGAGCCATTCCTGATGGGGCAGCTGAATGGCGAGATCTACTTCGAAGGTCATACACCGATGGAAGACGATACTGTCAGTGCTGACGAGCGACTCCAGTTATTGCTTGAGAAGTGGAACAGCGAGACAGAAACCGGTTTCAGTGAACGTGACCTGCAGCATGCGCACAGCATCGCAGCCGTCGCGAACGGTATTCCCTTTCGTCTGGAGGCTATCAATGACACTGATGTCATGACGCGCGCGCGCGTGGTGAGAAATACAGTGGAGATCGATCCGGAGGCGCCGACGCTCGCCGAAGTGCGCGAAATGATCGACGAGGTGGTTCGTGAGGGCGACGAGGAATTGCAGGAGTCGACTGGCTCAGTCGAAATAGCGCAGGAAGGACTCCGGTAGCCCGTCCGTATCCGCCGGCCGCAACACGCCGGCGGCCAATGGTCTCGAATTGTAGGTATTCCAGAACATGACATTTTCGTGCCCGTCGCGACTCTGATCGAGATCCTGGAGCAAAGCGGCCATGGCTTTGCCGGTGTACGTTGCTTCGAGGCTGATGCCGAGCCTGTCACTCGCAACAGCGATAGCCTGCTCTGTAGCGTCGTTGGTTTTGGCATAGCCCTCGCCAAGAAACCCCGTTCGAAACTGAAAGCGCGCACGATCTGCGAGGTCAGCAGGCACAGATGGATCGAGCCGGTGTAGCACAAAAGCGGTCTTGTTCAGCAAGCGCCGCATTGACTCGGGGCTGGAGACAAAACTCTCCGTGACCTGAACAGCCTGTACCTCTGTTGGCAATCCCGCCAGCGCGAGCCCAAGCGCAATGCCGACCGCCGTCGCCATCGTGCCGTTGGCAACGTAAAGACGATCCGGTGCTGCGATCTCACCTGCAGCAATCTGTGCAGCGAGTTCGAGACCGGCGCTGACGAAGCCCACCGCGCCGAGCCAGTTGGATCCGCCGGGTGGGATCAGAAATACGCGCCGGTCGCCAAGATGCTCGCGCAAAGTCGCGACGCGGTTCTTGCGGCCACCACCATAAGGAACGATGTGCGTGCCATGTTGCAGGTGCAGGTTTAGTGCTCTCGCCGCACTGGCTGTCTTCGTTTGATGAGACAGGAAGCAGGTGCATTCACAGCCGAGAGATCGCGCGTACAGTGATGTCGCGAGCGCGTGATTGGAGGCAACCGTCCCAAACGTTGCTATGTGGCGGGTGTTCCTCCGCTGGGCTTTGTGAAGCAGGTATTCGAGTTTGCGGACCTTGTTGCCACCGTAAAGTTTGCCGGTGAGGTCGTCGCGCTTGATCGAGATAGTGTGCTCTCCGCTGGTTGTACGCAGTGTCACTGTGTCGATCGGTGTAGGCAGCTCGGCGAGCCGCAGCCTGGGTATGCGGCTTGCAAGTTGGGGACAGGCGGCTGCCAGGAAATCACTCATCGTTTGAATAGTATAGAAATTCAATAGCATAAGGCGCGGCCACTGATTAGAATTGGTGCTACCTCTGACTAACTGTATCGGAGACAAGCTTGTCGGATGCAGTTGACCGTGGCATCACGGTCACCGAATTGGCACCGATGGAACAAGCCATCGACGTGTCGCCCGATACCACGGCCGCCTTTGTCGGCCGTGCGCTTCGCGGCCCCCTGAATAAACCGGTCCTGGTTCGTGACTTCGGCGAGTTTCGCCGTCGATTCGGCGACATCTGGTCGCGTTCGAGCCTCGGGCCGGCCGTACGCCAGTTCTTCCAGCACGCCGGACGCCGTCTCTACATCGTTCGGGTTGCCAACAACGCACGCGGCGCATTGTTGTGTCTGCCCGCCAGTGGGTCAGCCCTTGTGTTGCGGACCGTCGATCCCGGCTCGACCGAACGAGTACGCGCGGCGATCGACTTCGACGGCATTGATGACGACGAACTTTTTAACCTGACGCTGCAGCGTATCGATCCGGCCACGGGCCACGTCATGGATCAGGAACTGTTCCGTCGCGCCGACCACCGCGAGGACGCCGATAACTTCATCGCGGATTTGCTGCTGACATCAAAGCTGGCGCGCGTCGAGCACCCGTATCCAAGCCATCGGCCGGAGCCTACGCAGGGGCCAAACACGCGCTTCGATGATGCGTACATCGAACATGCGCAGGAAGGTGCTGATGGGCAAGAGCTGTCGGACTATGATCTGATCGGATCGCGCCGCGAAGAGACCGGGCTGTTTGCATTGCAGCAACTTGAGGGACTGGATCTCTTGTACCTGCCGCCGCCAGGCAAGGGTCGCGATCTCGGGCCAGCGTCCTTGCTCGCAGCAGAATTATTTTGTCGTGAGCGTGGTGCGATGCTCATCGTCGATCCACCGGCAGACTGGGTAACGCCGGCAAAAGCAGTGGCCGGAGTGCGAGAACTTGGACTGGCAAGCCCCAATGCGATTAGCTACTTCCCGCGCATGTACCGTCGCGACGACGATAACAGTGCGCCACGCGCGGTAGGCGGTGCATTGGCCGGCCTCACTTGCAAACTCGACAGGACATTTGGCCCGTGGCAGGCGCTCGATCAGCAGGGCATGGGATTCTCTCGCGAATTGATAGCAGCCTTCGATATCGATGAGAAAGACGAGCAGGTGTTGTCACGCGAAGGTCTGAACCTGATTGCGATGGGCCCCGCCGGACATGCCCGTTTGCGCGGCTCGGTAACCATGGGCCGCGGCAGCGAATCGCATCGTAAATTCGCCAGCTTGCCAGTACGGCGTTTCTGCCTGCAGATCGTCAACTCGATCGACCAGGCGACACGTTGGGCCGTGTATGAACCGGACGAAACACCTGTTGCTGAGCGCATACGCTCCCTGGTAACGGCCTACCTGTTGGCACTGGAGGGCATGGGCGCGTTCGAATCCGATCGTTTCGTTGTTGAATGCGATGATGATCTTTGCCATCACGACAGCAGGCAAAAGCACGGTGTGACGATACTGATTGGCTTTCACCCACTGGGGTGCAAGGAGCCCGTCTCATTCACCTTGCACCAGACAGTCGCCGGATGCCGCGTGGCGTCCACGGCATTTGCACCGGTTATGGAAAACTGCGCCTGACGCGTCGATCGCCAATGCATCCATAGCCTGTCATATGAGCATCCACCTTACGCCACCAATACTACGGGAGGCGGTATGAGAGACAGCGATGCTCTGGATAACAACCCACACATTTCGCGCGCGGCACTGGAAGCCATTCACAGCCAGGTATACGGCTGGGCGCTCTCCCGATGCGATTTCGATCACGCGACGGCGGAGGACCTGATGCAACAGGCGTATGTCGAACTCTTGAGTGGCAATGCTCGATTCGATAATAAATCGACGCTCAGCACCTTCGTGTTTTCTGTGGTGCAAAACCTCGCAAGAAGTCGGTTCCGGCGCGTGTCTTCCCGGTTGCGACTCGTAAAAAAGTACCACCGCGAGGCGATTGTGCAGAGTGTTGAGACGACTGAACCGCCGGCGGATGACGGGGTCTGGCGCGCTGTTCGGGCATTGCCGGCCAGGCAACGCGACATCATCGAACTGGTGTTCTGTCGCGAGCTGACGATTGAACAGGCGTCTGCCGTTATGGGCGTCACGACGGGTACCGGCCGCGTTCACTACGACCGCGCCAAAAAGGCACTACGGGAACGCTTGCAGCACTGGGCAGAGGAAGAATGATGCAGGACTCAGACAAGGCACTACGCGACCAGGTCAGGCAAGGCTGGACCGGTACAGGTGATGCAGGGTCGTCGTTCGAGACGACATGGCAAGCGGCACAGGAGCGCCATGCGGCAGGGCAGCGGCACTATCGCCGGTTTGCCGGGGCGGCTGCCGTCGCAGCGGCCGTTGTTGTCGCGCTTTATGCGCAGCCGCCTGCAGGAGAGTCGTACATTGAGGTGGCGGATTTGCTGGAGTCGACCTACTGGACGGCTCCCAGCGATGCCCTGCTGCCCGACAGGCAATTTGACATATATCAGGATATGCCGGTGATTTTCGAGTCAACCGAACCGGCAGGAGGAGCGTTACTATGAGGAAGGGACTACTGGTCTTACTGGCTTTCGTCTGCCTGGCCACGACTGGCGCAGGTGCTGCAGAGCCAAAAGAAGACGTGTTTAAAGGAAAGCTGTTCGCCCCTAATGTCATTCTGCAGAATCAGGGTGAATTAGGCCTTAGTAAACAACAGTTTACGGAAATTCGTGGGGCGGTTGTCGAAGTACAGGGTAACGTCGCCGAGCATGAGTGGGACATCGCCGAGGCCTACCAGAACATCATGGCCGAGCTCGACAAATCGCCAATCGACGAAGCGCAGGTACTCGAGTATGTCGATGCGGCACTTCGGGCCGAGAACGAAGTCAAAAAACTGCAGGTGGCGATGCTGGTGCAGCTCAAGAACCTGCTAACGGACGAACAGATTGCCTACCTGGAGTCTGTACGGGACAAATAGTATGAAAGCCAGACTGATCTCACTACTCGTTTCAACGCTGCTTGGCGTCGCCGGTTGCGGCGGTGGCTCGGGCGGGGGTGGCGGACAACCACCGCCACCGCCACCGGTGCCGATCACGAAAGCCGAAGCGTTCCAGTTCCTGAACCAGGCGACCTTTGGCGCTACCGAAGACGAAGCGCAGCAAGTAATCAACATGCGCTTCGAGGCCTGGATTGACGATCAGCTGGCAAAACCTGCGTCGCTGCAGCTGCCGCACATCCAGTCGCTGCCATTGCCGCCGTTCATTGGCCAATTGCAGGCAGATCGCGCCGATATCTGGTTTCGAAATGCCTTGCACGGTGACGATCAACTGCGGCAACGCGTTGCGTTTGCGTTGTCCGAAATCACGGTGGTTTCGCAACTCGGCGCGCTCAACAACCAGCCATACAGTCTGGCCAGCTACTACGACATGCTCGCCCACAACGCCTTTGGTAACTATCGGGACCTGATCGAAGACGTCACGCTGCATCCGTCCATGGGTGTGTATCTCAGCATGCTCGGCAACGAGAAGCCCGATGTCGCGAACAACATCCGGCCAGATGAGAACTACGCGCGTGAACTAATGCAGCTGTTTTCCATCGGGCTCGTCGAGTTAAACCTCGATGGCACTGTTAAGACCGACGCGCAGGGGCAGCCAATCCCGACCTATGACCAGTCAGTTATCGAGGGGTTTGCACACGTTTATACGGGCTGGACTTACGCGGGCTCACCCGTGTTCCGTGGCGCTCGAGCGACACTGACGAATCAGGTAATCCCAATGCAGCTCTGGCAGAATTTTCACGACACAGGTCCGAAGACCCTGCTCAATGGGTTTACGATTCCGGCAGGCCAGCTGGGCGAGCGGGACCTGGCCGATGCACTCGATAATGTCTTTAACCATCCGAACGTCGGGCCATTCATGGCCATTCGACTCATTCAGCGACTGGTGACGAGTAACCCGTCACCAGGTTACGTGTCGCGTGTTGCTTCGGTATTCAATAACAACGGTCAGGGCGTCCGGGGAGATCTCGGGGCTGTGGTCAAGGCGATTCTGCTCGATCCGGAAGCGCAGCCTGTGATGCGCATGGACCTCGACGGCAAGATCAAGGAGCCGCTCCTAAGGCTGACACAACTGTGGCGGGCCTATGACGCGACGTCGATAAGCGGCCGTTATCCATTCAACTTCGCCTACATTATTTTCGGACAGGGACCGCTGCAATCACCATCGGTGTTTAACTTTTACAGTCCTTTCTTTGCGCCGACCGGCGAAATTCGGGACAACAGCCTGGTCGCGCCGGAACTCGAGATCGCGACCGAGTACTTGAACACCTACATGACGAACTACATGTTCGGTCAGACCTTTGGACTCAATTCCACCAATGAGAACCTGGATCCCGACGACGTCTACATCAACTTTGAAGCAGAGATGGCGATTGCGGCGGATATCGACCTGCTCATCGATACGGTTGCCGGCAAATTATTAGGTGGACAGATATCCGACACGCTGCGAAATGAAATCGCACGGATGTTGGCACTGGTACCCGAAACAGACACGGCAGTCCGTGCTGCGGAGACCATTTACTTTGTCGTGACATCACCGGAGTACGCGTACCAGCGTTAACGATCATGAGAAAAATCAATCGACGTAACTTCATAAGAACAACGGGTGCCGCGGCTGCAGCAGCAACATTCGCCAGTACGCCGGGTCTCGCTTACTCGCAAGGCATCGGCACTTCGGCACCGTTTGGCGACTATCGTGCGCTGGTGTGCGTGTTCATGTTCGGCGGAAATGACTCGTTCAATATGCTCGTGCCGAATACAACCGCCGAGTACAACACCTACGCTTCGTCGCGACAAAATCTCGCAATCGCACAGCAGGACCTGTTACCCATTAATCCGACGTCATTACCGGCGGGCAGCAATCCTTTTGGACTGCATCCCTCGATGGCTACGACGCAGACACTGTTCGAATCGGGCAATGCCGCCTTCGTGACCAATGTGGGTCCGCTCGTTGAACCTACGACGAAAGACCAGTACTTCAACAAGTCGGTACTGCTCCCGCCGCAGTTGTTTTCGCATAACGACCAGCAGGCGCAGTGGCATTCACTCAAAGGCGCCAGTACCAGCAAGACCGGTTGGGCCGGTCGCATCGCAGATCTGATTCGTACCAATGTTGCCGACCAGCAGATGGCCACCAATGCGTCTTTATTCGGCACCAACCTGTTTCAGTCGGCTGATCAGACGATTGCCTACGTCATGGGGCAGACCGGGCCATTGCAGTTCACAGGCTTCTCAGACGATCCGGGCAGCATTCTCTTCGACCAGAAGCTCGCAATTGAAAGCATCGTCGATGCCCAGTACGACTCAATCTACGAGCGCGCGTTTGCACAGATCCAACGCCGTGCGATTGATGCGGCTGATACGGTGTCGGTCGCCATCACGTCAGCACCTGTGTTGAATACGATATTCCCGACGTCACAACTTGGCAGGCAGCTTGAGACTGTCGCCAAACTAATTGGCAACAAAGACCAGCTGCAGATGGAAAGACAGATCTTTTTCGTTGCTACGGGCGGTTTCGATTCCCACGATGACCAGAATATCAACCAGCCCGGATTACTCGGCGGCATCTCGGATGCCGTGGCGGCGTTCCATGATGCAACCGTCGAGCTTGGAATGGCAGACAGCGTAACGGCATTTACGCAGTCGGATTTCGGCAGGACGCTGACGTCAAACGGCGACGGCACCGATCATGCCTGGGGCGGCAATCAGCTCGTTGTGGGTGGTGCGGTACAAGGTCGGGATATTTACGGGACCTACCCCGTGCTTGAGATTGGCGGTGACATTGATACCGGTGGTGGCCGCATGATCCCGACAACGTCCGCAGACCAGTTCGCCGCGACACTTGCCAATT
>Ga0255048_10000904_pt1 | contig 21817 bp, 45 predicted proteins | sample JV7_2_2_MG_FD_183619 | JGI IMG/M metagenome (GOLD analysis project Ga0255048, IMG submission 183619) | Seawater microbial communities from Jervis Inlet, British Columbia, Canada - JV7_2_2 | ecosystem: Environmental > Aquatic > Marine > Inlet | place: Canada: British Columbia | collected 2016-10-06
GTCCATGCTTGGTAGTAGTATGTTACCTCTCTATCAGTTAGGTTATGCTTCAATTGATACTCTCTGAAGTATTCAGGGTGCTTCATTTCTTCTATTGGGATATTCACCTTAATGTTGGACAGGTCTCTTTCGTCCCACCTCCATGAGTAGAAGTGAGCTTTAAACTCTTTAGGGTTCTGTGGCTTACCACGACTCCAGGCCTGCCAAAACATATCATGGAAGATTCCTATTTCACCTTCAGCTGTAGACTCAATGTCTACTCTAGCGTTATACGGTGCTGATGGAATAGTACCTGATACTATTTCTTTGGCTTTCGCAGGAAACTTAGCTGCTATCTTCCCCAGCTCTGAGATATGGATTCTCTGCCAAGTCCCTGCACGGCCTGACCCCTTAACTAGAATTTTACTTGATTGCTTGTTACCGAAGTCAAACTTTAAGGTATTGGCATTCTTAGCGTCTACTGTGTAGAGGACTCTTAGCTCATCGGCTAAGTTGTTCCATGCTAATAACACCTTGTCATCAAATACCTCTGTGGCTGTGGGTTCATCGTAGTTAATCATTAATGCTCCGAAGTTAGGATTGAATAGTGTATCGTCTAACATGTCTATTGCTTCGTAGGTAGTAAACCCTAACTGTCTAGATTTAAGGATAATGTTACGTGTATGCTTATTCTTATTAAAATGTGCCTGGGCTTTGTTCATCTTGAATATGACCATCTCGCCCTCTTTATTTTTAATCTTATAAAGGTTATCTAATCTCCATTCTTTATTCAGCAGGTTCTTCCCCATCTCCTTCTGCTCTTTGTTCAGTTGTATCTCCATTTTGTTTTAACTTATCTAGTAAACCACTAATGGTTAGGTCTCCCTCTACTTTCATATTCTGTTTAGGCATTCCATCTATGTATCTGAGTACTTCTTGCAAGGCTTTGATGTTGCCTTTCTTTATTGCCATCTCTAATAATGTCTCAATGACTTGAACTCCTCTAGTCTTCCCGCCTTCGTCTATCGCTTCTCTAAGCTTTTCTTTTAATATCGGTATGAAACTATAACTACCTCTATTCTTTCCTGTTCTATTTATGTTTGGGTCGCCTTTAGTAAATGGCATATTGGTTAATATTGCTTTATCTGTCTATATTTTACAAATTATCTATTTTGTGTTGTCGGCTACAACATTTTTATTCTCCCTACTATTTCCATTGTTTCAGTGATATCTCTTTCGCTAGACAGGGCTTCTTCTAGATTATATTTCATATCTTTAAGTGTGTTCTTAATCCATTCTTCTTTTGTCCTCCCTGTAGACTTTAGAAGTTTCTCTACTTCTTTCTTATAGACTGTTAGCTTGTACGATGTTATTGGCTTACTCATATAATTGTTGTTTGTTATGTTATCTATAAATTACCCTGTAGGTGTTCTCTGTTTTGGTTTCTTTGTTTATTGTTTCTTTCATTTCTCTTATGGCTTTGTCTATCCATCTGCCGTCTACCATCTTGTCTTCAAATGGTAATACTCCTGTAGCAAATCCTTTACTCTTAACGCTTCCCTTTATGAAGTAGGCTCCATCTTTTTGTTTGACGACATAAATTGTTCTATCTTCCATATATTTCTAAATAAAAAGACTAACTATCTGTTAGCCATAATTGTTTATTATATTAAATTGTGTCTCTTAGCAAATTGGTCCTATCATATAAATTCCTCTAGGTACTTAATTGGGTCTTCTTCTAATACCATTTGTTGGAGGTGGTACATCCATTCTTCGCAATATATTATATGGTTATCGTCTGTGCATTCTGATTCAAAGTCGCATTTATCATTTTCACACTTTATAAATCCTGCATACTCATCGCCATAGCCATTCAACTTGGTGCCTCCACAAAACTGGCATACTCTCATTTGACCCCAAAATGCTTTAGCGAAGTCGTGTGAGAAGATAATCTGATAAACTATGTTTTCGTCATTATAATCTATTTCGTAATACTCGCCCCAAGAAAGTTCTGTTATTGCATAGTCAGATTCAACGATAATATTTCCATTATTCTCATTTCTTTTCCATCCATTCTTAACAGCCTTCTCAATGGCTTTTTTTAATATTTGTTCGTTTGTCATATTGTTATTGTTTAATCTCCTATCCCACCAACATGAAATAGCATGTTAGTGAGTCTTATGCGTGCATCAGTTCTCGCTGATGGGGCAGGAGACTATTCATCACAGTCACAAGGGACTGTTTTACATTGTTCGCAGATTTTAGTCATATGTTTATAAATTCTGTTTCCTTCTTACCGCAAGCAGTACATTCCCTTTTTATTACCCTAAATGGTTGGGTCACAAAAGAGGCATAATCCTTTTCCTCTACTATTTCTAAGCTATGTTCACCCTTTAAGCGTTTACAAGGATACTTCTTCTTAGCTCTTCTTCTGCCAACTGTCTCTTCTGGTAGTGATTGGTCTTCTTTCTTCATCCTTTGCATGTTGGCCCATAGCTTTGCCCCGCTCCATTTTATTTGAAGGTTTACCTTGCGTTTGTGTTTTTGCCTGTTTTTATATTTCATATTAGGCTGCTGTTGTATTAATTGTTAGCGGTGCCTCTGTGCGGTGAGAAGGGCTAGCCAGGCATCTCCTTCTGTTCTCTTTAGCCTTTAAAGTTCTAGGCAGTTTATATTAATCTTCTGATTATTCCTGTTAGGGTGTCGGTTAGCCTTTCTCTCTCATCTTCAATCTCTTGCTTTCCTACGTATCTAGTGACTGCTTTGGCATATAGTGGGTCAGTAATCATGTGTAAAAGTTCATGTAATACTACGTCTGCTCTTAGCTCTCCAATTTTCCAGTCAAGATAGGCGTTGTTGTTAAATCCTATTGTCGTGTCGATGTAAGGATAGTTAAATTTTACATCTAGATAGCCAATATCTTGTTTTTCAACAACTTTTATCTCATATATCTCTAGCCCCAGAATTGGCTTGAGACGCTCTATTTCCTTTTTAATCCACTTAATAAAGTCTCTTTTAGTCTTGTTCTTCATAATTGTTATATTAATCTTATGTACTTACTCCCAACTGCTAGGTAGGCTTTTATGTGTCAAATAGCCGACGCACTAAACAAATGCTTACCTAGTGTCTAATTACGTCTGTTGAACACATATAACAGTTAGAAGAACAATTATGACTTCCCACTATAGTGTACTTATTAGTAAACTAACAGATGGGAGTAAATACAAAAAAACAGGTATTATAAAACCTGCTCAGTCTATTTTTTCTTTAATTTTAGTTAAATTTGTCATAGTCTTGTATTAAGCCAAAGACCAGCTATAGGTTCTTAACAAAACTTATTCAGAATTGCATTGAGAATTACCATGCTGGATTGATATGGCTTCCTGATTTTGAAATAAATTTCAAACATCAACTTCTTTGCTAACAACTAACATCGTGTTTTATCTTAGCTAATCCATGCAAACCTCTCGGTTCTTGCTCTGCCATCATCCTAACGGTTGACGCTCGGCTTATGCAATAGTTAATCCAGTTCTCAACTGGAGCAAGATGAGGTCTTTCAACCTCTGTATGCTTAAGGGAAGATGAGTTCCTTCTCCCCCGCACCGCATTATTCTTAGGCGGACTCAACAATGTTATGTGTTAACAAAAAAGGTTAAGCGCTTTCTTCCAAATTACCGAGGGAAAAACATCCCTCCATTTCTCGTAGAAAGGTTTAAGACATCTTCTCTCATGTAATCCAGAAAAGAGTTCTCAACCTTTTCTAAAGTTATCAACAGCCTTCTTATTACTGTACTATAATCTTATCAAAAAAATTACCACCTGTCAAGAGTATAGAAAGCCTATTTTTACTGGGCTTCTTACCTCTTGACTTTTTGGAAAGCATTTGTTAAGCTTCTTTTATAGTTTTTAAATCAATAAATCTATTAATAATATGCCGGCTAAAGCACACGACCACCACTTAAAAAGCAGAAAATCCTTAACTACTAAAAATAGTTCGGCACTTGGTCGTGTTACTATTCTAGGTAGTTAAGGGTTTTTTGTTTTTTATTATATAATATGAAAGAAACATACTACTTCAGCCACGATTATAATGCCATTCAAGACCCTAAAATGATGAGTCTGCTTCTTGGCTGTGGCCTTGCTAGTATTGGAATGTATTGGATATTAATAGAGGCACTACACCAACAAAAAGATAATAGGATGACCTACAAATCATATTGTGATTTCGTAGACTTTTATGGGAGCAAAGAGGGCAAAGGAACCAGCCATCTAGACGAAATAAAAGAAAATCTAATAAGCTCAGGACTAATTATTAAAGATGGTGAACACGTTTACTCTGGAAGGGTCATTAGTAACATGCAACAGAGGAAAGAAATATCACAAAAAAGGTCCGAGGCTGGCAAGAGGAGTGGTGAAATAAGAAAAAAATTAGCTAACATTACAGAGAAAGAAACAAAAGATGAACAAGTGTTGAACAAAAACGAACATATTAAAGGAAAGGAAAGGAAAGGAAAGGAAAAGAAAGTAAAGAATATATCTATTGCAGAATCAAATTCTGCTGTAGTAATCCCTAACCTTTTAAAAGATAAGAATAAACATATTACTATTATAGGACTATTCGCTAAAGCCAAGGGGATAGAGTTCGCCTCTAAAGAACAACAAGGTTCATTCATTAGAAGGAATCTAAGAGCAGCTAAAGACTTGGTGCCGTATACGCCCGACCAGCTAGTCAAGACAATGAAATACCTAAAGGATAACGCCGATTATAAATGGACCCTCGAATCCGTTGGTAAACACATCGACGAGGATGTTGACAAATTAGAGAATAATCAGCTTAGCGAGGAAGAACAAATAGAAAAGTTAATCAAAGAATAAAATATGACTTACGAACAATTTAAACAAAAATTCAACGTCTTCCCTCAAGATGATAGCAATTTCATCCACTGGAACAATACTACCCTAAAGAAATGGGAGTATGATTTTCTGGTTTCAGTAGGGGCTATCAATGAAGAATCAATCATCCAAGAATACCCAATGATGTCTATTTCAGATGGCAGAGGGTCAGACAAGCTCTATGACATGGATGGAGACCTTTCAGCAATCATGTTTAAGGTAGCAGAGATTAAGTCTAAGAAGCCCTCAGCACACCCTAGCGTACGCTATGTGCCACGGAACTATACTTTTTGGACTAGACTACGGAAAGAGCGTGACGCTGCCTATGTGAAGGAAAATACGGCCAAGAAAATATCAGAAGAATTATTAAGAGTCCGAGAGGAAATAGGTAAATAATATGAAGATACTCCAAGGAGACTGTCTTGAAGTAATGAAGACACTCCCAGACAACTCAATAGATACAATTATAACTGACCCACCCTATGGGCTTAGCTTTATGGGCAAGAAATGGGACTATGACGTTCCTAAAGTTGAAATATGGCAAGAATGTCTGAGAGTATTAAAACCAGGTGGCACAGCCCTTATATTTGCTGGTAGCAGAACACAACATAGAATGGCAGTTAATGTAGAAGACGCAGGTTTTGAATTGAAAGATACTATTATGTGGTTATATGGTAGTGGTTTTCCAAAAGCTACTGATATTAGTAAGCAGATTGATAAGATAGGTGGAAAAGCAACTGGATGGTTTGGTAAGTGGCTTAAAGATTGGAGGAAAAGAAATAATATAGCACAGAGAGAAGTGTCAAAATTATTTCCAAGTAAGACTGGTGGTTTAACTGGATGCGTGGCTAATTGGGAGTTGGGTTTAAATATGCCAACAGCAGAACAATTTACAAAAATAGTAGAATATTTTAAATTACCTTTTGATACATTAGTTAAGGCAGAAAGAGAAATAGTTGGGAAACAAAAAACCAATCTAACAGTAATGCAGAACATAGGAAGTGATAATATTAGTGGTGAAGTAGACATCACTAAAGCCAAAACCCCAGAAGCTAAACTATGGAACGGTTGGAAATCTCACGGACTGAAACCTGCCTATGAACCTATCTTAGTAGCAGTAAAACCTAACGAAGGAACTTATGCTAATAATGCTTTAAAGTGGGGAGTTAGTGGGTTGAATATAGAATCAGCAAGAATTAAACCACAGAACAAAAAAGATTTAAAAGAAATAAGAAGTGAAAGAACAAGCAAAACAAAAGGTAATGATTATACACTACACAAAGATTTGTCTGGTATGGATAGAAGTAATAGACAAGAAGTTACTGGTCGCTTTCCTGCTAATATAATATTAGATGAAGAAGCAGGTAAAATGTTAGATGAGCAGAGTGGGGAGAGTAAATCAGTAGCAATAACAGCAATTAAAGGAGGAAGCCCTTGCCATAAGGGTGGCTTCAAAACTGATACGATAGGAACTTGGCACGGAGACAAAGGAGGAGCTTCTCGTTTCTTCTATTGTGCTAAAGCCTCTAAGAGTGAAAGAAATGCTGGGTGTGAGGAGTTGTTTATGATAAAAGAAAAGGTTTCAGAAGATGATATTAAAGAAATAAAGACTATAATATGGGGAGAATAAAGACTGGTGAAACAATAAGCTGTACTAATTGTGGAAAAAAAACATACAAAAGTAATTGCCACATAATAAAGTATAAGAATCATTTTTGCTCACTAAAGTGTGCTAATATTTTTCAAGCAAGAAACAAAATTGATTTTATTTGTATAACCTGTGGAGCAAGGTTTAGGTGGAGTAAATCAAGAATTACACAGGCAAGTCCTAAATACTGTAGTATGAAGTGTAGAAACAATGATAAGGAACATATGATAAATTGTGGTATTCAGTCTACGTTGGTACAACAAGGTAAAAAAGGCTTAAACAAGCTAGAATTAAAAGGAAGAAAGATATTAGAAGATTTAGGGTTAAAGTTTAATGAGCAAGTGTTAATGTTTGATAAGTTCTTGGTTGACGTTTTGTTAAATGATAAAAAGGTTATTATTCAATGGGATGGTGAATATTGGCACAGTAAGCCAAAAAGAAAACAACTAGACCTAAGCCAAGACGCTTATATTGAGAAGTGTGGCTATAAAGTGTTAAGAATAACAGATGTTGAAATTAAAAATAATATTAAACAAGTGTATGAAAATATCGGGAGAGCAATACAATAAATTACCAGAGAGGTTAAGAGAACACTTTTATAAGGGTAATTTTCACTGTACCACAAAACCCCTCAAACTAATGGAGTATCTTTGCACCCTAACCAAAACCCCAACAGGTGGAGTAGTATTAGACCCATTCGCTGGCAGTGGCACAACAGGAGTAGCTTGTCAGAACACAGGTAGAGACTTTATCCTAATAGAAATGACACCAGAATATATCCCAATCATAGAAGCAAGAACAGGTGTTAAGTGTGGAGATGACGATATAGACTATCTTAAAAGAGATGATGAAGCACTAAAAGAGTTAGACAAAATAAATGAAGTCAAGATACTTAATAAATGCCCCGAATGTGGTGGTAAAATTAAAGGAAAGTATTGTGAGGATTGCTTGGAAGAGATTGGTAAATAAAACATACTTTTCAAAATTAGTTTATCCACAAGCAAGGAAACATAGTGTTTATAGGGGTTGTAAAGGTATTGACTTTTAAGAAACCGTATGATAAGATTATAGTGTCTTTAACAACCGAGGTATATCGCCAATAGAGTACTAGCCCGAAAGGGAAAGTAATAAATCTCTTATAAGCGTATGCCTCGGCTGTAATTTATAAATATAATTTATAACTATGAAAGCCCAAGCAACAAGAGACCTATCAGAATTATTAGTAGGAGAACGTAAGTTCCAACACGGAGATAGAGTTAAAAAAATTAATGGTAGCAAGAAACTAAAAGGTGGCGTTGGAATCCCGCTTGAATCTATCGGTCACATCACAGGAATAGATTATTACGGAGCTGAATATTACTACCTCGTTAAATACGACAACCTCCCAATTATGAGGGAGCCAGAGAGTTATTTAGAATTTGTTTAGTCTATGATTAAAATGAAGCACCAAGTTAATAGAAAGGGAGACCCATTTTTCAACCTTTTGAATGAAACTATAATCCAATGCTTCGAACCCTTCAGACGTCAAAAGCACTATGAGTCTAATGCTCACTACGAATTAGAAATAAGACTAGAAAAAAGACACCGCATTCGTTTCGCTAACTCAACCCTACTTCAAATATATACTGACTGCGCTGACAACTTTGAAGAGAAAGGGCTAAGACAACAAATAATTAAATACGCTAAAGATAACTTTTAAAAATATGTTAACAACAATTATTACAATAATCATTGCAGTAGCTCTGATACTTTTAAATTTATTCCTAGTATTTGACATTGGAAGAATCACACAAAGAAGCAAAGTCTTAAAAGAAGCTTCTAAGATGCTAGATGTAATCTACAAGGCAATGGAAGAACTTCCTAAGACAAAAAAGACAGACGCTAAAAAATACACTAAAAATGACATTAATGTTTCTTATCTTCAAGGACGTGCAGAGGGTGTTATGGATATAACAAGAACAGTAATGTCTAAAAATAATAAAAAGAAATAATATGTTCAAAAGAGGGTGGCGACAATGCAATGGCATTAAGCTAAAAAAAGAAAGGTCAAATACATTCAGTTTTCTATCCATCTTAGCAGTGTTGCTAATCTGGGGATATGTTACCTGTCAGGTAGCGTTTGAATACCACAAGGCCTTACTAGAATATAATATAGACATTCATTCTTTAATGCACTAACTTTATGACTGACCAAACTCAAAAACAATGGGTAATTGAACAGTTAAGAAAGAAGGGGTATATCACCCGTAACGAGTGCTTGGGAGAATACATAACCCGTTTAGGGGCTATCATAGCCAACCTAAAGAAGGATGGTTATAAGTTCAAGAAGGGCGAATATTCACCAACAGCAGGCAAAGGGAAGGACTATATCTATAGACTGATTAATAATCCAATAGAAAGAGTCCCTGATGAAACTCTAGACGAGAAACTAGAAAGAGTTTTGAAGAGTCTAACGGTTGACTGGGATAATATGGACGAAATAAACAAGGTCAACAACGCAATCAAGAGTAATAATAAATACCTTAAGGAGAGTATCCTTAGGGAGTATAGCTAAATATATGGGATGTGATATACACATGTGGGCAGAAGTCAAAAAAACCTATCCTAATCCAAAGGTTAAACCAGCATGGAGAACTGTCGGGAGAGTTTTCAAGGATGATTATTATTCAAAAAATAATACTCCGACATTAGACATTGATGGGTATGAGTGGAATAAAAAATTTACAGAAGAACCGTACGGTGGAAGAAATTATAATTTATTTGGATTTCTAGCAAATGTTAGAAATGGATTTGGGTTTGCTGGAGTAGATACTGGGAACGAAATAAAGCCAATATCTTTACCAAAGGGATTGCCAAAAGATGTTAGTGATTATATCAAAAAACAGTCTGACGATTGGGGAGTTGATGGACATTCACATAGTTGGTTGACCATAGAAGAATTAGAAAAGGCTGATTGGGATAAAGTCATAACAAAAAGAGGGGTTGTTAGTGAAGCCCAATATAAATACTATTTGAAACACGGAAAACCAAGAAGCTTGAGCGGAGATGTGTGCGGTGGCAATATCATCGTATTGACTGAGAAAGAATATAAACAATTGAAAAAGAAAGACAAAGACAAAAGATATTTTGTAAAAATAGAATGGAAAGATAAACTAAAAGAATATTGTGGAGATTTTTATAAAAAGACTCTGCCAGCATTAAGGAAATTACTAGAAAATACAGATGTTTCAGATGTGAGAATAGTATTTTTATTCGATAATTAATTAAGTATTAGAAATTATGTCAACATTCATGTTGGACCTAGAGTCCAGACCACAAAAAAACCTAGTCGACCTGTTTATGGCTGACAAAGTGGAGAAAGCAAAGGAGAAACTAAGAAAAGACTTAGAAAAAGCTGAAACCTACAAAAAACCAGAAACAATTGAGAAATACAAGAAAGAAGCTAATGAAGCATTTAGAAATGCTATTAACCCAGCTGCTTATAATAAAAAGTTATCAACTGACCCCGACTTCGCCGAGGTTATTTGTGTTGGCATTAAACCAGTAGACGGAGAGGCTCAACTATATTCGCTAGAAGAAATGGAACAATTCTTTAAAGACAATCCAGACCCGACCTTCGTGACTTACAACGGGAAAAAGTTCGACCTACCCTTAATAATCAAAGCAGGTCTAAAGAATGGACTAGACTTCCCTTACAAGAAACTAAAGGACATGTGCAAAAAGTGGAACACCAATACCCACCACGACTTAATGGAGATTATCTGTGACGGAGAGTTCAAGAGCTTAGACCTATTGCTACAGATTTATCTAGGCATCAGCAAGAAGCCAATCAACTTTGAAACTGCTACAGAGGATGAAATTAAAGAACATTGCCTAGAAGATATTGTTAACACCGAGAAGCTTTATAAAATATTTATTAAGATTATATGACAATATTAAAAGCACTATTCATTACCACCCTGACCGTTCTAATCTTTCTAACGACAGCATCTTATGATAACACTGTTTATGATGATATAGACCGAGAGATAGCAGAAGAGCCAGTCTGTGAGTTAATAAATGAAACAGAATACGGAGTTGATAAAAACAACAGAGAAGTAGAAAGAAGACAATTCATCCATTGCGATGATTTCATAACTAATTAAGTAATCAAATATATGATTCAACAACTAACACTCTTGAATATTTCAAGAAAAACAAAAACAAGTAAAGCAGGTAAGCCTTACGAGTCAGTGGGAATCCTTACCAAAGAAGTCGGTATTAAAAAATGGGTTAATGGTTTTGCTGATGAAATTAATGCCACCTGGAAGAAAGGCGATGTAGTTAGAGCAGATATTACTCAGGCTGGAGAGTACATGAACTTTAAGGCACTACCTTCTGACAGGTCAACACAGTCTAACAATGTCCTAAGAAGAGAGAACGCCAAAGGCGAAGAAAAGACAGAAGAAGAGAAATGGGACAGAATCTCTTGGGGCAAATGTAAAACTTTATTCCTACAAGAATCTTTCAAGTCTGCGCTAAAGGCTGATATGCCGTTCGATACCCTGGACCATGATGCGTATGAAATAGAAGCCGAGAAGTGGGCTGACATGGCTATGAGGAAGCGTGAGACAGCCGAAGAGAAGCTAGATAAGATAGCTGACAGTGTCGCCGATGAACTTCTTGATGACCCACAGAAAGATGAGCTAGACGTCTCTCAAATTCCGTTTTAATAACTAATAAATATATATGTGTAAACTGAAGAAAGAAAGAAATAAGAGAATGGCTGAGTTGTACGAGGAGGGGAAAACACAAAAAGAAATCGGAGAGATGTTTGGCATTAGCAAAGCCAGAAGCTCCGAGATTATCAATCTAGTATTAGGCAAGGAGAGGATGAAAGAGCTTAAGCGAGAGAAGATAATGAGAACAGCTAAGAAAAGTAATGAGAGATATTTAAACTCTCGTAAAACATTAAAGTAATATGAAAACTTTTTATCTAACATTTGGGCAGAAATACCCATGGAGGAAAGGTTGGGTGGAAGTGAGAGCTGACAACGAAGCAGAGGCTCGTCTAAAGGTGATTCAGATATTTGATAGACATTGGTCAATGCTTTACCCTGAAGAAAACTTTAAAGATAAAGAAATATTCTTCCCTGCTGGGAAGCTAGGAGAAACAATTGTATGATTGATAAAATACTAAAATTTATAAAGAAAGAACAGGGGCGCATAAGCGATGAGGTCAAACGAATGACAACCACCCCCCTTATAGACATTGAGGATGCGAGAAAACGGGCTGAAAGACTTGACTTTCTATCTGGTGAACAAAGGATTTTAGTAAGGCTCTTAAAAGTAATGGACAGAAATAGAAAAAAAATATGAAGACCCAACTATCAAAACGACTAGACCAAATACAGAAGAGCTATAACAATCTTGTAGCCCTTGAAGACTTGTATTATAAGATAGCCCATGACTACGGAATGATTTCAGAAGAGATGATTGAGTCTATCAGGAACGTCCAGTCAAAGAAGAAAGAACTGAAAAAGTTAGAGCTTAAGACAATGGCTGAATTTGATAGAGAGTTTGAACTCACCGAAGAGTTCCTAATATTAAAGAGCTGTAAATATCAACTAAGAGCTTACGAGCGTATCATGGCTGGCCTGCGGATTAGGGTAGAATCTCTCCGTGCCGGGCTTAAAGGAAACTACTAATATGAATGACACAGGCTGTATAATAATTTTATTAATCATCATTATAATCATACTTTTATGAGTACCCCAACTTTTGGACCTAGATGTCCTAATCATGGAGAATTTTTAGATGGTATTGGTTTCCCAATGCCAAAAAAAGGAACAGGAATCTGCCCAGTTAGTGGTTGCCCGTTCGACTTTGAAATAGAATTAGATGAAGACAAAATCGTGATGGACAAGTTCGGTAAGCCAATCAAGCATAAGGACTGGAACGTGACAGGAGACGAAAAATAATTAACTTACAATAAAACTATGGACAACATCGAAGACATAATCAAAGAGATTAAAAAAGCTAAAAAAGATGGTCTTGAGGAAAAACAAAAGGCGGTAGAAAGAGATGAAAAGAAACTTAAAGCCCTTCACGACAAGGCTAAGTACGCTGACCAACTGTTCTGGTCTAAGGTCAGAGTAGATAAAAAAATGGAAGATGTAGAACATCTTAGATATAACGACAAGACCGATGAGATTGAGGTCATGGAATAAATTGAAAAGTGATTCCCTTGGGGCTTATACCCCAAGACATTAATTTTTAATTAATAACAATTATGATGATTAGTTCGAGTGGGGTTAGCTTTGGCGGGAATTTTACTCTCGCAGCAGATGGAAGTATTATTCCACATAAGCCTAGTCGACCCAATCAAAAAAAACCTATGGCTACAATATCAACCTTAGCAGGACTAAAAAGAAGAGGGACACTACAAGAAGATGATGAAGTGGTCTTCAAAGGAAAAGACAGAGACGGAAATAATTTCTCTATTGTCTATAACGTCGAAGATTCTTATTTAGAATTTTATAGAGTAATTGGCAATTGGCATGGTGGAGACGCAATCTTCAGAGCATTAGACATAACAGACAGATTCTCATTCTGTTCTCAGTACTATGGCTATACAGCCGATGATGGAAGCTGGCCATATTTTAGACATGATGATTTTAATGCAATAACCAAAGCAGTCCAAGCTATATATGAACGTCTTGAGGGCGTAAAGACAAAGGTGGGGTTCATGGTCTCTAAGAAATTAGATGTTAAAGAATTAGACAAGGTAGTAATGGACCAAACAGACAAGGAAGATATAATCGCCACTCTTAAACAACATGAAAACGCTGAGAAAATGTTTGAAACTTGGGGATTAGGAGAGATTATTGAATACGGAAGAGGAATGACATTCATGTTTCATGGTGGACCTGGAACTGGCAAAACATGGTGTGCTAACTGTATCGCCAAGGCTCTAGGGACTGAATTATTAGTTGTTGGCTCTGCTGAAATTCAGACTCAAGAACCAGGTGGCGCTAATCGCAATATCAAAAATGCCTTTAAAAATGCTCAAGACGAGGGCAAGGTGCTTTTATTAGACGAGTGTGACTCTCTAATCACCAACAGAGGAGATGTAGGAATGATTCTTGCCTCTGAAATTAACACCCTATTAACTGAAATTGAAAGATTTGAAGGAGTATGTATCTTGGCTACTAATAGAATAGAAACTCTAGACGAAGCGCTAGAAAGACGTTTAGCCTTAATTACAGAGTTCCCCGACCCTGACTTCGACTCAAGGGTTAAACTTTGGGAAAAACTATTGCCTAAGAAAATGCCAGTTGGCAACAGTGTCAAGCCTAAAAGTCTAGCTGAACACGTATTAACTGGAGGACATATTAAGAACATCGTCCTGCAAGCAGCTAGGAACGCCCTGGCTAAAGACCAAGATAAGGTATTACTAAAAGACTTCGAAAATGCAATTAATAAAATGAGCAAATCTAAAGGATTGATGGGTAGCAAGTCAAGCTATCGCCAATCTGTTAGAGTTGGCTCTGGTAAATCAAGAAGCGTCAAACCCACAATACAACCAAGGATTGTGAAGGGTGATGTCTCTAAATAAATATATGTTTGATAACGTTAAAGGGGGCAAGAAAGCTCCTAAAACTACCGAAAAAAAGGTCGCAAAAAAGGTCTTAGATGAGATTAAAAAACACAGCGACGAACTCAACGAGACTGACAGTGACTACAGGGAGTATAGTAGTGAAATGAATGAATACATTGAAATTCTGAAGAAGAATGATGACGTTGCTTTCTTGGTAGAAAGGGCAGAAATGGCAGCAAATCTGGTAGCACAACATGAAGGAAAACTCAGACCAGAGTTTATGGCTGCAGCCATGCTATCAATGGTGGCCAAGCTTTGCGTTGATGGGGTAATAGATATTAATAACTTTAAATAACTTATATGTCTAGTGAATTTGGAAAAGGATTTATCTACAACTTAATATTATTTGCTAAACACTTTGAAAGACTTCAGAAGCAACTAGAGACGTATCAAGATATGAGAGGGAAGATGTCTAACGAAGAAAAGGCCAATGGACGATTATTCACAGATGGAAGAGCAATAGAAATGTGGTTCAATGGAGCTGCCGACCACTTGTTTGAGCTAAAGATACCCAAGAGTCTGAAGGGAACTAATATTGGCAAATTAGCTGAGAAGCTACAAAACAGAGGGCTTAGCTTTAGACTGATGTCATTTAATGGCAGACAACTAACAACAGAAGATTTCCACGACTTCTTCAAAGACCTTGAAAGATTAACAAGAATGATTGACAGAGAAGTATTTAAACTAAGGCCAGTTAAGGCTGATTTTAACTAAATGACCAGACCTGAATGGAGAAAACTAGACAGACTAATTAAAGCCTTTAGTAAAGAGGACAAAGGTTATAGATGCGAAATCTGTGGGGCAGATAACACCCAAGCACAGCTACATTCCCATCACTTCATTGGAAGGACACATGCTTCGCTTAGGTGGGTGAACGAGAATATATTCGTATTGTGTGCCTCCCACCACACCATGGGGAGGGTGTCAGCCCACGAAGACCCTCAGTGGTTTATGAAGCAAGCTAAACTCCTAAGAGGAGACAAGTGGTATAAACTAATAGAGAAGATTAAAAATAAATCTAACAAAAAGACTCTTGAAGAGAATGAAGCTCTAATGGGTGAATCATTGGAGGTTATCCTGAAGAGTTACGAATAATATGAGAATATTTATCTGCATTTTAGGAGTATTAATACTCATGGGACTTCACTATTCCGTAATGCACTTTATTTTCCCTGGCAATTGGGTAGCAAGGATTATAACAATGATTATTTGGATTATAATCTACTATTTTTGGTATGGTTATTCACTAAAATTAAATATATGACAAAAGAAATTGGAAAAATAATTTTGATAGGTTCAGTGGTATTATTTATACTATTATCAAGCATGCTAATAAATAATATTGGCGAAGCTTTATGTTACGAAGTAGACTTCAGTGATGCGTTCGGCTCAATAATAATGGTATTAGCATTCATGGGATGGGGATTTGCAATCAAACTATCCATTGACGAGTTTAGAAAATAAACCCCTAGGGGATTTACATATAAAACTAATTAAATACTTATGAGATTTTTAATCGAAGCAGCTATACTATTATTTCTATTAGTGGCAGCTTACAAGGTCTATAAGGAAATAAACAATTATGTTGCAAGAAAACCAGACAAACATGAGCAGCGGGGACAGAAAGCTGATTAAATCGAAAAAGGTTATTACGAAGCTGAACACAGACTAGTGATGGAAGAAAAATTAGGCAGAAAGCTTAATGATAGTGAAATAGTCCACCATATAAACGGGATAAGAGATGATAATAGAATAGAGAATCTAAGCTTAATGAGTCCATCAACACATTGTGCAACACATAATAAATCTCGAACATGGGCAGAGGAAAGCAAAAAGAAAAGTAGTGACAACGCAAAACGTTATCATAGAGATAACAATGGAAAGTTTATTAATTTAATTAACTAGATAATTCTATGGAAATCCTAGATATTTTAAGTTTATTTGTTGGAATAGCATGTTTAATAGGTGGTTATTTGTCTGGTGAAAAAAAACAGTATTTCTGGTCTACAGGCTTTTTCATCTTAGCATTACTTAATTTCTATTTCGCATTTAGTTAAGAAAAACAGAGCTTAATGCTCTGTTACAGAGACGCTAGTACCATAGGTACCTGGCTTGCCCTCCAAGTCAGGCTAGTGTCTCTCTAATAAAGCATTAAAATATATGAAAAAATTAGCAAAAGAAAAGTTCCTCTACGTCGCTTATGCTGACGATAGATTAGTAGGCTACGGTGACTTCGTGGGTTGCTTTAATAACCGAAAGGCTCTTAAGCAGTATGTTGAGTTCATCGAGAAACAGACTAAAGAGAAGATAACTTATAAAATAAAGAAGGTAACAATTGAGCCTTTTAAATAATATGAAAAAAGAAAATACAACACAATTAAGAGCAAAAAAGAGTCCAAAAGGTAAATCTGTAGATTATGTTATTACCAACAAGTCTGGGCTTTTTATCAGAGAAATGAGGCTTTATGTAGATGGTGTTGAAATCTTTGGTTTTAGAAGCTCCTTTTGGAGTGGTATTAAGCATTGGTTTAATTTATAAATAATATGCCAAAAGAAAAAGAACAATGGGAAAAGAAGTTTGATAAGAAGTTTAAGACAATGACAACCATAAATGGTGATATTGTAATTGATTATCTTATTTTTAAAGAGAAAACAACAGATGTTTGTGTTGGAAGCGACATAAAACAATTCATCCAAACCCTCCTATCTGAAAGAGATGAGTTGCTTAGGGAGATTCACCAACAAATCCTTCTAAGGATGGATAAATTAGAGGAGAATCAAGGAGAAACAACAATGGAAGAGTGGAGAAACTGGAAGCACGTGAGAAATAATATAACAAATGTTTTTAATGCCCTAATCAAGAGTAAGGGTGTAGACCTTTAATTAAATTATAAATTGTATGAGTATAAGATGGAGAAAAACAGGGGAACTATTATGTGGAGCTAAAAGTGAGGAAATGGATGGCGATACATATATTGGAGACCACCTACATTATGAACTTTCTATAATTCAAAAGTGTCTTGTGCCTGATGTTAATGAACACGAAAATGGGTTATGGTACTGGTTATATGAGAATAAAGACGCTAAAAATCAGCCAGGTTGCTTTACGCAAACAAGAGATTAAAACGATATGAAGATATTTTTAGATTGTTGTCATTTTGAAGCCCTTAAAAGAGCGGGGTATATTCCATATACAAACAATAAATGGGCCTTTATAAAAAGTGTAAATCCAAACAATAAAGACAATGAAAAAATAATGGAAAGTAGATATTTCCATGCTATAGTTGATTATTTTAATAGAAGCATATCAATTCATATAGACAAACCTAAAAAAAGTGGAGTAGGTCATTCAACTCAGCAAAAAAGTCCTGCAATAAGAAATGAAATAAATAGAATTAAAAAATATGTGTAAATGTAAAGATATAGAGTTTGGCTCGTATAAAAGACAGGTATCAATGAAAGACCCATTTAATTCAAGAAAAAGAAATGATGGTTGGGTGTGTGTAGATGTTTGTATCTGCCAAGAAATAGCCGAGCTGTGGTTATTGGAAATACCAACCATAGAAAGTTGTTGTGGTCATAATAAGAAAGACGGATATATAATGGTTAATAAAAAAGATAAAGTTAAAATGATTAAACTTGGATATAAGAAAACAGACTGGAAAGCAGACAATCTAATTTGTTTCTATCCAAAACTAACAATATGCTAACATCAAAAAGACTATCACTAGCTGGGTTCTCCTCAGCGAATAATAATAATTAGTAAGTAATAAAATGTATGAAAATAGACATAAAGGATAAATACTTATACATAACAGACAACGATGGTAAAGACTTGGCTTATTTTGAACACTTTTAAGATAGCAAAACTAAGCATAGTGTTATAGCAATATCCACCGAAAATAATAAAGGAGATTTATTTATAAGGAAGAATAATGGGAAGCTTCAAAAGGCAGAAGTTCGTTGGTTTAATAGAAAGAAATTAATTTATAGAACGATATTTATTAAGGAAAATAAAGGAGCTTTCAACTATTTAATATTATTAACCCCCACTAATAAGATATAAAATATATGAAGTTCTGTTGCTGGTGTGGTAAGACACACAACAAGAAAGAAGATTGTTGGTTAGCAAGTAAAGATGCTAAGAAGAATCTTTGGAATCCAATAATTAAAAGACTTAAAAAGAGGGGGATAATAAACTAAATTAAGATAGTATGAAGATACAAAAATATCTAAAATATGATGACATAAAGGTTGGTGAAGAGTATTTTTTTGTAGATACTGATTTTCCTTGGTCTGATGTTGAATGTCCAACTATTAAAAAAGAAAAGGTATATAGAAAGATTACAGGAGATTTTTCAACTAAAAATGATGGTGATAGATATGAAGTTGTTAGGCATATGGCTTATACAAATATTAAAGATGCTAAAGAAGAAGCCAAAGAAGAGTTAGAACGATACAGAGAGTATATAAATAAAAATATAGACAATGCCTTGGAAGAACTAAGCAAAGCTAAATCATCATAATAAGTTAAATGTATGGGGAAAGAGAATAAAGCCACAGCTTTAAATATAATTAAAAAAGTAAAGGTATAACTTTAAACAGGAGGAATCATGGAAGGAAAAAGGAAGATGAAGTTAGTAGCTTGCCCTAAGTGCAGACGACTAACAAGAGATGGTATTGAGGCAACTAGTCATGACGTAGTTAACATCATGTTCTCTATCAAGTTAAATATACTTGAGGTAGAAAGAGAGACAAAACTATGTGACAGTTGCTGTAATTAACATAAGTCATGAGCACAGCTTATGGATTATGCCCGAAGTGTCTTGAGGTCAAGGACTTAACAAGACACCACATTATGCCAGTAAGATACTTTAAGAAACTGTTGCTAAAGCCAATCCTTTGGCTCTGTCGAAAAGACCACGATGATTTAGAATACATCATTGAACGCAGAGAGAGGGGTAAGAAGCTCAAGCAACATGTTTACCTTAGTATCACGAGGCAATTTTTAGACGGCTAAGGGGAGATTGCCAGAGTAAAATCTCCCCACTTAAACTTATGACACCAGAAGAAGCAGCAGAATTAATAGACAAGATGCAGGAGTGGGAATTAAAACATCCTATCCTGGCTTGGTTTAGAAGAAGATATTATCGTATAGAGAGTTGGTTTATAAAATCTGGAGTGGACGAATGGTAAGTCGCTTGACTTTGAATCAAGAGATTGTGGGTTCGAACCCTACCTCCAGAACATAAGAATATGAAAATAAACAACGACAACAGAATACCAATCAAAATGTGGTTAGATGACATTGAAGATGGAGCTTTAGAGCAGGCTAAAAATCTAGCTAATCTTCCTTTTGCCTTTAAGCACGTTGCTATTATGCCAGACTCTCATCAGGGATACGGTATGCCTATTGGCGGCGTCTTAGCCACTAAAGGAGTTGTAATCCCCAATGCTGTAGGAGTTGATATTGGCTGTGGTATGTGTGCAGTTAAGACCTCTCTAACAAACATAGACACTGAAACCCTTAAGAAGATAATGGGTGAGATAAGAAAAGCTATCCCAGTTGGGTTTAACAAGCATAGCAAGATGCAGGATGGCGGCCTAATGCCAAGCTTTGGTTTAGATATTAGTTATGAAATTATAAACAAAGAGTATGAAAATGCTAGAAAATCTCTAGGAACTCTAGGTGGTGGTAACCATTTCATTGAAATACAAAAAGGAGATGATGGTCACATCTGGATTATGATTCACTCAGGCTCACGTAATCTTGGCTTCAAGGTAGCCAAACATTACAATGATTTAGCCAAGAAGTTAAATGAAAAATGGCACACAACTGTCCCTAAAGAAGATGACTTAGCATTTCTTCCATTAGATAGTGAAGAAGGAAGGGCCTATATCCGTGAAATGAATTACTGTGTTGACTATGCCTTAGCTAATAGGAAGCTAATGATGGAGAGGGTCGTAGGATGTTTTCGCAAAGCATTGGCCCATGAAACAGCCACAGAGATAACAAATCTAGTTGATAAAAAAACTGGTTTAATTAATATAGCTCACAATTATGCAAAAATGGAAAATCACTTTGGAAAAAATGTTATGGTTCATAGAAAAGGTGCTACTCTTGCCAGTAATAATACTATCGGCATTATACCTGGTAGTCAGGGTACAAAGTCATACATTGTCCGTGGCCTCGGGAATACTGATAGTTTTACCAGCTGTTCTCATGGTGCTGGGCGTAAAATGGGCAGAAAGCAAGCTGAAAAAACTCTAGACCTAGAAGAACAGGTTAAACTTCTAGACGACCAGGGAATACTACATGAGATTAGAGGCGTTAAGGACTTAGACGAAGCTCCTGGTGCTTATAAAGATATTGATGTAGTAATGGAAAATCAGAAAGACCTAGTAGAAGTATTAGTAGAACTAACTCCACTAGGAGTTGTTAAGGGGTAACAAATTTCTCTGTGGTGAAATTGGTATCACGGCTGACTGTTAATCAGCTATTCCAGGTTCGAATCCAGGCAGAGGAGCATTTAATGAACAAATATATGATGACATTTCTAATAATTATGTTAATCGCGGTAACCTTTGTAGTGGGAATATCAGTGGGAGAAGATGATAGAGATGAATAGCGCACTGAGACGCCTCAGAATAGCCCCTGGTGGTGTTTTGAGCTAGAAAATGAGTATTTGTATGCTCCAATATAAAAAGCCCTTAGATTTGATTCTAGGGGCTTTTTGTATTAACTATCTATTCTTTATTTGCGTCTAGGAATTTCTGTATTTCACTTCTAGATTCTTTTAGAACCACGGCCTCTTTAGCACCAGCTCTTCCTATTTCATCATCTAGACTAGCCAACATTTTACCAACAGTCTTTCTTACTTTAGGATTCAGTATGAGCTTGCCAGCCTTGAACAAGAAGAATGCAGGTATTCCAATGGCAGCAGCAGGAGCGGCGAATGCGATTGAGCCAGCGGCTATACCACCAAGCCCTAGAGCTGCAGCTGCGGTATTAAATGATTCATTCCTTGTGCCAACAACTTTCTTAGCTCTTTGGAAGGCTCTACCGATAGCAGTGTCAGCTTCTTTGGCAGCCTTAGGTATTAATGCTTCTTGTGCAGTGAATAATGTTCTTTGGCGAGCTAAACTATCCTTAACATCAATATCAATAGCTTTCTCATCTAACATATCGTTGAGAGTCTTTCGAATTTCTTTATTAGCGATTTCAAAGGCACCTTCTTTGTTGGCGTCAAAAGCTTTAGGCTTCTGAGTCTTAACCCAAGCATCGTATTGTTTTCTAGCCTTTAATACACCAGAACCACTACCCTTGTTTTCATCCACTAAGGCAATCATCTTATTTAATAACTTATCTGCTGTCTTCTGAGCATCCCCTACTAAAGTAGGACTCTCCGATAGGGTCTCCTTGGCTTTCTTTAGTCTTGATACTGTTTCCTTTTTGGGAACCAAGAAGTCATTCTTTTCAATAGAAGATTTTAACTTAATAGCCTCTTGTTTATTTGATTCTTTGACTACATTGAAATTCTGTTGGACTGTGTTGTCCTTCTTAATGCCAGGTATTTTGAATAATTCTTCCTCTGCCTTAAGAATGTCTTTCTCTGGTTCTATCACACTCCTTTTAAAAATACCACTACCCTTTTCAG
>Ga0255048_10000908_pt1 | contig 21744 bp, 25 predicted proteins | sample JV7_2_2_MG_FD_183619 | JGI IMG/M metagenome (GOLD analysis project Ga0255048, IMG submission 183619) | Seawater microbial communities from Jervis Inlet, British Columbia, Canada - JV7_2_2 | ecosystem: Environmental > Aquatic > Marine > Inlet | place: Canada: British Columbia | collected 2016-10-06
AACAATGATCTCTCTTTGATCATCGAAGTCACCACGATCATTGATTATAGTCAAAGCGATAGACTCGGCATTCGCATCGTCCTGAATGAAGTCGTTATCGATTCGGAAGAGCTTTTCATCAAACCCATCTGATGTGCCGATACTTGCATCATTCTGTTCTCGAATATAGATATGCTTTATAACCTTCGCAGGTGTACCAAACAATTCAATCTGCGTAATGAACACAGAGGCAGCACCGGAGTTGCTAAACTCCATCTTAAAAGATGTCGAGAATAGGGTAGTATCATCAAGGGAAATATCACCGTTCTTCGGAGCGCCCGAACCGTCTAGCTTCTCATTTGTAGCGTAGAGGCTTGTTGTTTTGCTATCGATATAAACCGGATCATCTACAGCAGTGGTCGGAATGTCACCATCATTATCACTAAAGTTTGCGAATATATCGACACTGTCACCGGCAGGGACTTCAATTGCGCTTTCAAGTTCCCAGATCTTCTGGTTCGATTGTACGGCACGTACATTACTAAAGACTTCTGCAACGTTGATGATCCGCTCCTCACCGGGGGTTCGTATATCAAGAACAGTATTCGTTGAGAAATCCCAGACCTTCGTATTGCTGAGCCAGTTAACACGGTTCTGAAAGCGCGTTACGCCATTCTCATCAACGAAGAAATTACCAAGATCGGCAGAGACAACCTTATCAATGCCATCTTTAATCGTTGTTCCTTTAGGGAAATAGGCGAATGGGATTGTAATCGTTCCGGTATCAAGATCGAACTGTGACGAGAGAAGGCCAGCGTGATCTTCTAAGAGGTTCTGGATAATCTCATCACTCCGTAGATCCTCGTAGATCACGGCCTCATCCAATGGCTTGTTGATAAAGGACGTCATGAAGTCTACACAGTTGAATGTCGCTGTCTTGCTCTTCTCATCGACAACGGGAAGGCCAACAGTAAGCCCTACGAATACTTGCAGCAGCTCATCATTAAAACCCATAAGAACTTTAACGGGACGTCGAGGCAAGATGAAATCACCAAGAGAGCTTGAGCTATTACTCGGCGTGAAAAGACCATCGCTATTATTAAGAACAAACTGTGCCTGCGCAACTGTAATCGAAGACGTCGGCTGATCAACTTCACGATTGTAGTTAATCGATATAATGCGATCCGAGAAGTCCTCATAATCAAACTTGTCCCATTCTTGTACGACGTCCTGCGTGCCTTTCAAAAGATCGGTGCCACCAATTAAGGAAGTACCTACCTCAAAGAAGTCGATGCTGGCATCGTAATCCTTCTTGAAGCTTATGTAGATCTTGCTGCTAATCTTACGTAAACCAGCTTCTGTCGTGTCAAAGAATTCTTGTGTGACTTCTTGCATTACGAGACTCCAGCAAGGTTGTCTGGGTCTTCCGGTTCAAGTGTTATAACGAATTTCTTTACATGGTGCTTCGTGAACTTTAATTCCGCCTTTGTCGGCATGTTCAAATAGACAGAGAGATTGCTGATTCCTTCATTATCTTCGCTGAATGTCAGAAGCTCATTGTTCGTATACTGGTCTTCGTAAACATCTCGTAGATCGTCATATTCAGAACAGGTTAGATAGGCAAACTCTACCGTCCAGATCGTTCGGTTATTAAATGTATCGACAACTTGTTTGCCATTCAATGTCTTGTTTTTCGCAGCTATCGGGTCTGTCCCCTGTATCAGCTTATACCGATCGTCTACTGAGAATGAGTTGCCTACACTATCTAAATCCATTACGACCTCACGATTACTGGTTTACCGGCGCCAGCAAGCCGCTCATTTGCAGCCTCGACGCCATCGATCATAAGATCTGCTAGTTCTGTCCGTGACCGCACAAATGCACCATCAATGTTGATAATGAATGTGTTCCCAGCAACAGCAGTAGAACCAGTACCGATTGCAGGTGCTGCTGATTCTTTTGCTGATGGCACTTGAAGATCAAATAGGCTTTTATATTCTTCCTCGATTACACCAACGCCAGCTTTGACGTTATCAACAAGCGAAGGGGACTCACGATGGAAAGGATTAATCTTCTGAAGAGAATCTCTGATGCTATCGGACTTATCGGAGATGAAACCAAGAGCATCAAGGAAAAACTGTTTCACCTTATCAAACGCTTTCCGAAACGGTTCAGATATTGCGTCTCCTATGCCAGAGAAGAAATCCGCGATCTTTCCACTAACCCTTAGTGCGAACGCTTGCAATCTTAGAAACCATGTTATAACCTTTGTGATCGCACGGATTATAGAGAGAATGGCGACAATAAAGATACCGATAATGATACCAGCAACAACACCGAGTACGGCACCAACGATCTTCAATGTATCTATGATCTCTTGGCCGTGTTCTTCCCAGAACTCTTTCAAGGTGGGGATCAAATCGTTCTTTATCGTGTCCCATAAGTCTTGGAATGCTGGCAACATCGCATCCCATACGTTCTTCGCAATATCAACAATAACCTTGAGAACCGGCTGCATGCGCTCCCATAGCTCTACGAGCTTATCCTTTACGCCGACGATGATAGGCTGAATCGTTTCCCATGCAGCTCGCCAGCCACCCATGCGTTCTACGATTAAGTTCACGAGAAATCCTATAGCAGCTCCAATGGCTAAGAAGGGGAGTAGTGGCGCAAGGGCCGTCCAAATCGATGTGCCAAGTGCTACAAACGCAGGTACCAACCCGCCTAAGATAAACCCAATAATTATTGGAAGCTTCTCTTCAAACTTTGGGAAGATCTCATCATTAAATTTCTTCATCAAACCTTCTGGGCCACCCATTGCTTCCATCCAATCATTGAACGCATCGATCATAGGCCCAATCTTATCTGTGATAGCTTCACCAATCTTTTCACTAAAGTCACCGAGTATATTCTTCGCAGCCGCCATCTTACCTTGGAATGTATCACGCAATGCTTCATTGACACCGCCATAGTTTGCAGCAAGAACCTCAGCGAGCTTAGCAGCACGCTCTGTCTCGGTGCCATTCTTGATAATCTCTTCGTCAGCTTCGGAGAATGAAACACCATATCGGCCAAGTGCACCGATATTACCTTCCATGACCTTACCCATCAGATTGCCAATATTAACAAAATCATCGCCTGTAGCATTAACGCCTTTCTGTTTCGCTACCATATCTGCCATTGCTGGTGTTAATGACTTAATCGCGTCAGTAGACAGCTTGAATGTTGCGAGCTGTGATTGACCTGAAATGATCGCCTCATCGCCAATAACACCAACTGCCTGCTGTGCAGAAGCGAGTTCAAAGAGCTCTTGTGTCTGTTCCTTCGTGGCCCCAGTATTCTCTTCATGTAATTGAATAAGTTCCGCCTCAGCACGAGCCTGTATATTAAACGCCTCGACGGACTTTACACCGATAGCAACGAGCCCAACACCAATTCCAGCAAGGCCTTTGGCCAAAGACTTTGAACCACGCTCAGCGGCTTTGAAGCGCTTTTGCATAGCCTTCGTTGCATTTGAAACCTGTGTCTTTGCTGAGCCAAGCCCTTTTCGGAAATCCTTAGTGTTGAGATCAAGATTCCATACGACTGAACCACCTACTACATCTGCCATATTCTACTTATTGATTATGCTCTGATAGTATTTTAGCATTTTCTGGGTTCCTTGTCCCTTCTTAGTATGAGGCCCTGCGACGATCCTTGTGAGTTCGTGCATCTTTCTCGCTTCCTCTTTCGCCGCTATATTGAGTAGCCTCAAAACACGAACGTAAGGCATCCTCCTTGCTTCGGAGTATTTATACTGTGGGTAGTGATAACAAAAGCGCCCCAGAACGTCCTCGGATTTGATTTCCTTCTGGGGTACTCTTTGCGCCTTTATTACTGGCATTTTATTACTTCGTATCCATTCCCATCTCTTTGTGTATCATCGCCCAGAAGTTACGCCATCGTGGGATCGTAAGCTTCTCTGCGACTTCACTGAATGGCGGAACCTCTTCTCCAACGGGAGTAATGAACTGATACATATATTCATTACTCTTATCTGCATCACCTTTGCTAATTTTTTCGATCTCATTGAATTCTTCAGTATTTGGGTGACGGAAACTATATGTATGTCCCATCACTGTGAATTCAAAGCTCTCTACTACGTCATCTTCAAGATCATAAGTATGGTTCATTTTGGCCTTATCTATTTTATCTTGTAGATTCTTGACTTTAGTCATTAGCTGACTACAGAGATTGTGCCTGCTGCAAAGAACTGCATCGTTGCTTCGTCTGCCGCTGCTTCACCGATGAACTTAACCATTATCTTCTCAAGCTTGTTATCAATCTCGATACCTTCAAGCTTCGTACGCGCATTAACGAGTCGTGTGACTTGTCCTGGATTTGCACAAGATGTTATATCAAGGTTGTTATAGATGTCATTAGTATCACAAGCAAGTGGTGCAACATCGATTGCGCCATCAGCATTGTTTACTGTCTCGCCAGTGCTTAATACTTCACCGTTAGCAACAAAGTGCTGTGGTAAGAGAGCAGCTAGGGTTGGAATATCAGAAGCAAGCAACGTGATGATTGCTGTTGCCTTGAAATTTCCATCAATTTCTACAGTACGACCACCGAGGGTTTGAAAATCCTCTGAGTCAATTTCATGTTCTGCGTCGATTTCTTCAACGTCATTTATTGTATTGTCACCCCAGTTAAGGGTGAACGGGCCACGTATGATTGCCATTATTTTGTTTCCTTATAATTCTTAGTCATGTATTGTCACCGTAACTTGCACAACGCCTATCGTTCTATCTTCTAGCCCCAGGTCTTGCGAAGTGGGGAAGGCTGTTGCTTCTAATTCTATTGTATCATAGCCAGATAACTGTGTGCAATCGTCACTGTTCACCGTCTCCTCGAATGATTGCAATATCTCGTGAACATCGTTCGAATCAATGTTCCTGTAGAAAACCTGTAAGATATAGTTCTTCAACATCTCATTCGTCTGGTTCTTCTGCAATGCTGCACCCCCACCTGCTACTACCCAAAAGCATGCATCGGGCGCATCTTCTGCTACACCGTTAATAAAGAGATCAGTTCCAAATGTACCGAAACCCTCATCCTCCATGAACGTGGCAAATGATCGTGCGATGTTCATGATAAACCTGCCATCTTAGCGACTGAAGCTGTCTTTTTTGACGCAGCATCTTTAACAGCATTCTGGGCATAATGTGGCCCAGTCCCTGGTGTCGTGTAGTTTTGGAAACGCCTTGATTCCTGAATCTGTGCGTACTTCTTATTCCAAGCGATCTCACCCTTTAACTTGCCGATAGTTATAACAACATCTTGTCGTAGATTACCTTTATCCTTTGGGGTCTTTGATTTCGCTAAAGCTTTAATCGCATCACCCATGAAACGGAGAAACGTATTAGATCGTGCTTCCATCATGGTAGCCACTTGGTTCGTATTATCTTTTACTTTTACTGTGGCCATTACGATACTCCTTGTAGGGGTCGTGTCTTCTTCAACTGCATGTCAATGTTATCAATCTCATTCGCTAGGAGATGGTCGCGGTTCACATTGACGCTGACAACCTTAAACCAGCTCTCATCATCTGATGCACCAAACAGCGGCATCAAGATATACATTCCTTGGAGACGATTAAAGTTTCCCGATATAAAAGTATTTAACGGATCGGGATAGCATACTGCATCAGAGTCCGTATTCTCCTGGAATGAGCCTTGTTCAAAACCAGTGTTCTGTAAAAAGATTACATCAACACTTGCGGATTCTGCAACGGTTTTATCGCCTCTATATCCACCTGCTGTTACTCTGTAGAATGTCGCAGTGTCTTTGTATTCTAGATTCATATCGTCAGGGTCTTAAATTCCGAACCATTCGGGCCAGCATACTTCTTGATTACTGACTTATTATGCGCTTCCATCTCTGGCCGTGTATCATCCCACTTGCTGTAATTGTGCGTACCGAGTGTCTGGGATCGTACGTTATTATTTGGATCTGAATACCAGGTAGTCATCTCAGCCCATACCTGATTCAAATCATCAGGGATTGCAGGTGAACCGTCCCAGAGCCAATCAGCATCAACGGCCATCTGTACGCAAAAACAAGATGCAGTAGCACAGAAGCACCAATCCTCACAATCTTCGATGTATTTAATAAAGCCCTGTCGCTCTTGTAGTCGATATTCATCAGGGTCGAGCGTTCTAAATGTCACACCGTCTTTCACAAGCTTTACAGCGTGTACGTCTGTGCATGGATCAATGACAAGGAAATGATCTTTTAGATTATAGCGGTACATCCTATAGGCATACACAACCGCATCCGGGTCTTCCAAATCATCTACATCAATGTTCGGGCACGGGCATTCGAGTGCAGTCTTACCAATTTCGGTATATTCGTTATCGTTAGCATCTGCTTCGGTTAACGTAAAACCTAGCATCGTTTCAAGAATCCGCTGCGTTCGAGTAATCTGAGCGGTTACGACGTCTACACGGTTTGCTGGAACCGTTATACCAGTTAATGTTTCGTATTCATTCAATGTCATAACGTGATTATAACATTTTTCGCATAATAAAACACCGCCCATGCGGACGGTGCTCTACTGTAATTGACTTTTAGTGTTCGTCTAGCTTACGCCAGGTGCTGACATGCCGACGACACGGCTTGTGTCTCGGATTGCTGCACCGCGGAAGAATGAGCCACGAAGGACTAATTCATTTCGCTGGAATGCGCTCTTAACTGTTCCGCTTTCCTCGTAAGCAGCTTCGGTCGAGAGGTCGAATGAAAGACCACCACTCTGACGTCCGCTGAACTTCGAAGCATCGATGTAGAATACTGCCTCTGTGATCGTCACAGTTGCACCTTCTACAGTGAATGACTTCGTTTCTGCTGTGTTCAATGTTGGGAGAAGTTCGTTCGGTACAACGATGTATGGTGAACCTGCGATTAACGGCTGATCACCAGTGGTGAACAGACCTGCCAATGGCCCACTAATACCTGCGCCAATTGCTGTGCTCAGTAGCTGACCATAAGTCTTCTGGTTGAAGATGAATACGCCGCCCATAATCTCTTCCTGTGCAAGCGTCCAAGTATCAATCCAACTCTTGAGACTATTTACGTCACTGGTTGTAGCGTACGTGATCGACTGACCGGTTGCATCAACTGCCTGCTGCATGCGCGCAATGGCGAGCTGTGACTTCTTACGATCATGATCCGTTCGATAGCCTTGTGAGATGTCACCAATCATGTCAGTTGCAAGGAATCGCGTAGCGTTGTTACAAACTGGTGTAACTGCTGCAAGCTCCTGCAAGTTCGATGTATTGATATTCGCCGTGTACTCACTGATTGGCTTCAATTCACCGTCTGCACCGTCGTTGCAATTCTCAACTTCCGTCATATCAACGTCACCGTCGCGTGTCAACCATGACATTTGGAGACTGAGTGTCTCTCGGAATTCGAGGATACTCAAGAATGATGCAAAGTCGCTGCGAAATCCCTCAATATCGCTAAGCAACTCTGGTGAGATAACGAAGTTGCCAAAGTCAGCAATCGTCATCGCGTTCGAGACTTTGCCTTCCTTCTGCAATGCTTCTACATGGAACTTGTTAACATCTTCGAGCTTCTTACCAGCTTCCTGGTTGCCGCCCTTGAGGTAATCCCATGCGTAATTGATCTGATTCTGCGTACGTTGCAGATGATCCATCGATGAGAGTTCGTTCGAAACAGACTTAGCCTTCACGTCTGTTTTGGTAAACTCTGGTTCCTTCGCCGAGTTGTCAAAGACCTTCTGCTCAATTGCATCGATCTTTTCGTTTACTTCCGTAAAAGCACTTTTGATAAGCTCACTAACAGACTCATCAGTCTTTTCAGCCGGTGCGTCTTCCTTGACTTCTTCTTTTGGCTCATCTTGTACTTCCTCTTTTACTTCCTCCTTAACTTCTTCTTCGTTCTTCACTTTTTCCTTCATGCCTTTTTCCAAATTAGTTTCTTGCTCCCCATTTTTAGTTTCCTGTCCATTCAAGTATACTTTTTCCACAGAGCTGGTGTCAAGACCGTTCTTCTGGGCCTTCTTCACAGAATTCAGCGCGACTTCATTGATCGCCGCTGATTTGTTATTTCCCATGACAACTGCGCTCAATCCAACTAACTCTGCATCATGATAGACACCGTCGTCATCCGGTGGTGGCCCGACTGTCTCAATTGAGAAGTCTGTCAGGAACCCACCTTTAATCATGTCATACGAGAACTGCGCTAATGCGCTCTCTTTTGTTGCGAACTTGATACCGTCAATCGTTACCTTATTCCCTTGCTTCTTTACGCCAAAGGTCTTACCGATAATCTCTTGAATATCGTTGCTATGATTTGCTGTAAGATTGTCCTTATATGCATCAAGCTTCATTGAGGGAATATCGTAACGGGTGTCATTCCATTGCGTTGAATCATCGGTGATTGTCAGACTGTTCGTGAAGCTAACCGTATCGGTACCATCATCGACAATAGTGTTCGTATCAATGCTGAACGTTTGCGTATATTTACTCATCCTGTTTCTTGAACTTACGATTCTTTCTTTTAACTTCGACCTCGTGTTTTGCGAAACTGTCATTGTGGACGTTAGGCCCACCGAACTCAACCATTGGCTGTCTAGTTTCTTTGGTATACTCGTCTAACTGCTTTTGGCTAAGCTTGTAATGCGGATTCCTCTTCAGTTTCTCAAGTGTATTGTTCATTATCCTTGAACCTTCTTCATATCGCGTTTCGTAGATTCTTTCAGCTCCTGAATCATCTCCTTAGTTTCCTCACGCTTCCTACGAGCCATTCTCATCTGGTCTTTTGTCAGTTTGAACTTCATAGCTTTTCCTTAAAGATCATTTAGACATCCTATTTCTTTTTTCCAATCAGTCCCATCGTAATTGAATTCGAAGTACCAATCCTCTGCATTTCCATTGTTCAGGCTAATAAGATCTGCACCTGCATCACCGTTCCTAATCTTAATCGTTGGGTTTGCAGAAGCAGCCTTAACAATATGGATCTTGAAGTGAGAACCCTCTACTGCTGGGCCCTTTTGAAGATCAATGTTATATGTGTATCCTCCACTGCCTGCGGCAAAGTCATAGCGTTGTACCTGATCTTCAGTCCCAACACCAAGCGTTACTGTATCTGCTGCTGATACCTGTGCAACTTCTGTTGTATGACCAGTTCCAAAGTGCGTGTTATCAACGACAGCAAATATCCCACTAGAGAATGTTCGCCAGATGACACTAGCTCCAACCTGGGCCTGAACGACACCACCAGAAGCATCTTGTGCTATAAGGGAAAGTGCTCCGCCAGTACCAGCACCGTCTGCGTTACCAGCCAGAAATTGTAGACTTCCGCCGTCTCCGCCTCCACCACCTGCTGCATCCGAAGCCTGTAAAGAGACGTCATCTCCATTGGTATTACCGAACGCATTGATCGTTACGATGTTTATTCCATTCGACACATCAAGCATGGTAACGTCCCAGTCACCAGCAAATACAAACGCTGCATTATCTGAGCTACCACCGTTTCGATCGCAGCTGGCAAGCATCGCATTGTATTGGATGTCAGCGTCATCATCTGCATGCCCTGTCACAGTCGTAGAGAACGATGGCATGAACGGTTCGTTCGTTCCAGTCAAGCCACCAGATTCGAGTGTATAGCTATACCCGACAAAGCCATCTTCGGCAGGTGTAATTGCGCCTGTTATTACCGATACATTAAACGCAACGAATTCATCAAGCGTACCTGGGTCATCGTCACCATAGAGCAGTTCAAACCCTGTGGTTGCGTTAGATAGATCGTTAGCTTCTATTTGAACTAATGCGCCTGGATCAGCAACGTCACCGTAAACACTAAGGACGCCATCGGCAACCATTGCACCACTGCCGTCGAGATAAACTACTGAATTGTTTGTTCCTCCTACAAACAGATCACCAGATGATACTCTGGCTTTTCTGTGTACAGGCATTTAGTTATCCCTTGTCCGTGCAAAAACACTTACTGACGCGCCATCCTCTGTGCTATCGACATACAGATCCTCCATCTTCCTCCCAGCTACTTTTGTGCGGGATTCGTCGTCATCTTCTGAATAAACGTCTTGTGGGTCAAGCGACAAGCCAACCTCATTTGCTGAATCAACATCTTCACCACCGTAGTGTATTCGAGCACCGTCAGCTATATCTGCGTTGGTTGCAACTGCTTCAACATTCAATTCAACAATCGTCCCTGCTTCAGCTCCAAGCGGTACTCGCGTGCCTGCCGTCGTTACTGTAACCTTCTTTGTTATAATCGCCATAATTCTCTTTCCTCTTTCGTGCACCTACATTGTAGCATCTTTTTTCTTCGATGCAGAGCCCTTCGCCGTGTCGATGCTTTTTTCATCTTCTAAACCAGAAAGTAATAGTACTTGGCCCAATACAAATGGTGTGAATCCTGCACGGTTTGCGTCACATGAACGCTTAATCAGATCAACGACACCGGTATCAACAGTAAACTCATCACCTGCGTCGTGAATCTCTTTCGCTGCGTTATAAAGGCGTGCTGCCTCAAGTGGTGTAGCTTTTTCAAATCCAGCGGCAACAATGTTCGCAATAACCGACTTTACTGTCTCGCCTTCTTCTGCCTTCTTATCAAGCTTGATTTCATCGCCGTTTAGGTCAAGAATCTTTGTATCGAGGTTTACGAGCTTCATACTATTTCCCTTCAATAATTATATCTTTGCCTGCGTGCTTCTGGCCCACGCTATTAATAAAGTTTTTTCCTGCTGTTTGCTCAGCAACGAGAACCTCTTTGTTCGTTGCACGAGCTTTCTTGTTTATTATGGTCTTCCTACGTGTTTGTCGATCGACCGTCTTGCCGTCTACTTCTAACAGGTTACCATCGCTATCGAGCAAATCAAACATAAGGGTGAAGATCGTCTGGTACTTCCCTGTCTTACCACTTAATCGATTGATACGAGTACTCTTTATTATGATCTCAATATCAGCACATTCGTTGTAGAGTTGTTTTGGCATTATTCTTCTATATGTCCTTGTGCTTTAAATTGCGCGTCTTCTAAATCGCCACCTGTTAAATCGTCTTGTAGCAGAATCTCTAGGTAGTCGCTGGTGCTTCCATCAAGATGCACGTAGGCATCTGATTTCTTAATTGTGAAACGGCCCTTCAATCCGAATTTGTTTGCTGGTGCCTTTGGTACCGAATCAAAATCAAACATGTCCTCCATCAGGTCCTGATCTGTTTTCCAGTTTGATATTAAGCGGGTCACACCATCATTGTTTATTCTCATCACAACGCCATTCGTCAAGGCTGTAAGGGATAAGAATTTATTAGTAGCTGATTGTGAATCCGTAATCGCAGCCCACACAACTCTCCATATATGCCACACCTCACCAGATGGTGGTTGCAGCTTGTACGATACAGGAGCAGCGAGACTTCCGGCTGCTGTTGCTATATTCGGATCTACGATCTCTACAGTTGCAGGAGTTGAGGTCGTATACGCATTATCCATCGGCCTGTCTAGGGTAAGTACATTAGCTCCTAGCTTTGCTGTGATCTTTGCAAAGTTGGTTTCTTCCGTGTCACCTTCAGAGATGTTAACCCAGTCACCAACAGTAAACGCAGCATCGCTTACGACCGTTACAGCCGTATCTCCCGCCGATGCGTTGGCATTCACATTCGATGACGTTCCACTAGACTCAATGAAGTACCTGTTGATCATCTTCCTGTGAACATCGGAAACGTGTGTATTTATTGCTCCTTGCGTGGAGCCAACATTCAAAAAGTCTCCGGTAGTACTATCGAGAGTTGTGATGACTGACTTCACAAGCTCAGCATCATCCTGGCCCGAGATGGCGTCGGCAACTCTATGGCTTGAAGGCTTGATATAAACAGATTTGAGAATCGTTTGTAGCCTGAATGTAGCCTGTGCACCAGCGCCATTTGTATAGACTACTCTGAAGTACTTCGCCGCTGGCTGGAAGCTGTATGTCTCTGCGGTACCAGCAGCTATTGTGTATTCGTCTGTATTGTCTACATTGACTCCATCAGTTGAGAACTGAACGACAAGACCATCAGTTGCACTCGCAACATCGGCAAACACACTGATCTGAATAACACCAGTATTCGTTATCTCTTCGAAAGCCCCAGGGAAGTTGTCATTCCCGACAAGCGGCGTGTCGGTAGAGTTATCAGTGGATACCGATCCCTGAATCTCTGTTATTACCATTTCTCTAATCTTTGTCATCTCTTACCACCATCCTTCAGTTGTTTCATAATGGAGAATTAATGCTTCTGAGTCTACGAGATCGAAGCTCACACCAGCCCCGAAGCCTAACAATGTTTCTGATCCATTTGGATCAATCGTTAGATCGTTTCCTGAACCGCCTACATTGATTATACGATATTCTGTGCCATCAATACCAGCAGGTAGATTTAACGTCCATGCCCCACCGTCGGTATCGCAATAGACTATATGGTGAGTCTCATCAAGAGTCTGAGGCCCACTGGTGAAACGTGTCGTACCAACGATTCGCCCTTGTGTTGTATGGAGCTGAGCACTTGGGTTGGGTGTTCCAATCCCGATTCTATTGGTGCTTACTTTAACCCATAAGAGATCAGCGTCTGTCTGACCCATTACGAGGAAGTCGCCTGTTGCTGTTTGGCCTGTGTTAAAGTCAATCATTCCACCAATAGAACGCATTGTCCTATTGATACCAGGGGAGCCGCTTGTTTCGTCAAGGATTATACCGGCCGCATTGGCGATATTAGCATGTCCCTGGTTATTGACTATATAACCAATGTTCACACCGCTGATAGTTCCGTTACCGGCCATTAACGGAGAACTCGCCTGAAAGGCAAATGTCGCAACAGAGTCCGCAGCATTTGTGCTTATGTTACTGACACCACCAACAACGCCAACCATGTTTGTGGCAACACCAGATGAGGCTGCATCCATTTGCGCAAGATAGAGACCACCAACAAGCGAATCTATCAGGTTACTACCACCGTAGATCGAGACGCCATCCACGCCCTTCATTTGTCCAATATGGCCGGTACCAGTAGCAAATGAGATGAATCCCATTGACGTCGATGAAGCAGCCGACGCGTCTCCTACAGGATTATGGACGGCATTATAAAGCATGCCTCGCCTGATACCGGTTGTATGTGTAAATACTTCAGCAGCGCGTACAACGTTATCAGCGTCAGGTGGGAAGGTACCAATGCCAATATGGCCACTGAAATACGTCGTACCAGTGATCTCTAAGGCATCAGCATTGCCAAGATCGGTACTTGAGCCAATGAGCGTCTTATCGAGGAGTACAATATTCCCTTTGCTCGCATGGCTTGTGCTTTCAAAGGTTAAATCATCGCCACTAGCAGTGCCACCAATAAGAGTCTGGCCACCAGCACGGCCAGCTAGGAGAGCATATTGTGTATGGTCATCATCGCCAAGGCCCGCTAAACCACCATGGTGTACACCGCCAGCAATAACATCGGCGGTAATCGTTCCTGCTATGCGGTCATATGTAAAATCAACAGAAGCAGAATCAACCAGAATATTTCCAACTGCATCTTGTGCTCGTTTGTCATTATAAAGATCACCGGTGAATTCTATGTTTCTTTTATTCGCGTCTTCTATGAGATCAAAAACACCAAGGGCCTCAAGCCCTATTTCCAAATCTACAAGTTTTTGACCCATGCTAGCCATCTATTTTCTCTGTTGTCCACGAGAAACCCCCATTACTTTTTCGTGTGAACTTTGTAACAAGTTTAAAACTGTCAAACTGCTCTTCAACAGAACTCAACCGACCCTGACTATCTTTGAAAATCTGGCCGCTATTCGATTCCTCATCAATGAATATATTCTGAACTTCAAGAACGGCATTCTTGATAATGCCTTCCACCTCTTTCTCTGTAGCAGGTTGCACTCTATCCAACTCAAGACTGATGAGACGCTCGATACTCTTCCTAATGTCTACTGAGAGCCCCTCTTCCTTCTTCTCCTGCGTCTTAAGATAATCAACGACAGTATTCTCCGCAAGCGCATCGATTCCTTTGGCGATCTTTTGGACATGGTTCAACACCTCATTGCGATCCCGCTCAGCGAGCTTCTTTGCTTTTATACGAAGCTTCTCTGTCGTCTTTGCGAGTGAGGTGTTACGTTTCTTTTCTGCTTTTTTCTTGAGATCATCTAACTTCATAGTCCTTCAAGTAGATCATCAAGTTCATCTACATCCTTCGCAAAGTCCCTCTTCTCCTTATTCACTTCCTGCCGTTCCTTTCGCACATCCTTCAAGACTTCTTTTGCTTCTTTGACTTCATTGATTATAGCGTTCTCAGCTTCTGTTCGAATAACGAGTTCGTAAATACAAGCACAATTCACATGTGCGTTTCCAGCCTCAAGATCGGTATAGTTCACATCCAATACTTGCTTGCTATCGCCCTTGCCAACAACAACCGTATCCCCAAGGTTTCTAAAGTTGCTATCAAATGGAACCTCACCCTCGGCTTCTAAGGAAAGACAGAAGTCACATGGATCATCAGAGCGCGTTACCCATCGCTTAAAGGCACGGCTCTCTAAACCGTTCTGGCTGATGAACTGACGATCTGCATCAAACTGCGCCATGGTAAATGCACGATTCGTTTCAGTACGTGCTATCGCTTTAGCCCTGTTCTCAGAGATCTTCGTACCGAACGATTCCGTGATCTTTCCTTGAATCTCAACAACAGATAGGCCTTGTTTCGCACCATCTCGTGCCACTTGTAATACATCGCTTACAACAGTATCGACGTGAGACTTGGCGGTCTTCTCAGAGATCTTGTTAATAAAAGCGTTTGAGTTCTTATCAATCTTGTACTGACCTGGAAGTGTAAACGTGCTGATCCTCTTGTTAATCACGTTCTGTCCTTCTAGGAAGAATACGACTCCATAGAATTCGATTAATACCGTCTTGAGTTCCCTCTCTACGCGCTCCTGCTCTGTAGCTGTGACAAGGTCATCTTCCTGTAATTGATTATCGATCTTCTTTGGCAACCGATCTATAGCAGCAATAACGAGCTGCTCCTCAGCCTTAATAATGGCGTTTTGTAATGCACCCTGCTGCTCTTGTACAAGACCCTGTTTCTCCTCTGCCTTCTCTTCTTCGAACTGATTCAATGTAAAAGATTCTTCTGTAAGGTCTTCTTCTAGCTCCTCGGGTTCTTCGGATTCTTCGTCTTCATCTTCTGGTGGTGGTATAATCGGCTCTGGTAATTCAGGCTCACCGATTGCATCAATATCTAACGTACCGTTAACATACCCAGCCGCTGTATCTTCGTCATAACCAAGACGGATCATTTCAATGAAAAGCTCTAGCTCACTTGCACGCACATCGTTTGCAAGCTTGTCTCCAGCATGGTCAACAGGCAGTGGGTTATCAACAACAATAACAGCTTGATTGCTTTCAAAATCTTTAGGATAGAAATTCTTATAATCCTGGTTTAGGGCATCTGTGATAAGAGTGATACGCGGCAAGATATGATCTTCAATACTGAGTTGCTTCTGTACACCAGCAGTATCTCGTGTTGTACCAGATTGCTCGATATTCATCGTTGTCTTGGAAACACCCATGACAGAGAATAGCGTATCGCGGTTCACTTCATTCACATCCTTCAACGCAGACTTCGATAGTTCAACACCCATACTTTGATATTTGATTGAGTTAGCTCCGTTACCGAATACCACCTCACCCTTGGTGTGTCCCTTAACTCGATCTGTAAAGTTTGTGAATTCTTCGTCAGGTAGGATAACGTCAGTCGATAGAATACCAGGTGAGTTGATATTATGCTTCAACGAATGACGTGTATGATCGTTAGCCGTCTTCAATGTGAACTGACTCTCTCTCGCAGCATCCGTTAATGAATACGAACTATTTTCATCAAAAGGGTTAAGCTCACGCATCTCGATAATCATCTCTTTCGGTATCTCTCGGATTTGACCATTACGCGATTCGATATATCCTGCAACTTCAAATGTACTCTTATCGATAACACGCTTTACATCGAAAGGGTTTAAGAGTTTGAATTCTGTCACATTGCCGATACGTTCACCTTCAACTGCGCGTACTACCATAAGATAATACACACCTTCGAGATCCATGTATGTTGATATATCGTTCCAAAATTGTGTGTCTGTGAATGTAGAGGAGTCTTCAATCACTTCGAGATACGGGTGTACAAAACCTTCTATCTCAGAGACAGTTCGTATATTCTCGGTTGCTGTCTTCTTGACCTTATTAGCACGATTCCGAATAGCAGCATATGAATAGCCAGTATAGAAATCTTCGTCCTTCATATTGATCTGCGTCCAGTCGGCAGTCATCATTTTGTTGCCGTGCTTCAAAAACTGTCTTGGCAGAGACATAGTGTTTTTCGCTGGAGACACAATACCTGCGATTCTACTACGGAGGTTATCTATCGTACTCATTAAAATATGATCCTTTTTGAATTCCGCCGTGGGTCTGCATTACCTTGGGCGCACCAATATGCTATATAGCAGCTTTCAGCGTAGTCCGGGCTTACACCCAAAACTTCTTTTATCAATTGTTTTGATTTTACCATAATCGTACGCTCTTCGGTAGTATACTCATGCGCCATTAACTGTTCACGCAATTTATCCATTGTTTCAAGACGAGAATATAATTTGAATTCGCCCTTGTCCATGGCTTGGCTCATCCCATAGATTGCCTCACCACGGAGATTCTTAAAGCTTCCTTCAGATCGTCCACCTGCAATAAATCCTCGTGCATACCATCCCTTAGATCGTAGGAAATCTCTTGTAGATACACCCACACCAATCGCATCAATCGCAATCCTATCTGCGTCCTTCGGCTCGAAGCCATTCTGTTGTGCATACTTAATAATCTCTAAAGCAATCTGATCGCCAATAGCCTCAGTCTTGTCTACCTTAATCTGTCTTTGTTCAGTGACGATATTATTTTCTACCATGGTCATTACAGTGTGGTCGCTACCAGTATCTGCTATATCAGCCCCAATGTATTTCTCACCAGCTTCAATCTTATCAACGAATGATCGATCTATGAGAGAAGGCTTATAGAGCATTGCATCAGTATCTTCGAAATTCCAATCACCTTCAAGTAGTCGCTTTCTCTCAGCATCAGGAAGCTTTCTGAGTACCTCAACATAATTCTTCGGTAGGAAGGGATTGTCTGTTGCCAGTGATGGAACATAGACTCTATACCCCCTCTTCATCTCACCGTCAACTTCCACATTGCCATACTTCCACTTTTGGCACTCTCCACCGCCGAGTGCTACATAGGGCTTGTAGTATTCCGTCTTGATATAGTTCTGAGAAGGGTTGCATGTTGAGATGCTTTTGCCAGTTAGCTTCAGCTCACCATTGAGGTATCTATTCTTACGAGAGATAAACATATTACGGGCCTTCGCTACAACCTCTCCTACCTCTTCAGCCACAACATGTGTGAAGTTCAAAGAACCCATCGAATCAAAGTTCGGGTCACTTGGTTGCTTGATAAGGTCGATCAACTGAATGCTCGATCCATTGATGTATGTTATGAGGCCCTTATGCTCCCTGTAAGTAAACTCGCTTTCAGTAACGCCAAGCATTGGGTGTGCCTCTTTTAAGAGTGTCACAACCGTTGTCTGTTTAAGCCTCGTTAATTCCTTTCGTCCAAGACCGATTCTAATGCCAGGGTATTCTCTACACTGTAAAATCATCCACAGGCAAACGAGGATACTTTTCCCACCGCCAGCGCCACCGCCAAATAGAATATCGACTACTTGCGGATCATTCAGTAGGTTCAGCGCTAGGTTCTGTTTCCTGCTTATCTGAAGGTTCGTCAACGATTTCAATCTTTAGTTTATCGCTAGAAAAGAGACCGCCCTTATGAATGATTGTATCAGGAGCCTTGCCGTGTGTACGGTCCATAATGTCTTTGAAGTATTGGAAGTTGCCCTTCTTCGCTTCTTCAACTGCCTTTTTCATGACTGCATTCACAACCTCATCTACACTTGCAAACTCGCCATCGCTATTTTCCGCAATACTCTTAAGCGCCTTATCTAGCTGATTCTTAAAGCTTACTGAGCCTTTTGGTCGTCCACCACCAGGATTACCTTCTTTGAACAAACCGTTCTCATCAAGGTAGGTTTTCTCTCCGTTTTTTAACGATTCGTCGCTCATACCTTCGTCTCATAACTACCGCACCTTCTGCAAACTCTCCCTTCAGGATCAGCCCCTTCTTTGTGGGTAACCATAAAGTTATTCCCACAGTTCTGGCAATTCACCGTTGTCCTCATCTTTTTCTTGCAGTTGCACATTGTTTAATCTGTCGACCACTTCATTTACTATTATAGCACCAGCTGAGTAGGCCAGCCAATATACGATAAAGTTCTCTGAGAAGTAAGCAAAAGGGATTGCTACCCATATCGAGAGACACCAGAAGCAGTCAAATGCTTCAGTGTATTTACCTACAGTCTTTCTAACAGTCTCAAATATATGAAATGGCCCATCCTCAGCATGCAGTAAACTTGTTACTCGCCATATTGCCAATATGATTATGATAAACTCAATCATTGATCTCCTTCCTGCCGATGTACGTAAAGCTGCATTCAACAATAAATATCTTCATAAGCCAATTCCTAGAACAGGTGTACCTATACCTTTTTATCGCTTCCCCAGTATCGCTCTTATAGCCGGTTAGATACTCTATCTTTTCCATTGGTTTCCCACAGCCCTTACAATAAAGTTCGATCATTTTGTTTGTACCCTTCTTAGCGTCCAGCCGTTCTTGCTTAAATCATCCCTTGTAAATTGCACCTGCTCAATGTTTTGTCCCTCGAAAGATACCTCTCCCTTCTTCATAAGATGACGACAATGCACAGAGTTATCCACATAGTTGATAAGTCCATTTCTCCGCATGGTTAAGCCATAATCTACGTCTGGGCCAAGAACATCCTCGAATGGCAGGAAATTGTGCCCAATATAGTTTTCCTTCTTGGTGAGACAGCAATAGAATCCTGCTGCATCTACTTTCTCAACCGTACTCTTCAAGGGTGTACTGACGATCTCATTCACATCATAAACATCATCAACTTTCCAGGCTCCTATATGCAGATACCCCCATCGTCCCAACTCCACACCGGATATGAATCCTGCATTGGGGTGACTTACATATGACTGCATCAGCTTTGATAAAGCATTGCCTGGCACAATGGTATCATCTTCGATCATGAAGATATAATCACAGGCCTGGATTAAGTCTTTCATCTCATTGTGCACATCAGCGATTCTTTGTCTGCGTCTTTTAATACTAGACGTGCTTGGTAGGCCTTTTCCTCTAAAGACACAAAGACGGTCTTTGAACTTACTATTCACTGTGTAGTTTCTTACCTTGTCGAATAGACGATGGTCTGAATCTACATAGGTCAGAAGGTTCGTATCTTTAGGTACCTCAAGGAACTCAAGAGAGGCAAACAATTGTTCTAAGAATGTTCCACGTGAAACTGGTATGACTATTGTGATCATTTTTCCAATTCTTTTCGTGCGATCTTTTCTATTGCATTAGTAGACGAAGCAGTGAGGTCTTGGTAATAACCGCATCGTTTGCATGTAACAGCATAACGCCTTGATGCAATAATTACGATCTTAATATCAAAGTCTTCATGTTCGCAATCTTCCTGTATGTTGCGACGTTCGAGTCTTTTTAATCGTGACTCAATATTCTCTGTATCATCTTGATTAGTCTCACATTTCTTAGAAAACCACATGATATTCCTCACATTATTTATTGAACAATTCTTCGTACTTCGGTCTTAATACTGTATCGCTAAAGTTATTATACCCTAGATCAAATGCTTCGACCTTCATTTGTTCCATGTCTTGACCTACGATCCAATCGATCTTCTCAGCTAAGGCATCAATGTCAGATTGGTAGACATCAATTGATACCCTCGCTACAAACGATTCCTTGAACGTCGCAGGGTATAACCACTCTTTAGGCAGTAACTCGTTATTCGGGCTTATATCAGGCATGAATACTGGGAGCCCTGACATCAAAGCTTCGTTCGTTGTAAGGGAAAGACCAGCATAGCGTCGTGGGAGGATTAACGCATCGAAATCAGCGTACATGTCCTGTGCTTCTTGTGCATTCTCAACACGGTACTTTATGCGATGATCTGTTCTCATGTACTCATCTGGCAGGGGCTGTTGAGAACGAATGACAATCTCGTAGTCTGACTGTGACTTTTCCACAGCATTGAGCAGGTCTAGTGTACCATTTCTGTCATTCGCTGCTAACGTTCCAACGATATGCAGGAACTTCTTGGTACCTTCTCTTTCAAAGTTCTCTTCCCGCGCTTCCTTAAATTCATTCGGGTCAATTGGTGGTGGTAGATACATGACCTTATCGTCACCAAATCTTTCTTTCATTGTATCCACATGCCAGTAAGAAGGCATCAAGAATTTATACGGCAGTGCAATATTCCTATTGAGATGGTCGCAGAATTCGTAGTTGCTTTGTATGTAGACCTTAACCCCCACGCGCTCAGCAATAGACATGAGATTCAGATTCAGCGGGTTTTCACACACAAGCACATCAGTTAAACCTTGCATGAATTTCCTAATCTCCATGTTGTTCGGAAACCCTTTTACAAGGTAGCCATCAAAGCCATCATACCAATCAAAGTGCTGTTCCTTATTCTTCGAGAAGCCAGATGAATCGATCGCAAGGATACGATCTGGTTTTAACATGTACGTCAGACGACGCGTTTGCGCACCGAGTCCACTATTATTCGCGAATACGATTAGTCCGAGTTTTACCATGTTTGTGTGTCATCATATTTAGCTGCGCCAGCACGACCGTCTGTATGATACGACCGCTTAATATTATCTCCCTCTGGGTGATAGATATGAAGTCTCCACTGATTCCAGCCCTGCTCCTTATCTTTCTTCCAGTCTTCAATCACCTTGCCATGTACTAAGTCTTCTATGAAACAGTTTGCCTTATCTGAAAACTGTTCTGATAGAAGTCGGCGATAGAAAGCAGTACTCGCAATGTGTGGTCTCTGGCTCCACTGCACAGTCTTCAAGAACTCATTCTCTGGCTCACCGATCATTAGGTGTTTATGTTCATCTGGTACCATAGCCTCGAAATGTAGGCGTACAAGATTCGAATCACCAGTAGTAATCAACTCCACAATCTTATCGATATCGATAGCACAATCCGTTACGAGTGGCGTATCCTGTTCAACGTACATAACAAAGTCGGAAAAGACATGGTCTATCACCTTACGTGCCATGCCGACCTGGTGTACGTGCTCGTCAAATATATAAGGCGTAATACCCCACTCTGAAGCTTTCCATAGTACACGGCGGATATGCTCCTCATAGTCTGCACGCATGTGTTCCTGTTCTTCCCTTACACCGTCAAATGTAACGATGATCTCACTGTGTGGAAGATGGTGTCTAACGCTGTTAATCGTCTCTTCAATGATTGATATATCTGGGTGGCTCTTAATTGGTGATACAGGAATAATTACAGATACATTTTTGTCATTAGTACCTTGCATATCAAATCCGAGAGAGTGCATCTGATTTAATAAAAGATTCTTCATCCATATTTTATATTTGATCCATGACTCTTGAACTTTATTGTTAACATTGGGGTATTGGGCTAGTAACTCATTTGTATAACCTGGTAAGCTAGACCAATCAGATATTGTTGTGAGCTCGATCCT
>Ga0255048_10000909_pt1 | contig 21721 bp, 23 predicted proteins | sample JV7_2_2_MG_FD_183619 | JGI IMG/M metagenome (GOLD analysis project Ga0255048, IMG submission 183619) | Seawater microbial communities from Jervis Inlet, British Columbia, Canada - JV7_2_2 | ecosystem: Environmental > Aquatic > Marine > Inlet | place: Canada: British Columbia | collected 2016-10-06
TGGAAATAAAATGTCTATAGCGATGGGCAAACGTAATGCAGAAGAAGATAACGATGCAATTCAATTCCAGATTTCTGCCGGTACCTTCACAGGTGGACAGATTCGCTGTTATGGAGTGGTAGGATAATGTCTAATACGTCTTCCAGTTGCAACTGCATTGGGCCACAGAATGGAGCCCCTCTTTGTCCTTGTATGATGAGAGGAGTTCAAGTCATAGACAATAGATATGTTAGAATACAGGATCTTGGTCCAGTTCCCGGTATCGATCCATCTTTTAATAAATTTGAATGGAAGGCAGACGATTAATGGATCGTAAACTAATCATAGTCCCCGGTGAAATACCGATTGAGCGAGACCTTACTGGACCAGAGCAAGCACAGCTTAATAGGGATAGGGCAAATAGTAGGGATAAAGAGTTCTTTGTTCCATTCCACATAGCAGTACAACGAATGAATGACGTTGGGGCTGATGCCTTTTTTGCTCGGTTTGATCTCGCTAACCGTAAACGACAAACCGATCTTTTAGCCCTTGGGTTTTCCAATAAGCCAGGATTCTGGCGCACACGATTAACACAAGCGGGGCTTGATCCAGATGTCATCTTGGCGCGCCCGTGATCTAGTAGACCCTCTGTTGCACGCAGTTGCTGCCGCAGCCATCTGTGTTACTTTTGTCTTGTCCAGCACCCCTTGGATCTTTATGATGATCGCTAACGGAGTGTTCTGGTTCGGACGGGAGTGGGCACAGAGTAAAAAGAATCCAAGCCGTTGGTCAACACATAAACACATCGAATGGCTCCTGCCAACCTTAGTAGGAATGATTAGTTCATATGTCGCACACATCGCTTGACGAGGTACGTAAGGCAGCAGAAAAAGATTTATCTGTCTTTATCCGGTTAGTAGACAAGAATAGAGTTCTCGGCCATGTACACGAAGACGTAATTAGATGGTGGACCCGAAGGGATGCAAAGAGTCACCAACTCCTGCTCCTACCGAGGGACCATATGAAAAGTGCACTTGTGGCTTTCTACGCTGCATGGAGACTGACCCGGGACCCTATCCTGCGTGTCCTTCTTATTTCAAGTACGTCGAACTTGGCAGAAAAGCAGCTAGGCTTCATAAAGCAAATCTTCGAAAGCGGAGTTCATAGACGTTACTGGCCTGACCACATTAATATAGACGAAGGTAAACGAGAGAAGTGGACATCTAGTGAAATTGCTCTTGACCATCCCTCCAGGAGAGAACATCTCATACGAGACCCCAGCATCATGGTTGGAGGACTTACCACTAGCTTCACGGGATTCCACGATGACCTCACCATCCTTGATGACCTTGTTGTCTTTGAAAACGCATACACCAAAGATGGTAGAAATAAAGTCCAACGTCAGTACAGCCTTCTAGCTAGCGTTGAAGAGGCTAAGGCTGAACAGAAGGTAGTAGGAACACGTTATGATCCTCGTGATCTTTACAACGATATGACAGAGATGACTGAGGATGTCTTTGATGATAACGGAGAGGTGGTTGCACAAGAGCCCATTTATGAGGTCTTCCAAAGAGAAGTAGAGGACATGGGCAACGGAGCAGGGCAATTCCTCTGGCCAAGGCAGCGAGCCCCAAACGGTAAGTGGTTTGGCTTCGACCAGAAGATTCTTGCCAAGAAGCGTGGCCAGTATCTAGATAGGATGCAGTACCGCGCCCAGTACTACAACGATCCGACTGACCCAGAGAACAGGCCGATTGACTATGAAAAGTTTCAGTACTTCGACAAAAACCACCTACTCTTAGATGGGGGCCAGTGGTACTACAAAGGAAGTAGGCTCAACCTTGTCGCGGCTGTGGACTTCGCTTTTTCGACAAAGAAGCGTGCAGATTACACTGCCATCGTGGTTATCGGAGTTGATGCTGAGAATAACGTGTATGTTCTAGACATTGATAGATTTAAGACTGACCGTATCTCGGATTACTACAAACACATTATGCAGCTAATGAACCGCTGGTCATTCCGTAAACTAAGGGCGGAGTGTACGGCAGCACAAAGTGCCATCGTTAAAGAGTTGAAGGAAGCCTACCTCAAGCCAAATGGGATCGCTCTCAAGGTTGAGGAGTATCGGCCAAACAGATATGACGGGGCCAAGGAGGAACGGATAGCGGCCATACTTGAGCCTCGTTATGATAACCTCTCAATCTACCATCAACGAGGAGGTGGTTGGCAGGTTCTGGAAGACGAGCTTGTGTCTAACCGTCCGCCCCATGATGATGTAAAAGATGCTCTTGCTTCGGCTATTGAAATCGCAGTTAAGCCTACAATGAACATGGGCCGTAAGAAAACCTTTGATGACAACATTGTCTATCATCCACGATTCGGGGGGCGTGCCTTTTAGTAATGAATTCAAGGACTTACTCAGACAACGACTTTTATGAAATGTGTGGAAGAGCAATAAAATAATGCCAGAAGTACTTGACATCCTAATAGAGATTGGCCCTGACAGTGAAGCCCTTGCTGTTGGAGATCACTGGCGGCAGTGGACTATCTTCCGCGATAAGAAGATTGAAGAGTGGAAAGAATTGCGTAACTATCTTTTTGCTACAGACACACGAACCACATCCAACGCTAAGACTCCTTGGTCTAATTCTACCACCACACCAAAGCTAACACAGATTAGGGATAACCTGCACGCCAATTACTTCGCTGCAATCTTTCCCAGCAGCCTTTGGTTCAAGTGGGAGGGCGACGACAAGGACAGCGATACTAAACTTAAACGTGCTGTTGTTCAAGCCTACGTTGAAACCAAGGCAAAACAAAGTGGACTACCAGACGCTGTGTCTCGTCTATTGTTAGATTGGATTGACACGGGAAATTGCTTCGGTACTATTGATCCTGTTATTGATCTTGTTAAGTTAGATGATGGAGACTTCACCACTAAATTTGTTGGACCAAAACTAAAACGTATTTCTCCTTACGACATTGCCTTTAACCCCGTTGTTGATGATTTTGACAATACACCTAAGATCATCAAAGAGCTTGTCACTGTCGCAGACCTCAAGAAGAAGATTGATGAGGACATTGCTAACGAGTGGATGGAGGGTGCATTTGATAAGATGATTTCTGTCCGAGGGGCTATCAATGCTCAGGACTCAGAGATTGCCAAGGCAGACGGGTTTATCGCCGATGGTTTTAGTTCACTTATTCATTATTATAACAGTGGCTCTGTCGAACTTCTACACTACTTCGGTGATCTTTACAACCATGTAACAGGAGAACTACAGACTAACCGCATCATTACTATCGCAGATAGGTCTCGTGTGCTGCGTAATATTGCGAATCCTTCTTGGTTAGGTGCTGCAAAGATACGACACGCAAGCTGGCGTCAACGTCCTGATAACCTCTACGGTATGGGTCCTCTTGAGAACCTTGTTGGTCTTCAGTACCGTATGGACCATCTTGAGAATCTTAAGGCCGATGTCTGGGACCAAATTGCTTTTCCTAAACTTAAGATCAAAGGGGATGTGCAAGAGTTTGGAGACGATCCCGGTGAGCGTATCTACATGGGGGAAGAAGGTGACGTTGGTTATCTTGCACCCGATGTAACAGCCCTAAACGCAGATCAACAGATAGCGAACCTCAGTAACAAGATGGAAGAGTTGGCTGGCGCACCTAAGAGTGCAATGGGTATTCGTACTCCCGGAGAGAAGACAGCCTTTGAGGTAGCTTCTCTTGATCGTGGAGCCTCTCGTATCTTTGAACACAAGGCATATCATTTTGAGCGTACCTTTCTAGAGCCATTGCTCAATGACTTCCTAGAGGTCGGGCGTCGTGGTCTTGATGAGAGTGATCTCATTCGTATGGTTGATGAGCCGACTGGTATTGCTTTATTTAAAACAGTTACTCGTGAAGACATCACCGCTAGGGGCAAACTAAGGCCGATTGGTTCTCGTCACTTTGCAGAACGTGCAGTACGACTACAGAATCTTCAGAGTCTTTTGAGTATGAAGCGAGACCCAACTGTTGGTGTCCATCTTAGTGGCAAAGAGTTTGCTAGAGTAGTTACGACTGAACTTGACGAACCTGATATGTTCGGTGAAAACATTGCTATCTTCGAACAGCAGGAAACTGCACGACTTGCCAATGAAGGTGAAGTGCAGATGGAAGAAGAAGAGCAAATCGCAATCGAAGAAGGAATTTAATTATGGAAACTGGTAAACCGTTTTGGGCTTCCAAGACTCTTTGGGCTAACGTTGTCGCATTCGTCGCGGTACTTGCTACTACCTTTGGCCTTGATCTTGGGCTTGATGCTGAAACTCAGTTGGCATTTGTTGGTGGTATTATGGCTGTGGTTAACGTGGTCCTACGTCTTGTGACCGTTGAGCCAATTGCTTAACAGATGTCTAGCTGGGTAGTAGCACTAATAGGTGTGGTCATTGTTGGTGGCCTCATCTACGCTGCCCGTAAGTGGGGTAGTGCCGCCGCTAAAAACAAACAATTAAAGAATAATGTCGAAGCTGCTAGAACCAGAAAAGAGATCGACAATGAAATCCAAAAACTTACTCCTGCTGAGCTTCTTGAGCGTCTTCGTGACGGCCTGTAGTACGCCGGGAGACTTTTGTCTAAGCGCGTCACCCATCCCCTTGGAGGACCCAACTGCGGTCTACTTGGTGGAGAACGATCTTGATGCCGCTAGGGCAATTGCAGGACACAACACAGTGGGCGAACAAGAGTGTGATTGGGAGATCAACTAATGGCTAAGTCTGTTAAAGGTACCCCACGTAGGGTTCGTCCGTTTACTTCTATGATTGAGCTTAACCTTGAGCTTATTGAGAAGAAGCGGCAGGAGCGTTTTGGTCCTAAGACTCCAACCTCTAAGCCTACACCTAAGAGACGTAGACGCCGGAAGGTAGTTTAATTATGCAAGAAGTTTGGTTCACTGGGACCAAGGAAAGAGATAAGGTAAAACAGGATATAGCTTTAGCTGGCAACGCCTTTATTCGTTTGTCTAGTATCCTGACCAAGAAGCTGAAAGATAATTCTTCTACAGATTATGACAAGGCTTCGTGGCCCTTTTTACAAGCCGACAACAACGGCTATAATCGAGCCTTACAAGAGGTTCTCAAACTACTGGGAGACTGATAACCATGTCAGCTTTTGATAAAGACGCACCGAACCCCGGTGAAGTTATTACTGAAAATTTCCTTGACCACCTAGTTGGCGAAGGAAAGAAATTTACTGATCCTGAAGCAATGGCCAAAGGTAAGTATGAGAGTGACCGTCACGTTTCTAATTTGGAGAAGCAGCTTGCTGAACTGAAAGAAGACCTTGACAAAGCCACTCAAATGGACGAAATGATGGAGCTTATCCGTAACCAACAGAAGCCCGTCGAGCCCGAACCCGATAATGTCGATCCCGGCCAGACCGGCCCAGATCAAATGACACCAGAGGCGTTGAAGGCCATAGTAGAAAACCACGTAAGTGAACGTGATCGACAGCGTACTGAGGCTAGTAATATAGCTGAAGCTGATAAGGTTCTCAAAGAGAAGTTCGGTGATAGTGCCGGGACAATCGTCAATACGAGAGCAGGTGAGCTTGGTATGTCTGTTGATGCGATGAAGGAGATGGCTTCGAAAAACCCGAAAGCATTTCTCCGACTTGTCGGCGTAGATACCGTTAAAGGGACACCCCCTGGTAATTTACTCGGTGATAGTCAACGTTCTGAGGGTGGTCAAATCAACAATGCCAGTACCCGTAATTCTGCGTACTACAGTAAACTACGCAAGGAAAGTAAAGGCAAATACTACCAGCCCCAAATCCAAGCGCAGATGATGAAGGACAGAGAAGAAATGGGCAAGGCATTTTATGGCAACTCATAAGTAGAGGGAGTAGTGAATTATGCACACTACTGCAAATAGTACCCTCCTTATCCGCTCTGAAGTTTGGTCTAATGAGCTTAAGGAGATTCTACGCGACGAGTTGATGGCAATGCAGTACGTGGATTGGATGACGGATTTTCCTGATGGAGACACCTTCACCATTCCTAGCATTGGCACTGGCGACGTCGATGACTACGTTGAGGATACGGACATTGTGTTCCGTCCTCTTGACACTGGTGAATTCCAGTTCTCGATCACCGAGTACCTGTCGAGTGGTAACTACATCACCCGTAAGGCACAGCAGGATTTGTTCTATGCGAATCAGCTTATGTCTCGGTTTGTTCCTGAGCAGGAGCGTGCCCTTATGGTTCGGTTGGAAGGTGATATCCTGAAAACTGCGCCTGATGGACAGACGGCTGCGGATACCAATCTTATCAACGGGCAGAAGCATCGCTTCGTTGGTACTGGTACGAGCAATGTTATTGCGGTTGAGGACTTTGCCCGCGCACGACTCTCGCTAAAGAAAGCGAATGTGCCGGATCAGAACCTTATCGCTATTGTTGATCCGTCTGTTGAGTTTACCCTTAACACCGAAACTAACCTTGCCAATATTTCCAACAACCCGAAATGGGAAGGCATTGTCAGTGACGGTATTGCGTCTGGTATGAAGTTCGTGAAGAACGTATACGGCTTTGATGTGTGGCAGAGTAACCACCTCAAGGTTAACGCGGCAGAGACGTTGGAGACCGTTGCCATTAGTGGCTTCGCCAATAACCTCTTCTTCTCGACTGCTCCGGGTGTGTCACCGTTTAAGGGTGCTTGGCGTCAGATGCCTCAGGTCGATACTGAGTTCAACATGAAGAAGCAGCGCGATGAGTTCGTTACCACTGCTCGGTACGGCCTTGCGTTCTTCCGACCGGAGAACATGGTTATCGTCCCGACGCAGACCAGCGTGTAAGGAGGACATATCATGGCACAATGGCAAAATGCAGATGGCCTCACTGTTCGGTTCGGTCAGGATCAGGCCCGTGAAACTCAGTCTCTTATGGCTAAGTCGGGTCAGGTTGGTCCTAAGGAGTATATGATCGTCGATCTCGTTTGGGACGACCTTCCTACTTTTACAACCGATTTGAACAATGACGGCACTAACAATGGTTTCAGCGACCAGGATGCGTATATCCCCGCTGGTGCCTACATTACCAAAGCGTCGGTTATCGTGACTACTGCTTTCACGTCGGCTGGTGCTACTACCTTGAGTATCGGTACTGCTAATATCGCTGGTACCGCTATTGATGCTGATGGCATTGACGTAACTATCGCAAAGGCGGCCTTGGCTGCTGATCTCGCGGTTGTTTGCGATGGTGCTCTTGTTGCAGGTACTGGCCTTGTTACGGCTGACTCGTACCTGACGACTACGGTCGCTACTGGTCCTTATACGGCTGGTGAGGCTAAACTGGTTATTGAGTACATTCAGGTGACTCCGTAATCATTAAGCTACTGGCCCGAGGGGAGCCACTAATCCCCTCACCTTATTCAAGAGAAAGGAAGCCCATTGGCAGACACCGAACACAATGTCCTAACGGACCCAGAGCTTCATGAACCTAAAGGGATTGCTGCTGCAAGTGCCAATCAGGTCTATGTGGCCGACGGTGCTGCCAGCGGTTCCTTTGCACAAGTCTCACCCTCCAACAAAGTGATGGTGCATAGCGCTAGTGATTTTCCTAGTGCCATTGCTGGTATCCGTACACTTACTTCAAACACCGCCTATCATGTGGTGGGAGATATCAGTATTGGGAGTGACAGGCTAGTGATGTCTGCGAGTACATCCTTAGTTGGTAACAACCCTTTAGTAGACAAACTAACCACTACCAACGCTGGGGCTATGATTACCAGTGCGGATGATTGTTTGATCACTGGTCTAGGTTTTACCTGCTCTAGTGGGGATCTCATTTCGTTTACTGGTGGTGGGACTAAACAACTCATTATTGACAATTGTAGAGTAATCTCCTGCGATACTCTTGGCACGGTAACTACTGCCGCTCTCTGCCGGATGACAAAGAACACCGTGGTAGCTTGTATCACAGATGGAATTACTTTTGCCGGAACGGGTGGCCATCTCCACATTGAAGGGGGGGCTTACGACAGTACACTAGGCTCTGTCTTTGACCTCGGCACCTCAGTTTGGACCACTATCCACATTTTCGCTGTTCAGATTAACAATCCGGCTGGTGTGACTGGTATTACTGTAGCGGCTTCGGGGGCCAACCTGTCTTCTGCAGGTATCGGTTTTATCCTTGACAACCATATCGAAACGGTCGCAACAGCCACATCTGGTTACTCCGTTGGTGACCTCAAGTGGATCGTCAAAGGCAATCCTGGTGTCCAGAACAACACTGGGCAGGCGCAGGGGAGTATTGAAAGCAGTGCTTTAACCACCACCTTTGCTGGTACAGGTGCTGGCAACGATGTCGCTGTAAACTTTGGTGCTGCGTTTGTCTCAGATGTAGCGAAGAAGTTCACTGTTTCTACCGCCGGAGTTATTACTTATACAGGCGTTATACCTATTTCCGTTTATGTCGATTGTACCATGTTTGGATCAATTGCCGGTGGCGCTGCTCGGCAGTATAACTACTATGTTGCCAAAGGTGGAACCATCATCGAGTCGTCTGTTTCAAAACGAGAATACGACGGCACTAATGTGGGGGCCAATAGTTGCACCAGTGTAGTAGACCTTGTTACCAGCGATACAATCACCTTGAGGGTGCGGGCTGAAACAGCTACTACAGCACTCACTGTAAACACCTGCTCTATCACCGTGACAGAGGTGCAGTAACATGGTGGCTATGAAGAAAACTCTGCTTGAGATTGTCCAAGGCATTTTAAACGATCTCGACAGCGACGTGGTTAACTCTATAGCAGACACTATCGAAGCGACACAGGTTGCTAATATAGTAGGTCAAACTTACCTCGATTTAATTAGTGATCGCACAATACCAGAGCACTTTGAACTCTTTCGTCTCACTGCCCTTAGCGACAGTACCCGGCCAAATTACATGGCCCTTCCTGATAACGTAGCTACTCTACAGAAGTTCGAGTACAACAAGAGTATTACCGGGGACCAAGAATACCGGGAAGTCCATTATATAGAGCCCCTAGAGTTTCTAAGGAGAACTGGTGGGCGTAATAGTAGTGCGACAAATACTATAATTGTCTTGGATTTCAATGCCAGTACAGAACTACTTATTGACGACAATAAAATGCCAGCCTTCTATACGTCGTTCGATAATAAACACCTAGTCGCTGATTCTTACGACGCTACCTTTGACACAACTCTACAGGCATCCAAGAGCAGAGGTTACGGAAGGCTGCTGCCCACCTTCACTTTGTCTGACACCTTTGTGTTTGATTTTGAGAGTAAGTACTTTCCGTACTTGGAGGCAGAAGCTAAGAGCCGGTCCTTCAGTATCATCCACAAGACCGTAGACAACAAGGTAGAGCAGACGGCACGTAGACACAAGAGCTTTATCCAAAAAGAAAAACATAGAATCAATATGGAAAACAAAAGGAACAGATATGGTCGAACTTAACTTCTCTGAGGACTACGAAAACCAAATCATAACCTGTGAAACTCCTAAGAGAAAGGTCAGTATAAAAATCTTTGTTCCTGTTGGTGCCTTTGCACACTGGAAGATTACCTACGGTGACGGCAAGCCCATTGAAGGGTTGAGTGAAGGTGTTTTTCTCTCTCGTAGAGAGGCCAAGAACGCAGTTATTGAATGGGAACGAACGGCCACTAAAACTAAAGAAGCAAAGCAATTTGAACTCTTTGGAGATAAGCAGCCCCCGGCTCTCAAGAGAAAGAAAGTAAGTGGCGCAAGAGCTTAAACAAACAGCGGTCAACACCTTCACTAGGGGTCTGATCACAGAGGCAACGCCGCTAACGTTTCCGGAGAACGGCTCCGTAGACGAGCTTAACTGTACTCTCGATAGAGACGGGACAAGAGCGCGCCGTAAAGGTATTGAGTTTGAAACTAGCTTTTCTCTGAGTAGTTTCACCTTTGCTAAAGGTACTCTTGTTCATAATATGACTTGGGAAAATGTGTCTGGCGAAGCCGGTGTTCAATTCTTGGTGGTTCAGGTAGGAGCAACACTTCATTTCTATGATAAAAGTTCCTCTCCAATTTCTGGTAACGAAAAGTCTTTCACTGTAAACTTAAATTCTTTCATTGCTCCAAACGGAAAAGTAGTTGCTGAGAATAGGGTGGCCGGTGCGAGTATCAATGGTAACCTTGTTGTAGTGTCTCCGGCCATAGAATCTTTCTTCATTGAATACGACTTAGTTTCAGATACTATCTCTACCACCCAGATCAATCCTAAGGTTAGAGATTTTGAATGGCAAGGGGATGTCAGCGGGTACGATGAGAAGATAGCTGTGGTTTCTGTTTCCGTAGCCAGGAAATACGATACCTACAACGCTGGGTGGATTAATGAAACAGGGTCTGGCACATCTGTTTTATTTGGGACTGATGGTTTTGTCACCAATTTAAACACTTGGCCCCCCTTGACACATCCTTGGTTCTCCTCTAAGGGAACAGATGGGAATTTCGATTTCAAGAGTTTTTTTAAAATCTTTGGGGGTAACTCTCTTTTAGGTAATGGGCGCTTCATTTTAGACCTCTACAGTAAGGACAGATCAACTGTCTCGGGTGTTCCAGGTCTTGCCGTAGAGACAGAAGCCGCTAGATTCTCTGCTGTGGTAGGATACGCTGGTCGAGCATGGTTTGCCGGTTTGGCTTCTAAGAAGAATGGTTCACGAGTCTACTTCACCAGAGTAGTGGAGAATATGTCTCAGATCGGTAACTTCCACCAAGAGGCCGACCCTACCTCCGAGAACTCTTCTGACCTAATTGATAGTGACGGCGGGGTGATCAACATCCCTAGTGCCTCCAACATCAAGGCCCTGTTCGAGTGGGGTAGTTCCATTCTTGTCTTTGCCGAAAACGGCGTGTGGGAAATCAAAGGAGTAGATGGTGTCTTCAAAGCTACTGAATTTGCTGTCACAAGAATTCGTGAGGCAGGGGGTCTCCTTAATTCCGCTGCTCTTGTAGACGCAGAAGGGGCTCCGTTCTGGTGGGGTTTAACTGGTATCTTCACCATCCAGAGGGAGGATATTTCGCAGGCCCCTAGAGGAACGGATATTTCTAAACCTACAATCCAAACGTTTTGGGAAGAAATCCCCGGGGACCAAAGGAACGACGCTGTAGGTAAATACGACGAACTCAACAAGAGGGTTTTCTGGATTTACGGAAACGATAGTGTAACAAAATTTAAATACAACAGAGTTCTTATTCTTGATATCCCACTGCAAGCCTTTATTCCTTGGGAGTTCGAGGATGAGAGTGCTAACACTAACTATGTTGTGGGGGCGGATTACTTCTCTGGATTAGGCACAGTGTCCCAGGTAGACAACGTTGTTACTAATGCTGGTGCCGATAATGTCGTTACCAATAGTGGGGCAGATAATGTTGTAGTTACTAGGTCCTTCTTCTCTGCCGCAGGAGATACTGAAATAAAGTTTCTTGTACGAGACGGGGACACAGGTTCTCTGTCAGTAGCTACTATTACAAACACAGGCTTCTTGGATTGGAACACTGAAGACTACTCTAGTTTTGCAGAAGCTGGGTATGATTTTGAAGATGATCTGACTACGCACAAGCACGGTGTTTACGTCACAACCTACTTTGATCTGACTGAGACTGGATTTACAGGCAATGAGACGACAGGATACGATCCTATTAATCCGTCTAGTTGTTTACTACAAGCTTTCTGGGATTTGAAGACTGCATCATCTAGTTCCCAAGAAGTTTATCGTTTCCTTCGCCCCATCATCGTTGACACAGGAGACTTAACTACATTCAACTACCCATTCTCGTCCATTATAACTCGTAACCGTGTACGAGGTAGAGGCAGAAACTTGAAATTGAGGTTTGAAAGCACTAGTGGTAAAGACTTTCGACTTCAGGGATATGAGGTAATTAATGCCAAGAACAGGGGACTATAGTCTAAGGTTTGCCACAAAAGAAGATGTTATCCCTTTAGCAATCCTAGGAAAACAGTTTACCAAAGAGTCAAAGAATAGTAAGTTGTTTGGCTGGAACATGCAGAAGGTTTACGACTCTCTGTTTAATATAATTGATAGAGATGATTTTTGTGTTATCTGTTTAGTGAATGACGCCGAAGTGGTAGGTATGCTAATCGCTTTAGTCACTCCTTGTTTCTTCTCTGACGTGTCTCAGGCCGTGGAGATAGCTTGGTATATTGACCCCGATCATAGAGGGACTAGGGTTGCTTTAAAAATGATTAATGAGTATGAACGGTGGGCTAAGGAGGCAGGGGCGGTGTGTACTAATATGATTAATCTTGAAGTGCTAAATGGTGACAAGGTAGCTAGGATGTATAACAAAAGAGGGTACACTCTAGTTGAAAATACTTTTTTGAAGGAACTATAACAATGCCAGCAGCCTCATCAATTGCCATCGCCGGTCTTGCTATTGCTGCAATTGGTGCAGGAACCACTTTCGTCGCCCAACAGCAGCAAGCCAAAGCGCAGGAGAAAGCAACCGATCTAGAGAAGCGACGTGCCGCCGCACAGGCTCGTAGGCAGCGTAGAGCTACTATTCGAGAAGCCCGTGTCGCTAGAGGACAGGCCCTTAATACAGCAGGTCAGGTTGGGGCTGGTGAAAGCTCTGGTCTTAGCGGAGGATTGTCTGGAATTGGCGCTCAGTTGGGGAGTAACCTTGGTTTTAGTACCCAGACAGAGAGTATCGGCTCAGACTTAAGTAGACAGGGGCGTAAGGCGGCGTCTGCTGGCAGTTTAGCTAACATTGGTCGAGGAGTGTCCTCTGTCGGAGGGGCATTGTTCAGTAATTCTGATAGACTCTCAGAAACTTTTGGATAAATAATGGCACAAGACTTCAATTTAGTTGAAGATACTGCTGAATTTGATGCCTTCCCACCGTTTGATACCGTAAATCATTCAGACGGTGTTAAGGAAATGGTGGCTGTACTCCATTCTGCAAGGACTGGGCAGTCTCTTGACGATATACGTGGTAAGGTTAATGCCCTTGGGGAGGATTTTCTCAAGGCCGGTAGTGTTTTGAGTGTAAACCAAGGCATTGAGGATGAATTTAGGAATAAAGCAGAGACCGCCATTGAAACCAATTCTCTTCCTGACCTTCTAGACGCTGAGATAGCTAGGGTTGAGCAGAAAACAGACATTGAAGACCATCCTGCCCCCGAGATTGTGGATATCTTACAATTTAAGGCTGGTGAGTTGTATGACAGGGCAGCAAGGTCTGCTCTTTCCCGTCGTGTAGGTACAATGAAGGCTTTGGACAAGCGCATTGAGAACACCAGTGTCTCTACCTTCAGTATTATTGGCGATGTTCTTGATTTGATAGCTTCCGCCCCCCTTGATGGCCTCACCCTCGCTGGTTTCAAGCGTGTAGAGGTAGCAGAGGAGCTTAGGGTTCTACTCACCAACACACAGATTTCAGACCAAGAGTATTACGCTACCTTAGAAGAGAAGTTGGACGAACTGGCAGACGCTGGATGGTTTACGGATGAGAACTACCTCTTTCTTTCAGCAGGTGTTGCTAACATCGCAGAAGGTGGGGTAGGAGTCACAGCCACACTAGAGAGAGTTGGTGGTGTCCTTGATCTAGGATTTGGTGTGTCCTCTGTGGCTAAACTAGGTCTCAAGACGGCCCCTGCTTTGATTGGTAGGCTTCGTAACACTACACGCATAGCGGCTACTACGGACGGCCCCGAGGCTGTTGCTGGTGTGCTTAGGAATGGTGCCGCAAGACCCGGTGATCCTGCTGCTGTGGCCGCTGGTGTAGCAGAGGAGACCATCCCCAACGTTACCCGTCTTCCACGCACAGATATCGCACCGACAGAGTTTGCGAGTGTAGCGCCCGGTGCAAAGATTGCTGCCGAGATGGCGCAGAACAACCGCATTCTAAACATCATTAACGAACTCCCCTTCAGTAGGACGATAGACCCGGCTCTTATCTCCGCTTGGATCCCCACTGGCTTGCGTAGGCTTAATGAGCAAATTGCTGTACGTAATCAGAACAGGGTCCGCAACCTCACTGTAGGGGTGGACAACAGAAGTAATTTATTCGGCACTATCTCTTTTGGTAAGGCTAATGGCGACCCCTTCTCTGACATCAATGCAGCAAAAAGGGTGGCTGCGGCGGAGAACGGTGCTGTAGAAGAAGTTGTCTATGGTGGTAATGTTTTTTATGAGGTTCACGTAGAAAAGAACTTGTCTGGGAAGGGCCTTGCTGCTACCTTAGACGTAAACGAGATTGGGACTTCTTTCTTGAGGGAGTACGGGGGCACCTTCCTCGCCTTGCCTCGTCGTCTTGATGCCTTAGCCAAGCGTGGTGAGGGTGTATTGACCAACGTATCTAGGAAGATTGGCCCTATTATTGAACAGGCGCTGAAGAAGACCTCTAACGAAGACAGGATTTTGGTAGAAAAGATTTTCTATGACCTTAGAGATGGGGAAAGGCACGCTTCGAGGCGTCACCCATTTAACCTGTCTGAATTCAGGGACGAGTGGGCTCGCTTCTCCGATGATCCAACTGCTGTACCCAGTGCAGCGGCAGAGGAATTATACTTCACTGTTCAGGAACTTAACGACGCCCTGTACTTTGTCAAAGCAGACCCGATCTTTAAGTCTGTCGTAGATGAGGGTGGGGAGGTTCTAAAGTTTTCTCGTGCTAGACAGAGTGGGGAGATCGATGAGTTTTCTGTCATAGTAGGGCGCTCTGAAAGAGTGGATGTCCCTGAGGATGAACTAGTTCTCAATATTATCAGTGGAGAAAAGAAACTGGTTGCTGACCTACCGCGTGGAGAACACGTCTTTCGTGTCCTACAGGGTGGTTTTGAGAACGGTGAGACAACGGCCCGGTACCTGTCCACAGCTAATCCCAATATTCGTAGGGTATCCCACAGCGATGTGTTAGGCTATAACCCCGGCGGCCCTCGTGGGTACAGTGCTCTTAATTTCTTTGTCAAACAGACTACTGAGGTCTTACTCGACAACGGTAAGAAACTTGTAGGTAAAGCGCGTACTTTCCTCGGAACAGCCACACGTAAAGAAGCACAGTTTGCCGTAGACCAACTAAACGCCATGCTCTTAGGTTTCAGGGAATTGGTCCCTAACCTAACAGGCTTATCTAAGGCTAGGGCTATTGATGCTGTTCGTGCTCTACGCGCTGATCCGAGGGCTCTTGCTCTTGTGCGTACAAATAATGCTTGGAACAATAACGTTAATACTGTAGACGATCTAGTTGACTTCATGACTGGTCAGAAACTAGACCCTCGTAAGAACGTTTCCTTTGCTGCTAGAGATGATCTTCTGCCCACAGTGGACGACACCGGTGAACGTATCTTTGGTTCCAGAGAAGGCGTTACACATGGAGATGACTTCGAAGCATCCATAAACCTACCTAGGAATAATGGTCCTCGTGGGGATGAGCCTCTGCGTGGTTTCGGTGGAGGCCTTGCTGAGACTATCTCGCCCTTGGACATGATTCAGAACGACTTTATGAGGGTCACACACTCCAAGGCATTTGAGGCGTATGGATTCCAAAGTATCACTGGCTGGCTGGCTGGTGCTAAGAACCTTATCAGTAACGATGTCCGTGGTCTCACCCCTCTACAGGCTATGAGGAAGGCTACTCTAGCTGACCCCACTGGCCCACAGTCGCGTTCCTACGAGGCCGCTAGAACTGCCATCCTTCGTACACTAAAGAATAAGAGTGAGTACGAACTTAAGTGGAACTCTATGGTCAACCGTGTCGGCGAGTATGTGTACGACAAGGGATGGAAGAAGGCAGGGGCTTCTCTATTCGGCAACAGTATCGCGAAGACCCCACTTGAGTTTATCCGTGGTATTACCTTCGATGCTCGTCTTGGTATGCTCGACCCCGCCCAGTTGATTGTTCAGGCTTCCCAGACGTGGAACATCTTAGGTATCATCGGCCCTCTACGTGGGGGTGAGTGGCTTCAGAGTGCTGTTACCCACATTCCTCTGCGTATGGCAATGAAGACAGATGATCTCACCATCATTAAGGATATCGGGCGTAGAGCTTCTGCTTTCACCGGCATGGATGCTGATGAGTTTGTTGAGTTAGCTACTTGGGTAAAGAACAGTGGGCGCTTAAATGTTGGCGACGAGATTGCTGAAATTAGCGGTACCTCTACTGTCTTAGCGCAGGGTATGGCCCGTAAAGTTAGGGGGGCTTCCCGTACCTTCTTCAATGAGGGTGAAAAAATGCCTCGCTCTGCTGCTATTTCAACAGCGTGGAAAGAATTTAAGAAGCAGTTCCCTAAATTGAGTCCCTTTGACGAGTTTGGTGTTAACTGGATCACTGCCCGACAGGACGCCCTTACTGCTGCTATGACAGGCTCTAGTGCTGCTGCGTGGCAGAAGGGTCCATTGAGTGTGCCACTACAGTTCATGACCTACTCGTCTCGTATGATGGAGAGTATCTTTACTGATCGTCTACTCACCAACGCAGAACGTATCAGACTTGCTACATCTCAGGTAGCCTTCTGGGGCGCTGCTGGTCTCGGTATAGGCTCTTTCCTTGACTCTTATATCATTGAGGACGGATTGCAGATGGACGAGACAACATACACCCTACTTAGGTACGGCGCTCTTGATGCTTTCCTCAACGCCACACTAGGCACACAGGCTGTCTTTGGTGGCCGTCTTGCAATGGCTGAGGGATTTAGTCAGTTACTAGAAAACTTCACAGATAGCAACTTTGCTGAAGTTATTGGTGGCCCTGCTGGTGGTCTCACTAAAGATGCTTCCTTCGCTCTGTGGCAGGGTATGGTTGACATCACTCAGGGCAACGCGGACGTGGTACAGGCAGACCTAAAGAAGTTTGTACGAAACTTTACTGGCCCTAATAAAGCTTACAACGCTTGGGTAATGTTCACTACAGGGGATTACTTGTCTCGCAATGATGATGTCCTTGTTTCCGGTCTCACAAGTACAGACTCTCTGTTGCACCTGTTCGGTGGGCAGATTAGAGACGCTAACCTAGCCTTTACTCGTATTCAAGTTATGGCTAACCAAGATGAGATGCTCAAGACACACCAAAAAGAAATCGGTAGGTTGGTAAGGATCATGACCAATCTTGTCGAAGAAGGTGACATGGAGGGAGCCCGTGAGGTACAGAAACAGATTGCCCTCGCTAACGCCATTCTTCCTGTATGGCAAAGACAGAAACTAAAGAAGGTCCTCTACCCACAGCTTGATAGTTTTGCTTCCAGTCTTGCAAGGAAGGGTACTATCGAGAGATTTCAGGGTGGACTAACAGGCGCAAGAGGAGAATAGTTTTGGCAGGATTTTTATCCCCAGTTCTTAGTGACATTGGTGCGGCTCCGGGTGGAGTTGGTTCATCTGTCGATACGTCTGTGGGCGATGCCCTTGGTGCTTTCGGAAATATACTCGGCGATGTGGGGCGTAGCGGTTCTTCAAGTGCCGGTCCTACTCAAACAGATAGAGACACAGCTAACGCACAGCCGTTCATTGATGAAGCCATACGTCTCGAAGCCTTAAGAGCCTCAGGTAGTAACATTAGCACACGACAACTTAATGCTGAAATTAGAGCAAATAAGATTGGCGCTGTTACTGCCTTTGCCGGTAGAAGTGATGGTATTATTAAATCTCTTAGCTCTATTCATGGAGAGGACATTGATGTTAAAGAGACAGATGTGCTTACAGCTAGGAACAATATAGTCACTGACTTCTTTACTAAAGACCCCATTGGCATAGCTCTCATGCCTAGAGCTATTGCCTTAGATGCCAATGAAGAGTTTGATGAGGGAGCGACCCGTGTCAAGATGGAGGCTTTGTTCCAGAATCATCAGGCACAGGTGGCAAACGACGCTACCTTGGCCGATGACCTTGCCCGCGCCATCGCCGCCGGAGACTTAAATAAGGAAAACCAAAAAGTACTTGCTGACCCGTTTATCCAGCAAGGCAGACAGGCTGCGACGGAAACGGTTAATGGTCTTGCTACTACGTTTGATCTCGCTAACGCCACCCTTACCCCCAAGGACGTGTCCAATGCTATCATAACTGTCACAGCGGCGAGAGATAGATTCCTTGCAACGGTTAATTCTCGTGCAGCAGACATTGGTATTCTTAATGACAAAGATGTTTACGATTCTGCTCTTGTTGTGGAGCCATTTAACACTCTTCTAAGCACACTTAACATTGTGCAAACAAACCCAGAGATGGCTGTCAATATGCAGAGGGCCGGTGCTGAATTGAAGCAAGGAGAATTCCTTCTTAACTTGGGTGTCCAACCTACTCGATCTGCTATTGACTATGTTGCTGCTCTATCTGTGCAGGCTGCTTCTGTTGACATCATCAACGGGATTAATACGTTCACTAAGAAACCAGTCGAACCCACCACAGCAGAGATTCCATCATTTGGTGTAATCGATCCCAGTCAGAGTGCCATTAACCCGGAACTAGTTCGTGCTGCTGGTGCTCTGCCAGAGAGTAAACAGATCGAAGTGGTCCAACGTAGTCTTGATGGCTTCTACATCTCAGGAGACTACAACGGCACCGACCCAGTTGTACGCACAGAGGCTGTAGAGAATTTCGGTAGGGCTGTTGGTGTTATGGTTTCTACTGGCAAGCAGATAACTAAAGCTACCTTTGATAAGACCTATCGTCCCGAGTTTGTTCAGATGTATAACGACATCACGGCTACCGATGACGATACCAGCACTAGGTTCAGGGCTCTTGTTGCCGAACACATCGGTACCACTCTACAGCAGATGGAGGTGAGGACACAAACCAGTATTCAGAATGACTTCTCTGAACGCTTGCCCGGCCTGAGTCTAACCTTCAACGGCAAAGAGTACGATGTGGCCTTCGATGAGGACTTGGGTCTTGGTACAGACAGTGATCTGGTGGTTGGTGCCCTTAAGAAGCTTGGTCTTCCGCCTACCATGTCTGGACTAAGTAAACTTGCTTCTGATAGAACCTTATTGATCAGTTCTGGTGTGTCTCCTACTGAAGCGAGCCGCATTGTGCTATCTTCTAAACAGGTTCTTGGTGTGTTAAAGCCCCAGATTGATTATCTTAACCGCATCATCGCCGTTGGGTCCCAACTTGAGGGTGTAGACGCTGTGCTGCCTACTGCTGGTGGTAAAGACAAAGCGGAAGTTATCCCGCCCACTGTCATTTCTTCAGAAGAAGACTTCAACAACCTAAAGGATGGGACACCATGGCGGTTCGTGGACGACGATGGCAACGTCTTTACTGGTATTGCAGGGAGAGACTAATGGCTAATATGCCCACTTGGTTAGAATCCGCGATAGAGAGTAGAAAAAAGAAAAGTATGCCTGACTGGCTAAAAGGCGCTATTGAGAAGAGGAATACTACCGAAGAGAACCCATCCATGTTGGAAGCTGCAAATAATAAAGCCAAAGGTGGATTTGTTGCTAGTTTTCTACCCTTTGTAAGGGAGCACGAAGGTGGTAGATTCGGCTACGATTCTTGGTTCGGTCGTGGCACACCGGGCAGTCCTGTTGCACCGCCAAAAAACCCCACTGAAATGACCATCACGGAAGTTCTGGAATGGCAGAACACACACAACCCCGCTGGTCCAGCAACCACAGCAATTGGTGCTTATCAGATCGTCGATCAGCCTAACGCCCGTACCCTGAGTGGTCTTGTACGTAGAATGGGGTTAACAGGGGACGAGGTATTCACTGCTGAGTTACAAGACCGTATGGCTGTTGAACTGCTCAAACGTAGAGGATTAGATAAGTTCCTTGCGGGTGAGTTGGACAAAGATAGTTTTGCCAATAAGGTAGCCAGAGAGTGGGCCTCTCTCCCTGTGCTAAAGGAAGACACAAGAGGGGGCAACACAATCGCTATCGGCAGTAGCTATTATTCTGGTGATGGTATTAACAAATCCTTTAGGAACCCAAAAAAGTTCGAGGAGTATAAAGGAATATACGCCTTGTCTGATATAGGAGAGTAAAACTATGGCTATCATCCCAGTGACCCCTGTTCGTAAGGGAAATTGGCTTCACTTTAGTTGGGAGACTGTTACCAACGGTGATACCTGTGCACCCCTGTACCTCAACCACAACGTAAGCGATATGTTTATGGAGGTCTCAGGTACCTTCACAGGGCCTACCTTGATTACTTTGAATGGTGGTGTTACTACTGCCTCCCAACCTACAGCCCTTGTTGACCCCGCAGGTACTGCTATCTCTCTCGGTGCTGCTGGTGGTAGTGCTATCAGAGATGCTTGGCCCTATATGTCCCCAGTAGAAACTGGTGGTACCGCTGGTATGGACGTGGATATTGAAATCCGTATGAAGATTGTGAAATAGAAATGAGACAGGCTAGTGTAAAATCTATTGGAATTAGGAGACTAGCTTCAACCTTTGGTAACGGCAGTGGTGATCCCTTCGCTAGTGATGTGCAGTTTTTGGTAAATTTTGATGGCACTAACGGGGCTCAAAACGCAATTGATGAAAGTCAAAACTCCCTGCCGTTGACATGGGGAGGAAACGCTGTACTCTCTAACGCACAAACATATAGTGGGGGACACGGAACAAGTCTACTCTTAGACGGTGTGAATGATTACGTGTGGATTCCTGATGCTGACGGAGCGAATGTTCTTGATCTGGGAGCACTAGCTGATTGGACTATTGAAACTAGGGTTCGTTTTTCAACTGTGTCTGGTATCAGAAATATTGTAGCTTATGGTACAGGAACACCTACTGTAAACGGTGGAGAACACGCCTACCTACGTTGGTCAGGTTCGCGTGCGGAGTGGTCCGATACACGCGGCGGTGGTTTAGGACTTCGTTTGCAACCAGCCACAGCTATTTTGGCTAATACGTGGTACGATATATCTGTTACTAAGAAAGACGGGGTTGGTCTTTTTATGCACATAGACGGTGTGTATGTAGGAACCAACCCTATCCTAACCGCCATTGATACTCCGACACCATTTAATTTTATAATTGGTATAGATGATACCCTTACTTCAGACTTCAGTGGTCACATACAGGCCATTAGATGGACTCGTGCTGCACGATATGATGAAGTTAACCACACAATAGGCACAGAAAAGTGGAGCCTATAGTGACAAAACACATAGTTAATATATCTAAAGAGGCGGATATATCTTCCGTTCTATCTAACTTATCTTTAGTTGGGGTGATCACTAAAACATTTGGTACTAGTCGGGTTGTTGAAGTGGATGGTGTAAAAGAAGCCATAGCGGCAGTTGTTGGCGTAGAAAGTTGTTGTTGTGATAGTGAGGTGGTGGTTAAGCTCGATGTCCTTACCGCTGGTCAGTGGGGGCTCGGTGCTATTTCCAACCATCTGGACCAGACAGAATACTTATTTGATGCAGATGGTAGCGCCACTACAGCTAAGATACTGTGGGCAGAGATACGTAACCTTGATGTCCCGGCCCCAGCCTATATGGAAGCAGTCGAATTTGGTAGTGCCCATAAAAGGTGGGAAAGCATACACAAGACTTCTGTTAATATCAACAGGATTCGTTTGTTAGCCCCTGCCGGTGTTAGTGGTAGTGTCTTCGTAGAGGGTTTCTAACTGTATGGATGAGGGGACCAGAGGCTAAATCCAAGGGGCTTAGAAGGGCGGCGTTTTTTGTTGCCGACGAGGAACTCAAGAAACCTAAAAAGCCCAAGAAGCCAAAGAAACCTAAGAAGCCGAAGAAGAAAAAGAAAAAAGAGAGGCCCCGCCTAAGGAACCCCTCTCTTTCACA
>Ga0255048_10000910_pt1 | contig 21683 bp, 14 predicted proteins | sample JV7_2_2_MG_FD_183619 | JGI IMG/M metagenome (GOLD analysis project Ga0255048, IMG submission 183619) | Seawater microbial communities from Jervis Inlet, British Columbia, Canada - JV7_2_2 | ecosystem: Environmental > Aquatic > Marine > Inlet | place: Canada: British Columbia | collected 2016-10-06
GACGTCTGCGAGGAGCTGACCGAAGAGCTTCAGGACCGCTGACAGCCTGTGACACGATTCTGATGGGGCTGGCGACAGGTTCATTGCGAGGAGAAGGTGAGGAGGAGGCGACATGCTGGGTTTCGGTGAACGCATCGCCTTCGTGCTGGTGGTCATCGTCTGCGGCGGCCTCGCCACGCGAGGCTTCCTCCGAATCGGCCGGATCGTCAGGCTCGGCGGGCCCGCCGAGCGAACCGACCGGTTGGCCGCACGCCTGATCAGGGCGCTGATCGAGGTCGGGCTGCAGCGCACGATCGCCAAGGCACGACCGTTGGTCAGCCTCGCCCACAGCTTCGTGTTCTTCGGCTTCGCCTTCTACCTACTGGTCAACGTCAACGACGTCGTGGAGGCGTACGTCGAGGGGTGGTCGACGATCGGGGCCGGGCCGGCGGCGGGCGTGTTCAACCTGCTGTCGGATCTGTTCAGTGTCCTGGTCCTGATCGGCATGGTGGCCTTGCTGGTACGGCGCTTCGTCGTCAAGCCCAGGACGCTGGAGTTCAACTCCAACGTCATACTGCAACCCGAGGTCGCCGGCGGAGCCGTTCGACGCGACTCGTTGATCGTCGGCGTGTTCATCCTCCTCCACGTGGGCGCGCGCTGGCTGGGCACCGCTTTTCACCTGGCGCACGACGGACCTGGTGACCCCTGGCTGCCGGCCGCAAGTGTCATGGCGACGGCGTTCGCAGGCATGTCACCCGACGCCCTGGAGCTAGCGGTTCACGTGTGCTGGTGGCTGGCGATGGGGCTGATCGTGCTGTTCCTGCCCTACTTCCCGCACAGCAAGCACCTGCACCTGATGGTGGCGCCGCTGAATCTGGCGCTGCGCAGGTCGGCGCCACGTGGCGAACTCGACGGGGTCGCCGACGTTTCCGCGCCGGGAGCGCGGGCGTTGACCGATCTGGCCTGGCCCGCGTTGCTCGACAGCTACGCCTGCATCATGTGCAACCGCTGCCAGGAGGTGTGTCCGGCGCACGCGTCGGGCACGCCGCTCAGCCCGGCGGCACTCGAGATCAACAAGCGCTACTGGCTCAACGCCAACAGCAGCTCGCTGCTATCCGCGGGCGAAGCGCCAATGCTGCTGGAGTTCGCCACCTCGCCCGCGGCCGCCTGGTCGTGCACCACCTGCTATGCCTGCGTAGAGATCTGTCCGGTGGGCAACGAGCCGATGGTGGATCTCGTGCAGATGCGTCGCGCCATGATCTTTGCGGGCGACGCTCCCGACGAGCTGGCCGAGGTCTTGCGCAGCCTCGATGAGAAGGGCAACTCGTTCGGACAGTCGGCGCGGCGGCGCGCCAAATGGACGCGCGGCCTGGACTTCAAGATCCCCGACGCCCGCAAACAAGCCGTGGAGTACCTCTGGTACGTGGGCGATTTCGCCTCCTACGATCCGCAGTGCCAGGAGATCAGCCGCACCGTGGCGCGCATCCTGCACGCCGCCGGGGTCGACTTCGGCATCCTCTACGAGGGCGAGAAGTCGGCCGGCAACGACGTGCGACGCACGGGCGAGGAGGGGCTCTTCGAGTCACTTACCGAACAGAACGTCGAGACGCTGGCGGGCTGTGAGTTCGAGCGCATCTTCACCACCGACCCGCACACCTTCAACGCGCTCGAGAACGAGTACGGCGACGAGGTCGGTGCACCGGTGGAGCACTACACGACATTGCTGCTGCGCCTGCTCGAGTCGGGCGAGCTTGAGCTCAACGGCGGCGATGGCGGCCGGGCGACCTACCACGACCCGTGCTACCTGGGCCGCTACAACGGCGGCTTCGATGCTCCCCGCGCGCTCATCGAGGCGTGCGGCACGGAACTGGTGGAGATGCCACGCAACCGCGAGCAGTCGTTCTGCTGCGGCGCCGGCGGCGGGCGGATCTGGATGAAGGATCACGACGACCTGACCGAACGGCCGAGCGAGAGCCGCATCCGCGAGGCCCTCAGCCTGGGTCCGATCGACTACTTCGTCGTCTCCTGTCCCAAGGACCTGACCATGTACCGCGACGCGGTGAAATCGACCGGTAACGACGGCAAGATCGAGGTGCGCGACATCGCCGAGTTCGTCGCCGACGCGATGGGCGGTGCGGTCCCGTGCCCATCCGTATGACACGTTTAGAATAACACATAATCGCTTCTATTTGACACATCCGGTCGTCTTCTCCTGCTACCATTGACGAAATGGGGAACACGACCAAGATTCAGGTGACTCTCGAGCAGGCTCACTACGAACGCGTCGTCGAGATCGCCGAGCGTGAAGGCAAGAAGTTGGCGGCGGTGGTGCGCGAATCGATCATCCGTTACTGCGTGGATCCCGAAGACAGAAAGCGCAAACTCGACGCCATTCACGCCCTCGAGGCGCTCGAGGTCCCGGTCGGCGACTACGCCGACTGGAAGCGCCAGTACGCGGCCAAGAAACGCGGCAAGCAGACAACCGCGCCCGCGGCCGAATCCACCGACGACCCGGGCCCGCGGTGAGCCGCGCGGCCATGCCGGCGCGCCTGTTCGTCGACGCCGCCGTGTTCATGTATGTGGGCGGAGGACAGCATCCGCTCAAGGCGCCTTGCGCCACCGCCCTGCGCCGAGCAGTGGAGGCCGGCACCGAACTGGTCACCGACTCGGAAGTGATGCAGGAGATCCTCTATCGCTACTTCTCGATCGGTCGCGCCGCGACCGCCGCGACGGTATTCAACGCAGCCACGGCGATCTGCGACGAGGTGCTCGCCGTGCAACTGAGCACGACCGAGGCCGCGCTCGGAATCCTGCTCGAGGCACCGTCGATGTCGCGGCGGGATGCAATCCACGTAGCATCCATGCGCGAGCATGGCATCGACTCGATCCTCACCACCGACCGCGATTTCGACTCCATCGACGGCATCACCCGCGTCGACCCCGCCAATCTGACCTGAGAACCGGGCCGCAGGGAGGGAGCGCGGGGAGCACACACAACTAGGACTCTGTCGGCGAGTGCGAACCTCGATACGCTGCCAGCAGAACAACGGCCACCACGAGCACGAGCCCCGACGCAACAATCACCTTTGCCCACACGTGCGCGAGGGGAATCGGGAAGGTCAGCCAGATGATCGAGTGGCCCAGGCCCGCCAGGACGAAGGTCCAGGCGGCGAACCGTCGTAGGTTCTGTCCCCGGCCCGGCCCACACCGCGATTCCGACAACGGACCGAGATTCTTGGGCATCAAGTTCGCGAACACCACCAGCACGAGACCGATGGCTACCCCCATCGCGCGGTCGGTCGTGCCGGGCTCGATGAAGCCGCGGTCAACGGCCTGGGTGAGGGCGAAGGCCAGAGCCAGAATGAGCCCGGCTGTTATGAGCGCACCTTTGATCTTCATCGTATTTCCTTGTTCCTGGTGCCGCCGGTGACAACGGAGCTCTCGCCGGCATCCATCTTGATTTCTACTCCAAACACCTGCGCGAAACCCATCAGTGCCTCCTCGAGCACCGACATGTTCAGCCGGTAGGTGATCGTCTTGCCTTGTTTCTCCGCCTCGACCAGGCCGGCTTCGCGCAACACCGCGAAGTGGGCCGACATCGTCGGCTTGGACACCGTGAAATGACTGGCCAACTCTCCCGCGGTCATCGGCCGCTGCCGCAGGAGCTGCAGCACACGGCGTCGCGTCGGATCCGAGAGCGCCTTGAAGACTTTGTTCATGAATAGATAATTAGCTAATCATCTAACTATTGTCAAGCGGGTTTGTCGCCAGGTGCCAGAAGTCGTTACACTGGTGGCATGGGAACGCGGGTATCGGATTCAGACAGCTCCGGCATTCGGCAGCTGACCTGGTCTGCCGAACTGGGCGACCTTGCCCGCCTGGCAGAGGATGCGTGCGGCGTGGACCTGCACTCCCTCCAGGCCGGCCAGACAGTCCTCGTGCGGACCCACTACACGACTTACCGGGTGAAGTTGACGAGCCCTGCCAAGGGCAGGGCGGTCGTCGTCGGCGACGGCTCCTTCCTGACCGAACCGACCAACGTCACGATCGTCGGAGCCACGCTCACCGGCCGCGGCAGCTCCGTCGCCCATGGCCGCGTCCTCACCGGCTTCCGCCTGGTCATCGCCTGCGCGGAAGGCGAGATCATCACCTCGCGCGTGCGCGCGCTCTCCGTCGACGGGATGCCCTGGTTCTCGGAGTACCACCGCGCCTAGCGCCTGGCGCGTCGCGCGGCGCGCGTCCCGGGTTGCGGCTCAGCGACTTCGCCGGCGGCGATGCGCGGGTGTGAACGAGAACATTAATATTTTGGGCGCGACCCGCACCGTTATCGCGCGCGGCCTCACGCCTGGATACACTCGCAGCAAGACAATGACTGATCTGAGACAGAATGCCGACGCAGACACTGGGCGAGGGATCTGGGCTGCCGGGCCCAGCAACCTGACCCGACTGGCCGAGGATGCCTGCGGCGTGGACGTGCAGTGCCTTCGGGCCGGCCAGACCGTCGTCATTCGCACTCGCTTCAGTACCTACCGGGTGCAGTTGACGGATCCGGATCGGCGCGCGGGCGTCGCCGGCGGAGACGGCTCCCATCTCATCGACCCGACCGACGTCACGATCGTCGGCGCGTCGCTCAACGGTTGCGGCGCCGCTGTCATCCACGGCCGCGTCCTGATGGGCTTTCGCCTGATCATCGCATGTGCCGGGAGCGAACTCGTCACATCGCGAGTGCATGCCATTTCCGTGGATGGGATGCCTTGGTTTTCCGAGTACCGCAGCGCCTGAGGTTGCCCATCAAGCGCGCTGGCAACGTGGTCGAGCGCGTTGCGATGATGCGTGCGGCTGTCCTGCTGGTGGGCGCTCTTGGCGCACTGACACATTGCTCCACGCCGCGAACGGCGCCTGATGCGCCTCGCCTGGGGCAGCTTGCCGCCTGGGTCGTCGACTGGGACATGGATGCCGGCCTCGACGAGCTGCACCGACACGAGGACCTGTTCGACGAGGTCGGTCTGTTCGGCGTCCGTTTTGACGCCGACGACCGCCTCCTGATCCCTCCTGCGGTGCAGGAAGGCAGCGCGAAACTACTCGCGTGGCGACGCGGCGGCAGTCGGGCCGTGTGGCTGACAGTGGTCAACGACCGCCAGCTGGACGACGGAACGTTCTCGCACAAGGATCCCGACCTCGTCGACCGGCTGCTCGCAGACGGGGGCGCGCAACATGCTCGGGATCTCGTCGGACTCCTCGCACGGATGGACGTGGACGGACTGGAGCTGGACTATGAAGACGTCAGCGCCGACAGCTGGCCGCGGCTGCTGCGTTTCGCCGACTCGCTGCGAGACCGGCTGATCTCGGAGGGCAAGGATCTTCGGCTCATCACGCAGCCGCGTCGTCCGTACCTCGACCTGAAATCGGCTGGTACGCCGGTCGCGATCATGGCCTACAACCTCTATGGGACTCACTCCGGACCCGGGCCCAAGACGACCCCCGAGTTCGTGACCCGACTCGGCCAGGCACTGGACGACGCCGGCGTGCTGCCGGGCGCCCGAATCGCGTTGCCCACCGGGGGCTTCCTCTGGCGCCCGGGCGGTGAGACTCGGTCGGTTACCGAAGTCGAGGCGCTGCTCCTGCAATCAGTCGATGGCGCCGGTCGCCTCCGTCGGACCCCCTACGAGTACCCGTTCTTCAGCGTCGCCGAGGGCGACGATGGGCGCTCCGAGATCTGGTACCAGGACGCCGCCAGCATCGAAGGCCAGATCGTGGCGGCCCTTGCCGCCGGCTTCGATGAGATCACCCTGTGGCGTCTGGGCGGAAACGACGACACCCTGTTCGAGATGCTGCGCGGCTATCGGCAGCCCTCTGCCCCGACAAGGCTCCTCGGCGACAGCGCCCGAGACGATCAGAAGCGGAACAGGAACGTGCTCCAGAAGCGGCGGCCAATGTAGGTGGGCGACTCCTGATACGAGCCGTTGAGGCTGAGTCGCATGCGTTCACTGAAGCGCCAGACGACCTCGCCCCGCAGACTCCCCACCACTCGCCAATCCCGCCTGCGGTCACGCGCCGTCCCGAGCGCGCCCGTAAATCCGAGGCGAATAGCGTCGTCGATATTCCAGCGTAGGATCGCCGACACCTGATGCTGCTGGAGTTGTTCGGGAGCGAAGTACTCGGCGGGGTCGATGTCGCTGTCCGCCAGGCGGAACGCGTAGCCCACGGACAGATACGGGGCCCAGGTGAACTGGCGGGCGATGCGGCCGTTGAGACCGATCGTCTTGTTGCCGTCCGTCCGGTCGTCCCGGTACGCCACCAGCGTCAGGTCCCAGGGCCCACCGATGCGCTGCTGTACGCTCGCCTGCAGGTGCCTGTTGTGGGTGTTGTCGCGAATCGCCTCCACCGTTTCGATCACCCCGTTGCCGTACTCCACCCTGAACCGACCCGTCGATCCGAGCAGATTGCCGATCCTGAGGGGGCCATCCACGGCGAATCGATAGGCGGTGAACTCCTCGGGCTCGCCGGCGAAGACCATGCGGCTCAGCTCTGCCTCGACCTCGTACTGCGACGACACGTGATAGCGGATCGCAAGGCTCGGTATCGAGGCGCGCTCGCTGCCCAGCCCGTCGCGACTCCATGAGGCTCCGGTATAGGAGAGCGTGGCGGCGAGACTACGGCTCAGGTAGGTCCCCAGGTCGAGGCGGGCGGTGCTTTTGTAGCGACCCTCGTTGTCGTCCCCGAGAGCTATCGACGGAATCGCCTCGAGCCCGGTGGCATCGTCGACCCGGCCCAGGGCGACCTCGATACGTTGGTCGACGGGCACGACAGGGGTCTGCTCGAGTCGGCGGTAGGCAACAGGATAGTCGCCCTGGCGATATGCGTTGTTGCCCCAGTAGTAGTGGAGGTCGGCTGAGTCGGCGCCGAGTTCCGCCGCGCGACGGAACCAGGCTTCGGCGCGTCCATAGCGGGACTCCTGCGTGGCGATGTTCCCCCCCTGGACCAGCGCCACGATCACCGGATTGTTCTGCTGTACATTGTCGAGCAGCAGATCGGTACTCCAATCGAGCGATGCCCGCCGTACCGGCATGTATCGAGGATCAGAGTTCGAGAAGACGAATCCACGGTTGGAGAGCAACAGGCCATGCTCGAACCGCTCGGCGACGATCGCGCGGAAGTTTTCGACATCGGCCGCGTCGCTGGCGGTTGCCTGATGTCCGGAATCTCCATCCGGATAGAAGAACGTCGATGCGCTCAGCCCGTTGCTGGCAGCCGCCGCCAATAATTCATCGAGCATCGGCCCGGCGGCCTGGTCGATCGGAACTTCACCTGTCAGAGCGATCTCCCAGCGGCCGGTGTCGACAAGCTCACGGATCGTGGAGGCACTCGGCACGCCGGCGATGAACGCGGGTTGCAGCGAATCGGGCTCGACGACGAGAATCGCGCTCGCGCCCAGGCGCTCCATGACTGCGTCCATCTCTGCGAGGGCGTCGCTGTCGGCCCGCCGAACCACGATGACGACGGCCGACCGCGGCGGCGGTGCCCCGTCGGCCTCGGGCTCGGGCGGGGTCGTCATGGTTTCGGCAGCGACTTCGTCCACGCCGACGACGCGGTGACCCTCCTCCACGAGGGCCCGCACCTGCGATTCCCATCGCCTCACACTCCAGCTGCCCGCCAATTCACAGACGTGGACGTTGTCGTAGTACAGGAGCGCGACCGTGGCCGCCGGAGACAGCTCGGCGAACGGCTTGAGCGTGCGGCGCGCCGCGGTGAAGTCCATCTTCTCGGCATAGGACACGGCCAGCGGAATCGCGACGGACTGATCTCCGGGGATGGCGGCGGGCAACTGCAGTGCGTACTCGAGCGCCGCCTCGGCGTCGCGCCGATCCCGCGCGAGGTCACGCAGCCGCATCTGTGCGGAGCGGTGGAACGGGTTCCGAGCGAGGATGGCCTGGTACTCACGCGCCGATTCCTCCGGGGTTCCAACTGCCATCACCGCACGGGCATGCAGGTTCCGCATGGCGGTGGAGTCCGGATCGGTCGCGAGGTAGTCGGCGGCCACGGCGCGCGCCATGTCGAGATCGCCAAGCTCCTCCGCCGCCCGAGCCCGAGCCTCCAGTAGATCGAGATTCGACGGGTCCGTCGCAAGACCCTCGGCCGACCAGGCGAGAATCTCGCTGTAGCGCCCGGTGAGTTCTCCGATCTCCAGAAGCAGATGGCGTGCGCGCGCCGCTCCGTCACCCGCCAGCTGGCTCTCCAGCTGCGCGATCGCCTCGTCGGGCTGGCAGGCCCGGAACAGAGTCCGGGCGCGCTCGATTCCGTACCAGGTGGTCTCCGGATGGTCACGCACCAGGTCGGCCCAGATCGGCGCCGCGGCTTCGGACTCGTCCAGCCGTGCGGCATAAACGGCAGTGAGCGCCATGACGCGCTCGCTCCGCGGGGCATCCACCAGGAACCAGGTGAGTTCTTCCCGAGCGAGTTCGGCGCGGCCCAGGGCAAGCAGCTTCTCCATGCGCGCAACCCGGACAGAAACCTGCTCCGGATCAACTCGAAGGCTGGCCTCCCAATGTGTCAGGGCGTCTTCGTCGCGGCCTTCGAGATCGGCGAGATTGCCGCGCACGAGTTCGGCGGTGGCAGTGCTGATCTCGTATTGCAGGGCTCGAGTCAGGATCACCCGCGTCCTCTCGCGGTCCCCGGCCTCCTGAGCGACCTGAGCGAGCGCGACCCAGACATCGCCCTGCTCGGGCGCCAACCGCAGGCTGGCCTCGTAGGCGGCCGCGCCCGCGGCGGCGTTGCCCCTGGCGCGCTCCACGCCGCCCAGAACCCGGTAATGCTCGGGCAGGCTGCTGCGCAGGTCCTCGGCAGTCCGCTCAGAAGCCTCGACCGAGGCGAGGACGCGATCCATGCCTTCGAACCCCACTGCCAGCAGGGCCTCCACCAGGTTACCCGCGGTCGATTCCAGCAGGCTCGCATCGATATCATGCGCCGCCGGTGTCACCGCCCCCCCGGCTGCAAAGTCGTCGAGGGTCAGCACCTCCGGTGCCGCAATGGGTGCCGCGGCGAGCCAGGCGCGAAGCGAACTCGCCGCCGATTCCAACTCTGCGTTGCGCACCTGTGCCGTGCCCAGGAAGCCGTAGGCGTCAACCTGAGTCTCAGCGGCTCGGCGCAAGACGGGCGCCGCGATGTCGGGCCGATTCCGGACCAGCAACGAGTAGCCGTAGTCGAATACTCGGTCCGGATACGCCGAGACGAAGAAATCCACACCGGTTTCGGGCTGCGACGACTCGAGGATGCGCTCCGTAGCACTCAACACGAACCGCGAATCAGCGTCGAGCCCACTGCGTAGCGCTCGATGCCAGTTCGTCAGGGCGTCCTCTTGCCGCCCCAGAGCCCAATAGGTCCAGCCGAGATCGCGAGCGACTTCAGCCCCCGCGAAATCCTGGGGCAAGGCCTCCAGGAGGCGCGCCGCGGCGTCCCAGCGCTGCCCCTCGATGGCCTCCTCCGCCCATCTGCGGAGAAGATCCGCCACCACGTCCGGTCGGCGCTGGGTCAGCTCGGACTCGGCCAGCACCACGAGCGCGTCCGCATCGTTTCCGCGGGCGTGATGAAGGAGAGCCTCCGCCAGTCGCGCGGCGGTCGGATCGTCGCGCAACGACGCGATGCGGGTATCGGCCGACGTATCGGCGCTGTCCATGTCGACGGCGAAGAGATACAGACCTCCCCAAACCGGATCGCCGGGATCGAGGTCCAGGGCGCGATCGAGGCTCTGTCGGGCCCCGCTCCAGTCCTCCGACTCCAGCCGAGCCTCGATGATCCAACCCAGCCACACCAGCGGGTCCGGACTCGTGGGAAGACCCTCCTGCCAGGTCGAAGCAGCGATCTCGGCGTTGCCGGCGCGACGCAGTGCCCACCCGGCTTCGCGCCAAAGCGCCGAGGCGGCCGGCTGATGTGCCAGGCCGGCAAGGTACAACTCGGCGGCGGCCGTGTGCTCGCCGGCGTCGCCGAGACGCTCCCCAGCGGCAAGGGCGAAGGCGGTGCCGATGGTCGCGTCGCGGGTTGACTGAGGGCGGAACTCGGTCGCGAAGCGCTCCACCAGGCTCATGTCTCCATCCAGCAGCCGTCGCCACAGATCGAGCACCAGAACCAGCGCCGAGTCCTCTCCCTGGGCCGCCGTGATGAGGGCCCGCGTGGTCGCCTCTGACTCGGCCAGGCGTGTCACCAGACGAATCAGCTGACCGATCTGATCGTCCGTGAGGGACTCGAGGCTGCCGAGCTCCGCGATGCGCTGCTGGAAACGGCTTTCCATGCCGAGGCGCACGAGGGCCTGCAATTCGATGTAGAAGACCTCCGGATCGAGCGGGGCGGCGGCCAGGTACCGATCCGCCGCACCCAGCGCCAGCTCGAACTCGCCCTGGGTTTCGTGGATCCTGGCCTTCTGCTTCCAGAGCGGATAGTGCGAGGGGTCGAGAACCAGCCCTTCCTCTACCAGCTGGAGGGCGGCCGCGACGTTGTTTGCGGCGAAACTCGTCCTGGCTTCGTGCAGCACCTCGCCCACAGAACGCAGCTGCTGACCGTCGTCTGTGAGAACGATGTCCCGGTCATCTCCCGCCCGAACCTGCTGCGGCAATGACGATTCGTCGGGCAACGCCATGTCACCCACGCCACGCTGACACGCGCTCAGGGCGACAGCCAGCAACAGGGCGACGATCGGGGCGCGACCGCGAGAGGCACCAGCCCGCCGCGGAGACAGAAGGCTCACACACACCCTGACCCCCGTCATGGTCGCACGTCCGCCGCGGTCTGCATCCAGACGCCGGCCAGCCCGGCGTCCGCGGCCAGGGTCCGGTCCGGGGGGAATACGCGCGCCAGTGCCGGGTCGGCCCCGGCGCCGGGCGTCGTGCTCATGATCCAGTCGGGACGCGTCGCCTCGCCGGTGGCGAGGAGACCCTCGAGCGTGGAGGCATCGCCCCGCCATGCGACCTCGAATCCCAGTCCGCGCCACTGGCGGGTCCTGCGCAACAGCAGGTCCGCACCGCTGCCGTCGACCGGCAGGACGACTGCGGCAATCAACTGCCGCAGAGCGGGGCGATTGACATGAACAGCGGATCGCGGGGCCTGGCCCAGGACTGCGGCCGGCGGGGTCTGGATTCCGACTCGAAGCGAGCTTCGGATGCCCTTGGACCGGTTAGCGATCAGCTCGTCCAGATAGGCGTCGTCCTCCCCTCCGGGAGGCGCATAGAGCCGCACGGTCACCTGCCGTCCCGGATTCGCGGCGCCAGTCTCCATCCACAACGGCGCCAGCCGGTGGACCGCCAGTGACGGAAACTCGGCGCGGACCGCCGCGCGGCCGAGCACCCCGACGCCGATGGAACCACTGCCCATCGAGGGATTGATCGGGCTTGGCCAGTCGGTAAGTGGAACTGCATCGACGGTGATCGCGAGCCGGTCGCCACGAACCAGAACCCGCAGGTCGACCTCCTCCGTGAGGCTCGGCAACTCGACCTGTGCCAGTGTGTAGAGGTCGCCCGTGATCATCTCCTGCAAGCGCACCGCCTGGTCATCGACGGCAACGCGTACGTGGTTGTCGGCATCGTGATGCCTCAGGTAGACGACCGCCATGGCGCCCGCGTCTCGACGCACCGAGGTACGGAGTTCGAAGTCCTTCCACACCGGGCTTCCGTGCAGTCGGACGAAGCCTTCACCTTCCCCGTCGGCCACGACAACGACGCCGGAATCGGTGAGCGCATGTTCTCCGGAGCGGTCTCGCCAGGGGTCGGCGGCGGCATCCGCGGCGGCATCTGCCCCGGCCGTCCAGGAGGATCGTGGCTGCTGCCGTTCCAACTCTGCGAGCAGGCGTGCGGCATCCCAGTCGGGCGGCACCTCCATCCGGGTCAGGTTGAAAGCGTCGGTCTCGCGACTGTTGAACGCGTCACCGGCGCGGGCGAAGGCCAGCTGAAACTGGGCTCGGGCAGCCTCGAGAACACTGACACTGACAATCGAACGTGAGTCCGGGTCGACGAAGTTGGACGGGAACAGAACCGTCGCCAGCGGAGTGCCGTTGCTCAGGTCGGCCAGTTGCGCCTGTGATTGCTCGAACTCGAATCGCAAACGCTCGGCATAGTCTTCCCAGCTTTCCAGACCCGGCAGATCAGGGTCCCATCGGCGGCTGAGCAGGAAGTAGCCTCGGTTCCCGGCCGCGTCGACGGGGACCGCGGCCATCTGTTCCAGGCCGCGGCTCTGCACGTCCCAGCGGTCCCGGCTGTTGACGCGACCGACATCGCCGGGGTCGAGTGTGAAGGGGTTCCAACTCCCGACGGCAGTGAGATTCAGATAGAGCGCCGCCCGCAGATCGAGATCCTCGAGCACTGAGTGCACGCGTACTGTGGTGCTCTTGAGGTCGTTCTCGAGCATCAGGTAGAGGGCCTTCCGCGGCAGCGCTCTACGACCTTCGAGAAACGCCATTACGTCACGAGTTTCGATCGTCTCGTAGCCGGCGGCGGCCAGGGCTCGGAGGTGCTCTTCGACGGTCGCAGCACTCGGCGATCGGGTGTCGGCCCAGCGTCCGGCGCCAGCGTATGACAACGCCATGAAGCCGTCCCACTGCGCACGCTCGACCACACGCGCCACCGGTGTTTCGCGCATTCCGGTGACGCGAACGTAGACCGTTCCCACAACCAGCAGCAGGACGGTCCACTGCAGAAGGATTGACAGCTTTCTCTTCAATACCGAGGGGGGGGGGCTATATGAAGGGGAGAGGCCGGTCGGTCTTGTTCAGCGAGTCCCCCACCCCTTGACCCAATATGTGGCCGTCGCGAGTGGTAGCTGCCAGAGCAAGACGAACAGGTAGAAATAGGAGAACGCTATGCCATACGTCCACAATCGGGATCGTCGATCCAACAGGTAGACTGCACTGAAAATTCCACTGATACACAGGATTCCGAAGAAATACCCGTCGGGAGACCCGCCGAACCGAACCGGGATGTAGAGCAGCGCGCGCAGGGCTACCAGCGGGGCAATCATCGGCAGAATGAAGCCGAGATAGAACGATGTCGCCATGAAAGGCTGTTTGCGCCACATGAAGCGCGAGGCGCGAACGGACTCGCGGATCCACGATCGCTTCCACCGCATCTGCTGTCTCAGCAGCTGTTCGAACGTGCTGGGAACGATCGTGCTGGTGATCGCGGTCGACTGATAGACGATCTTCGTCGTCGGCAGAATGAAGTTGGTGAGACTGCGATCATCCCCGAACGTCGCCTCGACACCGAGGAACCGCTGATTTATCCAGCGGTCGATCACCGGGTCGATCTCGTCACGCCGATAACCGGCGAGCGGACCCGAGAGACACGTGACCGAGTCGAAGACACTCTCCGCGGCCTTCATGATCCGGAAGGCCAGGAAGTAGCGCACCGACTGCATCTTCGTGTAGATGTTGGTCCACTTGTTGTGGACTTCGCAGTGGCCGCACACGGCACCGATCTTGGCGTCCTCGAAAGGGATGACCAGTTTCTCTATCGCATCGGGCTGCAGAAAACTGTCGGAGTCGCAAAAGGCGACGATCTCGCCTGAAGACAGACCGTAGGCCGCGGCCATCGCCCGGCGCTTGCCCACGTTCTTGGTCAACGTCACGTGTTTGAGCTGCGCGAAACGCCGCGCCAGGATCTCGAGGACCTCCTGGCTGCGATCGGTGCTGCCGTCGTCCGCCACGATCACTTCATACCGATCTTCCGGATAACGCTGATCGAGGGCATGCAGGATCGTGCGCTCGATCGAGTCTTCTTCGTTGTAGCAGGGGATGATCAGACTCACGGTGGGCGCGTAGTCGCTGTTTCCCCGCTCCTGGGGCCGGTAGAAGCTGGCGAACGCCAGGCGGGAGAGCAGGTAGAGGATTACCGCCGTACCGTAGGCGAACAGATGCGGGTCGAAGTAGGCCAGGAAAGCACTCTCCTGCTTGAGCCAGAAGATGGCGATCAGGCCCAGTGCGATCGCCGCCGAGCCGACGATGCGCAAGCGCCGCCACACGGAGGGTCGCAATACGTCGCTGAGGGGTCGGTCGAAATGAAACCCCAGCGCTTGGTCCTCGACCCGGCGGCGGACGATGGTCGCGGTGAGGCTGTACTTGGCGTCCAGTGATTCGGGCAGAACACCCTCGGGCACCTGGAAGTCGAGCCGGACCTTACCGGCAGTCGACGGCACGCTCGCCTTGGCCAGCAACATCCCCGTTTCGGAGAGGTCCCGCAATCTGCCACGAAACGTCTTGCCCGCCGCATGCACCGTCACCGGCAGGCCGGCACGGTAGCGGATGGCGCCGCGTCGATCGGTGGCCGCCGGCCGGGCGTTCGGGAGTGAGCGACGATCCCACACCTGATTCGGGGCCCGATCCTTGGGCCGGCGGATCCCCTTGGTCGTCGACCACATTCGACGCCGCGTGCTGGCGACGGTCCGCTGGGTCGTCGAGAGCGTCCGCGCCGCGGTTCGCGACAAGGCACGAAGAGTTACCCGAAAGCGGCTGGTATCGAACACTGGAGACCTTCACCGGCAAAACACGTTGGCGAAACGCGTGCTCGACTACGGTACGCAACCCTTCCCGGGTCCGTCGTCGAGCGGGACCTGGAAACACAGATACTCGCTTCCCGAATCGACTGACAATAGCGGTCCGACACGGAGTAAACAACGGTTGTAGGGTTTCCTGGCCGCTAATGGCCCGTCAGTGCGAGTCGTCATATATCGTGTACCTGTCTGCTGGCTCCATGTGTGTCCAGCCTGTGCCCGGGGTCCGGGCCGCTGGAGGATGCCGGCCGCAGGTCCATGGAGGCGTCGCCGCGTGAGTAATTCGTCTGAAGGTGGACAGTCTGGTCCTCTCGGCGAAGGGGGGGGTAGCTCTCTGCAGGGTGCGGCCGCCGGCATCAAGACGATCGGCAAGTACGAGATCCAGCGCGTACTCGGTCAGGGCGCCATGGGTATCGTCTATCTGGGCAGAGACCTGCAACTCGACCGCCTGGTCGCCGTCAAGACACTGAGCGCGGAACAGGATCAGACTGAACTCCTCGCCCGTTTCCAGGTCGAAGCCAGAGCCATCGCCAAGCTCAATCACGAGAACGTCGCCGCCATCTATGACTGCGACGTCACCCACAAACCGCCGTACTTCGCCATGGAGTTCGTCGATGGCAACGCGCTCGACGAGATCCTGGCCGCGCAGGGCCCGTTGCCGGTGCAGCCGGCGGTGGACCTGGTGGTGCAGATGTGCGCGGGCCTCAGCGCGGCTCACAAGTACGGCCTGACCCATCGGGACATCAAGCCCTCGAACATTCTCATCAGTCATGAGGGCTCGGCGAAGATCGCGGACTTCGGCATCGTGCACGCTGCGGATTCGAACCTCACCTCGACGGGGATGATGATCGGCACGCCTCACTACATGTCGCCGGAACAGGTCCAGGGCACGAGCGTCGACACGCGATCTGACATCTTCTCGCTGGGTGCCGTGGCGTACGAGATGCTCACGGGGCAGAAAGCCTTCGATGGCGATGGCCTGCCGACGATCATCCTCAAGATAATGAACGGTGACTGGCAGCCTGCTTCGCAGGTGCGGCCCGACCTGCCGCCGGGCATCGACGATGTCTTGAGATGCGCCATGGCCATCAACCGCGAGCAACGGTTCGCGTCGTCCGCGGCGTTTGCCGAGGCTCTCCGCGCCTATGGGAGTGCCGGCCGCCCGGCGAGCAGCGTGGGCGAAGCGGCGACCCTTCTGCCGGACGGCGAAGCGGCGACGGTAATGACGGCCGTCCCGGCCGGTGCCGCCCCGGGCGTTCCGCCGGTCTCCACGCATCCACGTCAGCCACAGGTGCCGTTACCGCAGTCGCCGCAGTCGCATGCGGGTCTGTCGCAGCAGGGGGTGCCGACTCAAGGCGCCCAGCCGGGGATTCCCGTGCCGGGCATGGCGCCCGCGCCGATGGCTCCGCAGGAGGGCCATGCCGCTGGGGCGGGGATCGTCATTCCCGTCGAGGAGGAAGCGCACGGCATCCCCTGGCCGTTCATCGCCTTCTCCGCCCTGTGGGGCTTGCAGCTGTTGATCCTGTGGCTGCTCGTCCGCTCGGAGACTGTCCCCTTCCTGAGCAATCTGTTTACTCAGCCCCCCGAGGTGCTCGGCATCGGCTTCATGGAAGGCATATTCGCATCCGTCAACGCACGTCTTCTGTTGGTGGCCGCCTGTGCCGGCCTGGCATTCCAGGTAGTGGACAAACCCTGGCATGCGCTCGATGCCGTCGACGGGACTGTCCTGGTAGTCAGCGCACTATTCCGCTGTTTCCTCGCCCTGGCGATCATCCTGGCCATCGCGTCCGCCCTGATGATCTGGGCGGACCCCTACGTCGATTACTGGTAGAGGCTGACGCGCTGACGTTCGAGCACCGGCGTGGCCGACGAGGTCACCCGCCTGGTCGCCGAGGGTCAATATCAGAGTCCGGACTCGGCCATTGTGAAGCCCACGCCACGCAGGTAGTGTCGGCATTCGGCAAGAACTTCTCTCAGCCGGCACCGGAGCGTTCATGTGATCGGCCGATCCCTCGGTCACTACACGATTCTCGAGTCCCTCGGAGCCGGGGGCATGGGAGAGGTTTACCGGGCCCGCGATAGCCAACTCGGGCGCGACGTCGCGCTGAAGGTCCTGCGGCAGGAGCTGGTCGCCAGTCCTGAACGACTCGCTCGCCTCGAACGCGAAGCGCGCATGCTCGCCGCGGTCGTTCATCCCAATGTCGGCGCCATCCACAGCATCGAGCAGGATGGGGAGGATCGTTTTCTCGTTCTCGAACTGGTGCAGGGCGACACGCTCGCAGAACGCCTGCGCGAGGGGCCGCTGCCAGTGTCGGACGCGATCGAGATCGGCCGGCAGATCGCCGAAGCGCTCGAAGCGGCGCACGACAAGGGAGTCATCCATCGCGACCTGAAGCCCGCCAACGTGATGCTCGACGGCAAAGGGCACGTGAAGGTTCTCGATTTCGGCCTGGCTCGGTCGTTTCTCGGCGAGGGCGATTCCCAGCTGGACGCCGCCGCCACCGCCGAGGCGTTGACCGACGCCGGGATGGTGGCCGGCACCGCCGCCTACATGAGCCCCGAGCAGGCACGCGGTGAGGAGCTAGACCGTCGGACAGATATCTGGGCGCTTGGCTGCGTCCTGTTCGAGTTGCTCTCGGGCACCAGGGCATTCGGCATGAACACGTTGGCCGACACGCTGGCAGCTGTCCTGGCACGCGACCCGGATTGGGATGCACTGCCGGCAGAGGTTTCGCCATCGGTGCGTGAGCTGATGCGGCGCTGCCTGCAGAAGGACCCTCACGCACGGATTCATGACATTGCCGACGCCAGGATCGAGCTGAACGCGTCGGCTTCCCCCGCGTCCGTTGCCGACCCGGTGGTGCAGCGCACGAGAAACCGCGCTGTAGCGATCGGTTTCGGCGCTGCTGCCCTGCTCATCGTAACGGCGGCCCTCTGGCAATCAGGTCTCTTGGGGCGCGCCGCGCCGGAGCCGGATGGCACGTACTCCTCGGTAGCCGTGCTACCGATCCGCAACAACAGCCAGGACCCTGCTGAGTCTCAATACCTTGCCGACGGCCTCGGCGAGGCGCTGACAACGCGCCTGGTGCAGGTCGCCGGGCTGCGAGTCATCCCGTGGGATACGTCCCTCCAATACGAGAACACCTCCCTGTCGTTGCAGGAACTCGCCGAAGAGATGCGGGTCGAGGCGCTCGTGACTCTCTCGATGCGCACCTATGGCGGTCTGGTGGCGGTCAACGTCTCGGTAGTCGACGGTGGCACCGGCCTGGCCTCCTGGGCGGAGAGGTTCGAGGGGCAACTGGCTGACCTCCTCGAGGTCGAGCGACAGATCGCCACGGCGGCCGCGGAGGGGCTGGCGCTGGCGCTCACCCAGGAGGAACGCCAGCGCCTCGGCGCGAGCGCGGCTGAGAGCGCCGAAGCGTACGAGCTGTTGCTCCGGGGCAAGGCCCTGGTCAACCGCAACCACGACTCGAACGAAACAGCCATCCGGCTGCTCGAACGAGCCATCGCGTTGGACCCGGCTTTCGCCTGGCCGCACGCCGAGCTAGGTACGGCTCTCTTTTACCGCTACTACAAGGGCTGGGGAGGGCAAACCACCGATCTGGCTGCCGCCGAAAGCCATCAGTTACAGGCGCTCCAACTCAGCCCGTCGCTTGTGAAAGCATACGAGGGGCTCGTGCTGCTCCATTGGATAAGGGGCCAGTCGGAGAGGGCCCTCGACGCAGTGGTCCAGTTGGCCACGCTCGGATTGCGAGATGCCGAGGCGCTGGGAGTAGCGGGCAACGCGCTGCGACTGGCGGGGTTACCTGACGAGGGTATCCCTCTCATGGAAAGGAGGCTCGTGCTGGATCCAGCCAGCGCACGCGGCGAAGGGCTGCCGGTCGCCGGCTATGTCGCTGCGGGACGGCCGGAGGCTGCCCGCGCGGCCTTCGACCGGTTCCGATCAAGGGTCTCGCAGAATGCCCGGTTCTTGATGTGGTCCGGTGAGGCTCATCACATCCTCGGTAGCCTGGACTCAGCGCGCCAGCTCTACGAGGAAGGTCTCGAGCTGACTCCCGACGACTGGTTTGTGTTCTTTAACCTGGGCGTGCTGCATGATCAGGCCGGTCGGCAAGAAGCGGCAACGGAGGCCTGGACTCGCGGAGTGGCTTCGCTGAACGCCACCCTCGAAGCCTACCCTGACAACCCACGCGCCCAAGCGCTGCTCGCGATGGGCTGCGCGCACCTCGACGATCGGGAGTGTCTGCTGGAGGCGGAGCACCAGGTCCTCCAGCGCGAACCGACGAACGGCATGTTGATGGCCTATCTCGGACGCGCCTTCGCCATCATCGGCGACGCGCAGGCAGCGGTGAGGTACTTCAACAGCGCCCTCGACAACGGCCACTACACCTTCTACTTCTTGAACGCTCTCCGGCTGGACGATACCGAGTACCTCGAGCAGAACACCGAGTACCAGGCTTTCGTCGCCCGGCGAGCCGCGATCATCGAAGGCCTGCGCGCCCGGATCGAGCCGTCCATCGCCAGGCTCAACCAGCCGCCCAGCCAATAGGAGTCGCTGTGCCCACTCAGAGCGTCGCGCGATCGAGGCGCACCCTTGCTCTTGCCGTCGCGTTGAGTCTCCTGGCCCTCGCGCCGCCTGCCGCGGGCCCGGCTGCGGGCGTTGCCCAGACTCAGATCCGTGCTCTCCGTTGCGGAACGTTGATCGACGGCACCTCCGGGGCGGCCGCGAGCGACGTGGTCGTGGTAATCGACGGCGAGCGCATCGTCTCGGTCGGGAAGACCGCGCCTCCCGACGGGGTCGAGATCATCGACTTGAGCGACGCCACCTGCATGCCGGGCATGGTCGACGCGCACTCGCACCCGCTGATCCAGACGGACAGCTACCAGATCGATCATCTGCGTGACTCGTCGGCGACCAAGGCGCTCAAGGGACTCGCCGCCGTGCAGGCCAATCTGCACGAAGGCTGGACCACGCTGCGAATCGCGGGCGATGCCGACGTCTACTACGCCCATCTCGACATCGGCAAAGCGATCGATGCCGGTACCTTCCTCGGGCCGCGCATCACCGGCGCGGGCCACTACATGTCGGTCACGGGCGGCGGCGGCGACATGAGCCAGATCGCCCCGGAGCAGCATGTCGTCGCCGACGGCCTGGTAGTCGACGGCGTCGCTGAGGTCCAGAAGGCCGTGCGCGAGGAGATCAAGTACGGCAGCGACTGGATCAAGATTCTGGTCACCGGCGCCTTCATGTCGACCAACGACAGCCCACAGAACGTGCAGTTCAGCCCCGAGGAGCTGCGCGCCGCGGTTGAAGAGGCGACGCGCCGCGACCGTCCCATCATGGCCCACGCCCATGCCACCGCCGGCATCAAGATGGCCATCGAGGCCGGCGTGCGCTCGATCGAGCACGGCACATTCATGGACGCCGAGGCGATGGACATGATGCTCGCCGCGGACATCTGGTGGGTGCCTACCGTCTATATAGGCCGCTACTACCTCGAGGAAGGGACGGAGGCCGAGGATCTCGACAAGATGCTCGAGCTGACCCGCCTGTACCAGGTGGATTCCGAGGAGCGCATCAGCGAGGGCATCCGGCGCGGCGTGAAGATCGCCATCGGCTCCGACTTCGGAGGCTACGCTCAGGAACGCAATGTCCGCGAAGTCGAAATGATGGTCGAGCTGGGAATGAACCCGATGCAGGCGATCAAGGCAGCCACCATCGTCGGCGCAGAGCTGCTCGGCTGGGAAGACCGGATCGGTACGATCGAAAGTGGCAAACTTGCCGACATCATTGCCGTGGCCGGCGATCCGCTCGCAGACATCGCGGCACTGCGCGACGTGCGCTTCGTGATGGTTGGAGGTCGGGTCGCACGCTGGCACTGATCTGCGAATAGGATCCAGGAGTTCAGTTACGGCTTTCTTGGGAGTGGTGTCGTCATTCGCGAGTCTATGGGGGGGAAAGGGCCTGGTGCGCGGGCGCGCTGGCCGGTTTGGATCCTGCGCCACCGGCGGGTCATCTTCGCGCTGCTGACAGTCGTCAGCCTGGCTGCGGTGCCGCTCGCGGTGCAGATCCGCTTCGACTTCAACTTCCAGGAGTACTTCCCGGAGAGTGACCCGGTCAGCGCCGACTACCGGCTCCTGGTGGCGGACTTCCCGGCGGAGGAGTCGGAGTTCATCGTCCTCGTCGAGGACGACGAGATCTTCACGCGCGCAGGCACCCAGGCCTTGATCGACCTGACGCGCGAGCTCGCACAGGCGGAATGGTTCTCACAGGTCACCGGACCGATGAACCTGCCGCCGACTGTCTTCGGTACGTTCCGCGACACTTACCGGCGTATCCTCGACGGCGAGCCGGCGACCGCCGCCGAGTATGTCGAGCTCCGGGAGCGGATGGCGACCCACCCGCTGCTGCGCAAGAATCTCGTCGGCGAGCGCGGCAACCTCGCCGTGCTGCGCGCGGTGATGAAGCCGGAGCATGTGACCGACACGGGTCGTGAAGGGGCACGCAGGTATCTCGTCGACCTGTTGCCCGACTACGAGCCGCTGTTCCGCGAGATCGTCTATACGGGTTTCTCGGGCGTGCGCGCCGACTTCGCGCGCGTCATGCAACGCGAGCAGCAAGTGCTCTTTCCCGCTGTTGTCGTGGCGCTGTTGCTCGTGCTGCTCTTCTTCCTGGGCCGCTCCTGGCTCGTAGTCCTCCCGTTGCTCACCTCCTGCGCCTCGCTCACCTGGGTGCTGGCGATCATGGTGATGCGCGACGTGCCGTTCACGATCATTTCGACCGGCATGCCGGTGCTGTTGCTGATCCTCGGGATCTCCGACTCGCTGCACATCTTCTACCGCTATCGCCGTGCCGCAGCCGAGGGCGGCTCGCAGGAGGATGCTGTTGTCGACACCTTCAGCGAGCTCGGGCGCGCCTGCTTCTTCACCAGCCTGACCACCGCGGTGGGATTCGTTGCCCTGACGGCGACCAACCTGCCGGTGCTGAGCGATTTCGGCTTCTACACCGGGCTGGGCATCGCGCTGAACTTCGTGGTGATGATGACAGCGCTGCCGATCATGCTCGCGAGCCGGTTCGCGCGCGATGCCGCGACGGCGCCCTGCGGCGCGGCGCTCGCCTTCGAGACGCATCTGCCGTCAGGTCTGGTGGGTATGTCGCGGCGCCCGCTGTTTGGCTG
>Ga0255048_10000914_pt1 | contig 21626 bp, 38 predicted proteins | sample JV7_2_2_MG_FD_183619 | JGI IMG/M metagenome (GOLD analysis project Ga0255048, IMG submission 183619) | Seawater microbial communities from Jervis Inlet, British Columbia, Canada - JV7_2_2 | ecosystem: Environmental > Aquatic > Marine > Inlet | place: Canada: British Columbia | collected 2016-10-06
GATGAATCAGTGCTGGTGCCCTATGTAGAATCGGGGCCGATTCAGTTAGGTGACGGCGATAGAATTTTGTCTGCTACGAGCTTGATACCCGATGTGACAGAACTAAGTGATATCACAACGACTTTTTATACGAGACTTTATCCAAGTGATAGCGATACCACGCATGGGCCGTATGATATGACTGCTCCCACCTCTGTCCGTTTTACAGGACGCACGGTGAGAATGAAGTGTACATCAAACTCAACTAATAGCTGGCGTGTTGGTGTCCCACGCCTTGAGATGCAGCCAGGAGGCAGGCGATGAGCGTTGTTACTGGTGCATCGAGGGCAATCAGGCTAAGACTTTCCCGTCCAAATTCTGAATACAGTCTTTTCGCTGAAACAGAGCGCAATCTCGCGCTGGAAGAAGCGGATAGGAGTAATTTTAAGCATTTTGAGGACGTAGACCTAGCCAATAACGAGCGGTTAATATTAGTTGCACCAAACGGCAACAGATACAGCGTTACGGTGGACAATTCTGGTAACTTGGGGACCACCGCGCTATAGTGGATGTTGATAATGAGAGATTCCAATACTGGTGGGAAAAGAGCGAACCGCTCCTTGTTAAGGCACTCCATCGTAGCGGTGATTTACACACGATTGATGACGTATTTGAAAGCATTAAGGAAAACAAAGCGATCTTCTACCCCCTTAAAGACGGGGCAGCGATCTTCACTTTTAGAGAATATTCTCGTAGACGATTGCTCCAGATATGGCTGGTCGGTGGAGACATGGAAGCCAGCATCGAAGGGGTACTCGCAGGGGCAGACTTCTACGCAGAGCAGAACGGGTGTGATGGCATTGAGGTTATTGGACGCAAGGGATGGAAAAGAGTTCTTGAGCCATACGGCTACGATTACAAGAGCATTGTGATGATTAAGGATATAGGGGACCAAGATGGCTAAAGGCCCAGAAATGGAGATCACGGGTAGACAGGCCGTTGATCCTGCGACCCAACGTAGACAAGAACACCTGTTCAGACAGGCTGAAGGCTACGCAGCACAGCAGCCGTTCCAGCAGCAATACGGCTATGGTAGCTCGATGGTTCCTGGCCTCAGTGGGATGTCGCAAACGGGACAGGGCTATCTAACCGACAAAATACTCGGTAAGGGTGCCTACAGGATACAGAATCTTGGCTTCCAAGACTATCAACGCCCATCTACCGCACAGCCTGGTGGATTTCAATATGGTCAATCTGGCTATATGCCAGGACAGGAGTTCACGCCTGGGTATCAAACTGGACGCTATCGCACGGGCATGGCCCCAGAAGGTGGGGACGGCAGTATGGCTTGGGGCGGTGGTGGTGTTCCTGGGACAGACCCAGGAGGTGGAGAGGGTGACGGCGGTGGCGACCTATCCGACGCAGAATTAGCAGAACTAGGTTTAGATGTACAACCAGGCCGACGCGCTCGTCAGGCACAATATGGGACAACACCATATCAGGGTCAGGGACAAGTTCCTGTTACCACACCAACGGCTCCTGCCGCCACTGCTGGTTTAGGACCACAGGGCGATCCAGCGGCATGGACACCGTGGCAACAAGAAACGTGGAAAACAGGCGCACCTTCGGGTATGGCTGGGGTGAATCAGCCAAGTTATGAACTGAATATATTCGACACTCCTGATACACCATTTGGTGCCCAGAATCTCCCAACTGCTGGATCTGGTGCCCAATATGCAGGAAGAGAAGGAACAGGGGGTGGACTGCTTCAGACTGACCTGAATCGTCCAACATCAGGTGTTGGTATTGGTGAGGTCGAGGACGCACGAACAGCCACTAGACGTATGCTCATGGAAGGCCCGAGAACGAGCGATCCTGGCTACAAGGACTTCATAGGTGCGGGTGGCTGGGAGGGCTTGAGCAAGGCGAGTGGCGTAGGTGATCTATTGCCAGCGCATACTGACGCATCGGGCAAAGCGTATGCGGCAGGATGGCATGGCTTGGGTGAGGCAGGAACAGGCACCGCAGGAACAACAACTGGTGCTATAACTGGTCCAGGTAGCTTGCAGTCCGACGCCCTGACTCCTTGGCAAAGGCGAGATCCCGTAACAGGAGAGATCACTACCCCAGAGGGCTATGTGCCAGAATATGATACAGTAGGCGCACAAGCGTTAGTGCCTGGAACGGGTGAAACGAGAGAAGCATACCAAGACATTGATGTCGGGACGTTGGCAGACCAGTACGAAGGTCTCAGTCCAGAGCAGATCACCGCAGCACGGGCTGGTGTCGAACCAGCACAGATTTCAGATGAAGGCTATTACGGTGAAGGTGATCCAGACGCATTTGGGGGTGCCTCGTTCTTGGGAGGCCCAGCAGGCTTTGAAGCAGAAACCGTGAACGTAACAGATGCGGAAGGCAACATTACGGGGACACGACAAACCACCCCGATTGAAGCCTATATGGATGCTGGTGGTGTAGGCGCACAGGTAACACAGGCACAACAGGACTTTGCTCGCTCCTTGGCACAAGAAGAATCGCGCAGGGCAGCGGCAGGAGCTTGGGGATTGAGAGGCGAACTGCCTGCTAGAGAACAGCAACAGCAAATGCTCGCTCGTATTTCCGAGATCCGTAGAAAAGGCTATACGGATGCAGCAGATAGAATGGAAGCCGATTTACAGCGTGAGCAAGCCGCTGGTATGCAGACCCAGCAGTTAGGCACCAGCGCAATGATGCAGATGCAGCAACTTGAGGCGCAACGGCAACAGGCTGCGGCAGAACGTCTACAACAGTCTGGATTGGCAGGACAGCAGTTAGGTGCCGAAGCCTCCCTACAAACCCAGAGGCTAGGTGTTGGTGCAGACCAACGTACTGCTGAATTGGCACTTCAGGCCGATCTAGCGAACCAGCAGGCACAACTACAGACGGGTGGTCAACAGGCTGGCTTGGAAGCACAACGCAGAGAGAGTGTCGCTGACAGGGAAGCACAGCGTTTACAGCGTGAAGTCGAATTGAAGATGCAGAGACAAATGCAGACACAAGGACTCGGTGCTGATGCTGCTGCACAACAGACTCAGAATGAGTTTGCTAGAAGGCAGGCACTTGCTGGTATGGGCCAAGACGCCGCTACTCAGCAGACTCAGAACGAATTTGCTCGCAGGCAGGCTCTATCCGAGATGGGTTTACAGGCGCAGGGCATGGGCATGGATGACCAAGCCAGGTTCAGAGAGCAGCAGATGGCTCTGGCTCAACAGCTTGGCCGTCAGGGTATGGACGAGCAGGCAGCAACATTCGCTGCATCACAGCAGTTACAGCAAATGGGTGCGACCCAGGAACAGCGTCAGCAGATGCAAGCTGCGGCTGATTACGAGCAGTGGCTCAGAAGCCAGGAGGGCTTCGCAGATGAAGCTGCGTTCCTACAGGCCATGCAACCGACGCCAGGGCAAGCTCAGTATCAGCGTAAGCCTTCTACTTGGGGCCAGATCGCTGGTGGATTGTTGGCTGCTGGTGGTACTGCGGCACAAGCATTCGGTAGTGATGCCAGAATCAAGGACAACATAGAATACGTTGGTATGGAGAACGGCTTCAAAACCTATGAGTTCAACTATCTAGGCAGAGACAACCGATATAGGGGTGTCATGGCTCAAGAGGTAATGCTCGAGCGTCCAGATGCTGTAGAGATAGAGGACGGTTTCTATCGCGTGAACTATGACGCTATTGGCGTCCAGTTTGAGGCGGTCTAATGCACCTACCCGGACATCAGCCACAGTGGGGATTAGGGGGTAGACCTAATAGATCTACATTTGGTGGTCTTTTGACTACACCTATGCAGTTGCCTGTTGCTGTTGAATCTTTGTCTGATGAAACAGAAGAAGAGAGAAAACTTAAAAAGGACAAGTTGTGGGGTAACATTGGTGAGACTGCTCAAGGTATTGGTACAGGGATGTTTGAACACTTCGGTGGTACTGTGGGACTAGAAACTGGTCCAAGGGAGCAGCCACCTATGATGAACCTTGGAATGGGTCGCCAGCAGTACGGTGGCAGAAGACGGAGATACGCATAATGGCTATCAAAGATCTGTTATCAGCTTCCGCTGGATTCCGCAGGAATCAATGGACAGGCCGTAATCCCAATTCTAGTCCGCTATTCAACCAGTTTAGTCCGCGACAACAGGAAAGACCGCCTGGGACTATGGCAAGAAAAGCAATGGGTCTAGGCTGGCAGGGTTACAACGAACAAGGAGATCATAATGAAAACAGCCGTGCAGCGATTGCGTGGTTAAAGCAAAACCATCCTAGCGGTCTGCAAAAGCTAATTGGTGGAGTTGGTAACTTTGCTAGAGGTTTTTATGAGCCTCCAGGTAGAAATTTCCAGACGTATGCTGTTCAAGATCGGCAGTCTTCCGGGGACCAACCCGTAGAGTATATGCCAGGGCAGCCCCCTAGTGTTCAGTCTCCCACTGCGCCTATAGATAGACAGCCCTATCCCTACCGTAATTCTTTGTTTGATGAAACACCCATAGAGTTGCAAGGTATCCCTCCTCAAGCTCCTCCAACTGAACAGCCTGAAACCCAACAGACCCAACAGGCTGTCACTGGAACAAGTCCCAATATGGGCATGGAGCAGTTCCGTAGACGTATGGGAGCAGCAGGATTCGATCTAAATACTCCGGTTCCTCCACAAACGATGATAGGTGGATCAGGAGTTCCTGCTGATGTTCGTAAGAAGATCTTCCGTGATGAAATGGATCAGCGTATCAGGGGTTCAGATCTATGGACCGGGATGGGTATTGGTGAAAGCGCAGGCGGTCAGGGGCCTCCTTCTGTTGAACGGCTGACGCAGGAAGCTGAAGCTCCACGCAGTTTCTGGCAAAAAGCAGGCAGTTTCTTCAAGAAGCCGGAAGTATCGAGTGCGATGATTGCTACAGGTGGCAAGATGATGGAAGCAGCGGGACAACCTGGGGCCACCGTTCTTGGATCGTTAGGTACTGGACTACAGGCTGGTCAGGAAGCCGCAGCAGGCATACGCGAAGAAGACAGGTTGGGCAGACAGGAAGGCAGACTTGATACGCAGCTTGCACAGCAAACAGAACAGCACGAACGCCAGATCACAGCAGAAGATCTGTCTATAGCTAGAGAAGAGGAAAGGCGTGAGGCTTACGACAATATCTTCGCTGACGGTGTGTTCAATGATGAAGGATTTTCGTCTGCTATGGAAATTGCATTAAAACATGGTGATACAGGATTCGCGACTGCATTGATTCAAATGCGCCCAAAAGATGATGTTAAGGATTATGAAATAACTACGAAATATAATTCAGAAAGAGGATTTAATGAGGATCACTTACTCCTAATTGATCCCAAAACAGGAGAGTTTGAAACAAAACTTATTGGCAGATCTAAACTAGCTGCTGGTGCTGGGGTATCGGGATCTGGTGATAGCTACGATAACCTGTGGCAACCGGGTATCATGGGTGGTTTTGAAATGGTCAGAGGAGAACGACCATATATGATGGCTGGTTTTGAGTTAATTGATCCTGACGATCCCAGCAAAGGACACAAACGTGTTGGTTGGTTTGATCCTCGTAAGTGGCAAAGCATTTTTGCTAACGCAATAGCGCGTGGAGCGGGTGGTGAGGAAATGGGGTGGCTTGAAGCGATGGCTACTGACAATGTAAAAGAGTGGGTCAATAGGAGTGAATGGGGACAGGAAATTCAAGCTGCTTACACAGGTGCATTGCAAGCTATTAACCCAATCGTTCGATACTTGTCCGGGGCACAGATGACCAATAAAGAAGCCATGCGCTACTATGGTTCTCTTATTCCTGGCTTTGGTGACTCGGAAGAACAGGTACGGATCAAAGCGCGTGGTCTTGAGATGATGCTGAATGCGATGGCGTCAGGTAATGAAGAAGCACAAAGAATGATGGCTTCTGCTGGCTTTACTAGATACCACGGAGGTTCCAGTGTTCCGTGGACTATGATGTCGGATGACCAACAAGAGAGAGAAGGTGCGCGTATTCAGGATAGTATTCAGAGAGTATATGATCAGGCACGAATGGAAATAGAACGAGAAGATCGTGCCGCTGGCATTACTCCTAGAGGCGAAGAAACAGATGAGGATTATTACAGAAGGATTAGGGGGGGTGCATAGTCGCGGTGCCTAATAAGTTTGACACACACCTTTCGTGGTATGAAACGTTCATTTCGGATGGTATGCCACAGGATGAGGCTGAAGATCTTGTACTCAGTCGTGTAGCCAGTTCTGGAGAAGGCAGTTTCCGTAGTATAGAGGAACTACGCCGTGCTGGTATCGAGGGTGTAGAAGAAACCGATACTGGCTGGAAAGGATTGGGCCGTGCCGCTATCCAGGGTGCTACATTCGGGCTTGGCGATGAACTAAGAGGTGTAGGTGCCGCACTTGTGCCCGGAGGCGAAGGATACAAGGAAGCACAGCAACGCTCCTTGGGTCGTGTTGAAGAGGTCAGGAGGCAACGTCCTGTAGCGTCTACCGTCGCAGAGTTAGCTGGAAGCTTACCGACATCACTTGCGCTGACTCGAGGCGCATCTATGATCGCACCGATAGGCAGAGGACTGCGATCCACTAGGGCACTCCCAAGAATGAACTTGCTATCCAAGGGTGGGCCTGCTCCTACGCTTGGTCGCGCTGGAACAATGGGACTCCTGGGTGCAGCAGAAGGTGCCGTCTATGGTGCGGGATCTGCTGAATCTGGAGATCGTTTAAGAGGTGCAGGGGTGGGTGCTGCTATTGGTGCGCCATTAGGTGGTGCAGCAGGGCTATTGCCAGGAGCGTCCCATGCCGTTCGCAGAACAGCACAAGGCACTCGTCCGGGTCTTCACGCCGCAGAGGCAGTAGAGGAGGCTATGGGACTTCCTGTGAACAGAGCGATCCCCGCCGGATCGGCTGTAACGCCAGTTGGTCCTGCTCGGGTGGGTGGGCTACTCAAGACAGGGGACGAAGCAGTAGCACCACTCAAGGGTCGCCAAGATGCACAACGCAGAGTTCTTGAAGGTGTAAACGAAGAAGCTGATGCTCTGTACGCAAAGTTGGATGAAGATTTTGCGAGAGGCTGGGATATAGGCAGCCTCAGACCCAACTCAGATGCGGCTGTGGTTAGTAAGCAAAATGCTGATCTCGCTGGAAAGCTTCGCGAGTTGATGAAAACACCTAAAATATCGAGAGCATTTAGTGGTCGGCAGTCCGGTGGTACGGGTATTTCCGTTCCATCACTGAAAGAGGTAAACGCTGATAAGCTAACAAGTCTTCGTTCTGCTCTTACGACACGGACTAATGCTAAAGGCAAACAAGTAAGAATTACAGTTGGGAAAGCCACAAGTAAAGCTAAGAAAGTATTAGCTGATCGTAGGGCTGCTGAGAAAGTCGAAAACCTTCCGTTTGAGGGAGTCCATGCATTTCAAAAGAACTTGAAGACATTGGCTTTGAAGGGCGAAACAGGAGCGCAGGCTGCACTGGACGAAGTCGATAAACTGATGGAAGCGTTGTATGGGTCTAGGCTAGGTACAGCCGTATCGGCTAAACGTACTGCTGCACGAAGGCTTGATATATACAACATCGGTTCCGGTGTCGGTACGAAATTCTCGAAACGTAGTCTTTCAAATCCAAAAATATTTAGTAAGACTAAGCTTCGTACCAGCGAAGGACTTAGAACGGCTGTGCGTAAGCTACGCGAACATCCAAGTGTGGCTAGTAAGACTCGCCCAACAAGTGATGCAGAAAAGATGGTACTTGAAAAACACCTGAAGGCTGGTGTTGCGGCTGATTGGCTAGAGACACTAATGAAGAGTGATAGAAAGACTGCTGCTAAAGCATTAGCAGATGTAGATGGGGAATGGCTAAGACAGCTTTTTGATGAGGGAATTCGCGGAGAGCGTAAGTATCAGCAGGCATTACGGGAAATTAAAAGTGCAACCCCGTTTTCACAGAAGTTCCCGAAACTAAGCAAAATCATGGGTGCGGCAGCACTATTGGGTACTGCACGGTGGATGTTCGGTGGTGGTGGTCCTGCCGGACTTCTAGATGTAGCTGGCCCCTAGTGGTGACAATCCTACAGATTCTGTCGGATGAACGTGGAAAGCTGTCAGCCGCAAGAGCATTACTTGTAAGCTCGCTGTTGTTCACTGGTGCATTGATCCTTTTCGATATCGTACTCTGGGGTGATGTAAGCAATGCTATCTACGCACTACTCGGTACGGTCTTTACAGGCTTACTCGCGTGGGCTGCTGGTCCCAGGATCGCACAGTATCTGTTACCACAGATCGGTGCAGTAGCACATGGTATCGGTGCTTCCCTTACCAAAGATCCACGCAGACCCGATCTCTTGGACAACGACTCAAGATTCCAAGAGCATGACGAGAAGTGATTGGAAGGAGATATGCAATGAGGAATTGTGTGCGTTAGGCATACAGAACTTTTCAGCACTGGAAATCTGTGACGTAGGACGCACGGCAAACGGCGTTGAACTGGCTGCCCCTACCTTCGATCTTCTTGGAAACGCTGTTAAGCTAATAGACGTATTAGAGTGGATACGGGAATACGAGGTGAGGACTCCCATACTGATTAATTCTTGGTATCGAGATCCTAGTTACAACTACGAAATCGGTGGTGTAGCGCGTTCCATGCACCTCACCTGTGGTGCAGCGGACATTGTGAAGGTTGGCTATGAACCCTATCAGGTGGCTGCAATGCTGGAAGCACATCCGTTGAGCGATCAGTTCGGGATTGGCAACTACAATACTTTCACGCACATCGATATACGGGGCATGATTGGAAGAAGCTCCCCCGCCCGTTGGTAAATATCTCACTGCCTGCGCAGAGTATATGACAACTATTCCTAATTGGTTATGGACAGTAGTGTTCATCATCATTCTCGGCACATTGGCAACGATGGCCCAGCAAAGTATGCAGGCTGCGTACTATCGAGGCGTGGCTGATGATGCGGAAAAAAGGATAGAGATTCAGGAAGTAGTACTGGACTCCGTCATCCACAGATCCGACTCACTAGTTCATATGCTAGAGTTGGCTGATTCAGCCGCATCAGAACAAAGGCTCGTAAACGAGCGTGAGGTCGCTAGGCTCACCAGAGAGCGTAGAGAAGCGCGAGATCGTTCTCAGGCGATCTCTGAGCGTCTGAGGGCATCTCTGGACTCAGTACAAGCTGTAGGGTTGGATAGTATCGTTTTTGGTTATGAAATACAGATTCAGAAGCTGGATTCGATTGTGGTAGTGGAACGTGAAACTAGGATGGCTGAAGCGTTGAGAGCGGACCAAGCCAGTGAACTGATCTTGAGTCTGCGTGAGGTCATAGGAGAACATGAGATCAAGGACTTCATTCAGGCGGCAGAGATTGCTGCCCTGAGAGGATCGATGCGTCCCAGCTTGGGGCTCAGACTGAAGGCCGATTGGTGGCTGGCTGCTGTTGGACTAGCAGGGGGATACGTTCTCTGGGGCACTAAATAATGCCCCACATTATCGCAGTGTGTGGTGATTTGCACTGCGGATCTACCGTAGGCTTATGTCCACCCGAAGGGCTCGAGTTGGACGATGGCGGGATGTACGAACCATCGGACGCACAGAACTGGCTATGGCACTGCTGGGAGTCTGCCTGGAAACAGGCCAAGAAGGTTATTGGTAAAAAGAAGTTTACCTTGGTCATCAATGGTGATGCTATTGATGGTGATCATCACCGAACAGCCCAGATCGCTAGTCCGCTAACGGGGCTCCATGTGCATTGCGCGTTGGAATCATTGAGAGTCCCGCTCGCGTTGAAGCCCAAAGAAGTCCATGTCATTCGTGGTACACCCTCCCATGTAGGCCGATCAGGGGATGCCGAAGAGGGAATCGCCAGGGCACTGAAGGGTCAACTGTGGCCTGTCATCAAAGACCCGGACACAGGCACCATGTCCAGCTACAGACGCAGAATAGATGTGGAGGGTGTCAGGTTGGATATCGCTCACCACGGTAGAATGGGGCAACGGGCGCACACTGTTCGCGGCTACGCCAATCTGTATGGATTCGATATCTGGGCAGAACGTATGTTGGAAGCGTATCAAGCAATGCTTGTTTCTGAAGATCCGTTATCAGAATTTAACGAAAGGCGTCCTCCAGACATCGCAGTGCGAAGTCATAACCACAGATACATGGACAGTGGCTACGATCACCGTGGTGTTACCAGGGTCGTATCCATGCCTGCGTGGCAGTTCGCTACTGAGTATGTCCATAGGATTGCAGCAGAGTCGTTAGCTGACATTGGAATCGTCCTTCTGATCTGTGATGAAGGGAGGATTGAAGTGATGCCCATACTGTTCAACGCTGAAAGATCAAGCGTGATGACGCTATGAAGATGACTGAGGCTGACCTCATCGCGGAACTCCAAACTGCGATTGACAACACCGAGTCTCCAGACGATGCGTTTACCACAGGTGAGTTGTCTGAATTACTTGGCGTAGGTGATGCTGCTATACGAAAACGGTTGAAGCAGTTCAGTAAAACGGGGCGTCTGCTCCCAGTACGAATCATGCGAAAGAGCCTTACCGGAAATCTCCGTAAGGTGTGGGGCTATCGCATTCTGCCTGAGAAGCAGGATGCCGAAGAGTGAGCTTGATGCTGCGATAGACTTGGCTGTCGAATCCTACATCGTCAGCAAGACCCGCAACCAGCACACACGGGAGGGCACGATTAAGACCGTGGATCTCGACAAGACCTTTCCGGGCTATTACAAGCGGATGCCCAACGGCCACTTCTTCTTCATAGGAAAGACGGCTGACGAGGTACTGGAAGAATACCTCACCAGCCGGGGGTACGAAGTGGGTTGCGTGGAGTGGTATTACCTAGCTGAGATCGTGATAGAGAGGGGGGAGGACGGCTACCTCAGTCACCATCGGGGGGTTCCACCAGGACTTCGTAATCGGCCTCCTCAATCTCCTCTTCCTTGAACTCCTCTTCAACCTTCTTTAGTGCCTCGAGGTAATCCTGCCCAAGGCTCATCACGTTGACTGTGGTGTTCGCAGTCTGCTTGCCGAATGCGTCCCGGTCATAAGCTTGTGCGGTGCGCCATAGGTTCTCTACCCGCAACCGTGCCGCTGGAACAGTACCATCGTCTGCTTCGTCAGCTATCTGTAGAGCTTCCTCCACTGCGGTGGCTCCTATGACCTTCTTGTTGGTCTGCCATTGTTCAAATCGTTCACCAGTTTTATCTGAATGAAGCCACCTGTAAAAAGACCCGGTGCTGATCTTGCCTACCTCAGACTCCATGCTCTTGAGCATCAGTGGCACACTGCGGTACTTGAAGTACAGTTCCATGATCCGCTTTTCACCAAACGAACTCAGAGCCTTATATGCTTCTTTTGTAATACGTCCCATGCTTCTCCTTCGGCCAGCCATGAATGATAAAGTCTAACCTCTTGTCCAGTTGTTCTGCACTAAGCAGTGTACCGTCTGCGGCGTAGCGGATGGGGTCGTTCTTGGGGAGCCCCACCCGTCCCCTCAGTGCCTTGATGGAGCTTGCGATTCGTTCACGCAGTCTCTGTGCCACCTGATCGTCAACGCAGTCCTCAAACGGTACAAGCTCCAGCACCTCCAATAGCTCCGCTGCTTCTATTTGGGCCAATATTGCTCCTCATCCTCGAGTGCTTCTCTGATCCTCAGTGTACGGTAGTCCCACTCCACCGGGATCTCACAAGTAGGACCATGCCTGTTCTTTGTGCAGAGTAAAAAAGTCTGGGCCGTGTTATCTGTCCTGCGGTAGCGACTGTGATCCAGCAGCAGGCACATATCTGAGCTTGCCTCCAGTATCATGCCACCGAAGAGCCCCTGACTACGGGGTGGGGTTTCATAGTTCGATGACGTACCCCTGTTGAATTGGGACAGACAGATAATTGTGCATCCATTGTCAGCACCGAAAGCTCGCAGTTCGGTGACCACCCTCTGTGTTGCACGGTAGATGGTATCCTCGTCCCCCGTGTTCACCAACTGAAGATAATCAAGCACCACATAACGGCACCCTGCTGCATAGCACTGCTTGGTGTATTCGACCACGGACTCCCAGGTACTGAGAATCGAATCGGGTACATAGAGAGGGGGCAGCCCCTCTAGCGATCTCTTCGTATCGCTCCACGCAAGCTCAGTGAAGCCTCCATGCTCCAACAATCTCAGCGCAGTACCGCTGTGAAGCGCATACAGGCGTGTAGAGAGTTGGGCTGCACTCATCTCTAGGGAGATGATTCCCACAGACTCGCCGTGGCTTAGAGCGGCACTAACGAAGTTGAGTGCAAGGGCAGATTTTCCTGCCCCAGGGTTCGCACCTATACAAACGAAAGCTCCACGCCCAAGACCCCTGCCTCCTCCAGCGTCCCTATAGATCCTGTCCACCGTAGCGATTCCGGTTGGCGTGGCATCTATGGGTGCCGTCTGGGTCTGTTGGTATGTCTCAAAAAATTCTTCGCTTAATATGTTTTTCATCAGTCCCAATTATCTCCACGCCAGCCAGGGTGATAGGGGTCTTCTTTGGCGCGGTTCACTGCATCGGCTATGGCTGTACCCATTGCCAGGGGTACTCCGTTGCTGACCGCTTTTTTAGCAGCAGATACCGTCAGTGGAACATGATCTAGAAAATCTGGAGGGAACCCTTGAAGGACGAGCATATCACCAAGTGTTCTTCTTTTGCTGCGTGACCTCGATCCCTTCCAATCCACAGAGTCCTTGGACGATATAGTGCGTTCAGTTCCAGCATCTATGTCTACCAAGGCAGGCATCGCTTCCATGTGTGCTTGAAGGTTCAGGTTCGACCAGAAGCACCGTCTGCGATTCTGCTTCTTTCCCATCCACGCCAGATCCATTGTAAGCTTGTATGCGTCATCTCTGGGTGAGTATGCGAACGGAGAGTTCTCCATGACCCACCAGTTGGGCCGCACCTCATCCAGTATCCTCCTGAACTCAGGGATCAGATCCGGCATGACCGCATCCTCACCCCACCGGGACTTGTTCAGGTTACCGATGGGGCTAAAGCTCTGACATGGAGGACCACCTATGACGCCATCAAATACCGCTGGCGGGTGGAAAGACCGTATGTCCCCACCCCAGAGTAGGTCTGGGCCACGCACGATACAGAAACCTCTCTCTTCAAATGCGTGATCCAACAGACCTATCCCTGGGAATAGCGACAGGACCAAGTCGCTCATATGGTGTGAGCGTACCCTGGTAGTGATAGTGGCGTTACCTCCTGTGGGTAGGCAGGCCACTCGTCTGAGTCCAGGCACTGCTTGTAGACATTGAGCAGCACCCTGACCTCTTCCTGGCCTAGCTCTATGGCATCGTCATCCAGCAGGAACACCTGACACGCATATGGTGCTGTCTTCTCTATAGCCACTATGATGAATTCAGTCCTACTAGGCATCGGGATATCTTCGATGCAAGCGAAGCCGTTAAGGTAGAACGCAGCTTGCCGATAATATCCAAAATTGTAGGCCGCTCGAGAGAAGTCTGACTCTTCCGCACTAACGCAAGTTTTTAGGTCTGCGATTACATGGGGATATTCTAGAGGTAGTGCATCTACCCTCCCCCTGCACTGCACCCCGGCAGCGTCCCAGAACATCGAAGCTTCGGTAGTGGCACCGTAAGCTGGTAACAACAACTGCGAGGCTATCGGGTGATGGTAGATTGCATCTCTGATACCTATGCACTGATCGTAGGCTGCTGGTGATAGGATGCACTCACGATGTATTCCTTGTTCCTCCAAGGCGGCATACTCAGCCTTGACCGCCTTTGTTCTGCGATCTCCTTCAGGTCCACGCACAAAGTTTACCTCAAAGAAGTCTGGCTCCAGCACACAAGTGTGTACAATCGTTCCTGTGATCATAGCCGGGGTGGGTGGTTCGGGGTTCTCAAGGTAGTGCTTGAGGTGGGCCGGGGATTTCTTCAGGCGAGACAGCATAGAGTTGCTGAGTGCGCCGTTAGCGTGATAATCCTCCGGGGACAAACTGTAGTCGATGTGTTTCATAGCTCAACGCTCCATTGTCGAGATACTGCGTGATTGGATTCAGAGGTCTTGGACACTCCCTTGTATGCCCAGGATTCTCTGCGTTCTTCATTACGAAAAAGGGATTCAGGTAGTTGGTAGTTTCTCTCCTTCATATGGTGGGATGATTGTTTCACAGCTTTCAGGATCTTTCTGAACAGCACCGCCGGGTTACCGTTATCAAGCTGTTCCTTGAACAGCAAATAAAGGTATCGTCTGCGCTTCTCAGTCAGTCTAGGATGGGGCTTCCTTCCACCAAGCTCGTCTATCCAGATGCCCCACAACTCATCGGTGATTTCGTTTCTTGCAGCTAACTCTATGTTTTCTGTTTTCTTATTTACCTTCTTACTATGTTTCCCCAAGTCTTCCACTTCAGTCTTTCTATAACTGCGTCCGTCCTGATATGAAGCGTAGTTTACGACTTCTATAAGTGTTCCACATTGACCCTTGCTAATGATCTTTATGCGTTCGTCACTCTCAAGGCGAGACAACATACGGGAGATGTGTGACGGTTGCCACCTCACCAGCTTACGTCCATTGGTGTAGGAGCATTCATTGGCTATGTGGCTGTACGACTTGAGGACTTGACCGTGCCCCACCGTAACGCTGCCGTACTTGTACACCTTCACCTTGCTGTAGTTGGCATTGAGCAGGATGTACAGGAACAGACGCAAGTCATCGCTCGAGAGTCTCCAGATATCGTTATCAAGGAGGGAGCGGGATAGTAGGATGTAACCGCTCATACCTCCTCCACATAGCCTTGGGAGACTAGCCACTCCCAACAGTCCTTATCACTGCTCCTCCAGACCTTGTAGTCCACATCAGCCTGCTCGCACTCTTTTTGAAAGACTAGTTGAGCAGGACGCAGCTTCGATCCTTTCCTTTCCGTTTTCACTTCCAGAAAAAAGAAGCACGGCTTGTGTTCCGGGCCGAAGATCATCAGGTCAGGTATGCCAGATGTCACCATAGGCATCCGTGGCTGCGAGTTCTTGTAGACTGCGAACCCCAAGGTCTGAAGGAGAGTGACGATACCAGACTCCACCTCTTTTTCGGTGGGTAGGTACTCCTTCATCCAGGGTACTGCTTGTCCAGTGATTCCATCATCATCACCACTGCGCTGTTGGCTTTGTCCAGAAAATTGAGCGTGGAATCTAGCGCAGATACCGCACCATTTTGTAGCAGTGACTTCGGAATGTTTTTGAGCCCCTCCTCTGCCTTCAAGATATCCTTCTGAACAAGGCTCAATTCAGAGGTCATGGCCTTCGGTACACGGGCGGCCAACCCCTGGAGGTTAATACGGGAGGTCATCATCCGGTCCCGTTAGCTTCTTAGCTGAAGGCTTCTCCTTGGCGACCCAGGTATCGACCTGACAATACCACTTCCCACCCTGTGACTCTTTCACATCGAGGTTGACCCACTCACCATCTTTCTTGGCGAGCCACCCAAGTACATCCTCTCTCTTCAGAGAGATACGGAACTTTACGAAGTCCGGTGCATTCTCATGCGGAGCCTTAACGTAGATTCCGTCTGCGAATTCTTTGTCTGCTGGCATTCTTACCTCTTGGTTGGTTTCCAAACGATTGAGCGGTCACGGCGATCTGCCGTCCGCTGTACTAATCCCTTCTCCTCCAGTGGCTTCATGCGTGGCGAGATCGACCACTTGTCGATATCTAACAGCACAGCAATCTCCTTCACAATCAATCCATCTGGGTTCCTCTCCAACAAAGCTACCACCAGCCCCTCTAGGCGGTTGGCGTCCACTGTAAGCGCAGCGACATGGCTTGTGTCTGGATCGGTGCGCCTAGCCAGGGCATCAAATGGTAGCTGAAGTTGTTTGCTCATCGCGTGGCGTACTCTAGAGCGATATACAAGATGGTGATGAAAAAAACCATAAACAGACCAAGCGCAGATGTGCCTACCTTCCACCAGTAGTCAGCGTTTAGGGCAGATGTGCGTCTGTCGATGTCCATAAGTGTTTTCCATGAGCGTACATCGGCCTCGCGTTCTTCTAGTGTTTTAATTTCCCATTCAAAATGATCTCTGCTTGAATCGGCTTTTGCTGGGAATCCCTTTCGTTTAGTCATGCTAGTTTCCTCGTCAGCCAGTCAATTGATTTCTGAATCTGCTCAACGTCACCACTGTCTAACGCACCCTGTGCGAGCTTCAGACCTTCAGCGTTGACATCACCACGGTCTTCTGCTCCACCGATTAAGGTGTCTAGGATTCTGGTCTTGTCCTCCAGAATTTCTTCCTTGGTCTTAGTATTAAAACTCACGGGCTCACCTTCTCCGGTGATCCACAGGGAGATCCCCAACCCGAAAAGTCCTGCCGACTTAACAAACGCACGTTGGTATGCGTCAGCCGTGTTTCTGGCATCTGCTTGGATTGCCTCAAACTTATGATTCATTACTGCGAGGACGGCAGTCTTCTCAACGCCATGTATTGATGTCGTTACGCTGACCAGTGCCGTGCCGTCTGGCAGCACATCTATAGGGTGGTCAGTTCGGCTATAGTGTCCTGCATACTTCGACATCAGAATGTGGTGAACAACCGCCCAGGGGATGTATAGAGGATTGAACCCCTTGGTTCCCTTTCGTACAGCGTGTTCCGTTACGTCTATCTGGGATAAATCAGCCCAGATCTCTTTGTCCCAATTCTTTGCTGGCATCTGCGTGTCTCCTTAAAGTGGTGTCATCTTTTCTTAGCAAGGAACTGATCTTTGCATTGCACTCTTCGCATTGCATCGCCACGGTTCCCACCTTCTCCAGTTGTGTCAACAACCGTTGGTTCTGGTCTTGAAGACGTTCAGTCATAACCACCAATTCATCGATGAGTTTTTTTCTATCGTCTTCGTTTGGGCGGGTGCCATCAAACATTTGTCAAATCCTGTTCGGCGTCCAACATATCGCTGATATACTTCAGCGTAGCCTGCTCCTTCTCTCTGATTATCTGTTCGGTCGATCCTCCTACCTTCCTGACAGCGTTCATGCCCTGTCGATAACGGTAGCTGCCGAATTGATAGATGCGTGTCATCAGCATATCTCGCTGGGCGTCATTCATCGGCTGTCTCCCAGTTCATGCGTCTGGCTGCGAGTCTCCATCGCACCCCGGAAGGTATCTTCGATTTTCCCGTGACATACCGTGAAACGGTGGAGGGGTCACGGCCAAGAACCATCTTGGCGAAGTCTCCTTGGGAGCCGGGTTTGTGGTCTTCGATTTGGCGCTTGAGTTCTGACAGCGCCCACTCCTGGCTGCTCATGTTTATGGAGCTAATAGCTTTCATACCTCCTCCAAAAAAGGGTCCACATAATGATAACTATAGACAACGCTGCCTGCAACGCAGTCCTGCCTGCCTGCCTGTCCATCTGCCTGCCTGCGTCACAGTCACCACTACTCAATCACCCCTCCTCATCGAGGTCGCAATCGCCACTCGCAGCCTAGCTATTTCGGGCTTTTTTCGGGGAGCCCGATTATGCGACTTTCGGCATCTATACTCGAGGTTTACCTAACCCCTGTCGTTGACACTGTTGCTTATAGGCATCAATCTATACACGCAGCAATGTATCTTTTAAGGAGGTAGACCATGTCGCAAAGCACGGACACAGGTGGACGCTACGTTTTCGATGACCCTGAACCTTACGAGGTACGCAGGGCTGTCGAAATCGACACGGGTGGAGGAGGCTTCGTGAGGATCGAATCCAGCACCGGGCCAAGCCCCGAACAGTCGGTAATTCTCAGCTATGGATCATACGACCAAACCCACTACTCCGTAGTAGAGGGCAACCAGTTGATTTTCATGAGTCGTAAGGAGTGGGAGGCGGTGGTCAGGGAAGTTCCGATCCTCATGGGTTGGGAGGCGAAATGAAGACTGCCAAAATTCTCATGGCGTCGGCTTTTGAGTTGTCCTGCCCAGATTGCAAGAACGAGTATGGAGAGGGGGTCGAAGGCCCTAGTGGTTCCATCACAATTGTGTACTGGGACGAATTCCCCGTCCACAACCACCAGCCGAACCCATCTGACTATCTGGATTGGAAGGAGGAGGCTGAGAATCGGGATAAGGCGTATTGCCTTGACTGTGGTCAGCACCTGAAGCTCCCAGTACTTCCGAAAACCGTCCGCACCATCAAGGGGGTGAAATGAGGGAGCTAATCCTGTACGTCCATATGCCCCGCAACAGCTACGGCAGGGAGCTTTACAAGCCTGTGGGGCGCACCCACAACCGGGTTGCCGACACCCTGCTCAAGCTGATGAAAAAAGAAACATTTTGGGCCGATGAATTGAGTGCGATCGAGGCCAACCTCAACGTGGAAGTTCGTGTCGAGTTTCCGTCCGGGGAGAGCATCTCTTGGGTGGACTTCAAGTACGACAGAGCCGATATGGAGACTTATCACATAATGACCGGGGAGGAGGTATGAAACGCCGGGATTGGTTGGAGCTTGGCGAGGCGGTGGTAGGGCTGTTTTTCATTCTCAGCATCATGGGGATGCTGTCGATTTTGATTTGGGTTTTAGGCCAGGGTTAAGACATATGAAAACTGCACCAAGTTTCTACACGGACAACGATGAGACTGTCCTCGCATTCCAGAAGCCAGACCTTGAAGCCAACCGTGATATCTTTGAAAAAGCACAGTGGATCTGGTGGAGTGAATGGAAGCTGGGAGGAGCTACGGATAAGGGCAGTTGCTGCGGTGGTAAGGGCATCCAGGCATGGTATGTCGGTCCACGCAAGCGGACTGCTCAACCCTTCAACGTGGTGAGTTGCAATTGGGTCCAGGGCAACCTGTCCGCATCTGGTACGGTAGATGGAGCCCTTGGGTATCTCAGGGCTCAGTTCCCAGAGCTTGAGTTCCGCTACAATGATGGGTGGATGGACTGAGTAGCAATCCACTCAGTGGATCAGGGGGTCTGACTTCGGTCAGGCCCTCTTTTTTTATACCTGCCTGTACCTGCCTGTACCTGCCTGTATGTTGCCTGCATCGACTAGCGACACTCGAGTCCTCCCTTGGTCCATTTCACGAGGGCAATTTTTCGGAATTTTTCGGGGCCTGATTTGGGGCCGGATCTACTCAGTAAAAATTGACGGGGTAGGCTTGCGGCATTGCGGGACTAGTCGTATGGGGCCAGAATCTTAGCAGACTGATGTATCCCTTTTATGGAGGTTAGCTGTATGTATTTTACTTTAGAGGTAGAACTACCCACTGGCGAGATTCTAGCTAAGAGAATCGCCAGGGCCACAAGCTGGGGCCTACTTCAGGTCAAGCTACAAGCCGCCAAGGATTTCGGGGTAGAATTAGACGCCGTCCTAATCCTAGCCGACGGGCAGGCGATTTTATGACCCGCCGCCATCTATTGGGCGTCAACTCCGACGCCAAGACAATTAAGGGGCTGGGGGGCGGATTCTTAACCGGGATTCTATACCTTGCCCCGGCGTGGTTATCGGGCCGGAATGCATGCCACTGTTTTTCTGAGGGTTGCGCCAAAGCTTGCCTAAATACGGCGGGCCGTGGGGCCATGACTTCGGTACAGCTTGCCAGGATATCCAAGACGGATTTTTTCTTCGATCACACCAAAGAATTTATAGCAAATCTTCGGCTAGATATCGGAGCCCTGGCGAGAAAAGCTAACCGGGAAAACTTGACCCCGGTTGTCCGGCTTAACGGCACTTCGGATTTATTATGGGAAAGGGTAGCCCCGGAGTTGTTCACGGAGTTTTCAGCTATCCAATTTTACGACTATTCCAAGGTGCCAGGGCGGGAAACCCCGGCTAACTATCACCTCACCTTTTCACGTTCCGAAGACAATGCGAAAAGGTGCGTGTCGGAGCTACTCCGGGGGGTTAACGTGGCGGTTGTTTTTTCAACTCCCAAGGGGCAGCCGTTGCCGCTATTTTTTATGGGGTATGAAGTGATAGACGGCGACCTATCCGACGCACGTTTCACGGACACTGGCAACGGGCCAGGGCCGTATATCGTCGGGCTCCGGGCCAAGGGCCAAGCTCGCCGGGATTTGTCGGGCTTCGTGGTGGATTCTGCAACGCTTAATAACTGGGGCAATGCCCCACAACTGAGGGCATCATAATGACAAATCGTGCGGCGGCTGATTTTTGCGTCAGGGTTTTATATCGCGCTTCAAAAGATGCGTGGATTCGTGGCGACGACTCCGAAGCCGAACGACTAGCCGCCCTGGCACATAAAACCCGGCTAGATATGACTACGACAACCGGGGAAACTTCCCCACAACTGAGGGCCTCATAATGGCAGCTAAGAAAGGCATCAAAAGGGCAGGTCTCAAGAATGGCAACGGGCACACCAAAGTACTCCCGCCGAATGCCCGGAGGCGGGTTGCGGACGGTCGCAACGCCTGGCGTAAAGCCAGCCCGGAACAACGGGTTGAGTTGCTGGGGTTCTTTATGGAAAACGGCCTAGCCGAAACGCTACGCGATATGCCCAAGGAATGGCGCAAATATATGTGGGATATCCTGAAGATATCCGGCTAGTATTCTAGCCCAAGGGGGGCAGGGGGCAGGGCTTCGGCCTTGCCCCTTTTTCGTGCCTGGGTGCCTGCCTGCCGGGGCTGCCTGCCGGGCCACTAGCAACGGCCAACCCCAGCCAGCTACAACCCCCAGAATCGGGGCCCCGGCAACCGGGCGGCAACCGGGAGAATCCACCGGGAAAACTCCGGGCAGCGTGGCGGCAATTCCACCGGGCAGCCTTGCAAGGTATCGGGGGCAGGCCCCATTTTTCGGGTATGACTTTTTCAACCCTTTTCAAGGTGGGAACAATGGACGAGCAAAGCTGGCAGGAAATGATGGCGTTTTGTGCGGGGCTTCGGGATTCTAACAATTGGGCAATGGGTCTTTTTGAAGAGGCCCAAGAGGAGGCCCTAGATGCCGATAACGATGAGGCCGAAGAGGCGGCGGGTGAGGGATACCAAACTTGTGACGAGATAGACGACTTTATCACCACAATTGAGCAGCTATTAGAGGGCTTCGATCACAAGCTCAACCGCCACTATCAAGCCACCATAAAATACCCGGAGGGAATGTAAAATGGCGAACGTAAGGATGTACTCCGAAGAGTTCGAATACTCGCGCTTTATCACGCTTGATGTTGACCTAGGGAAGTACACCACCAAGGCCGGGGCCTGTAAGGCTCTTCACAAGGCGCTAGGGGCCTTCGCTGAGGATCTAGGGGCGGACCCCAATGGAGTGATGTTAGTTAGGCCCGAAGACAACGACCTAGTGGCTCATAATTGGATTCCAGGCTGGGGCATATGCTGGGAGGACGGCCCCTACGAATGGGCCATTGGAATCGACGGCGCTTCGGGGCCTTGGGGATACGTTGAACCCGGCTACTCTTTCAGCCTGGCCTTTGCCGACTAACCGAAGCCGCCAGGGCTTCAAGGGGTCACCTGCGGGTGGCCCCTTTTTTTGTCTACGATCCAGCGTTGCTAACGTCCGTTCTAAGGGCTCCGGGCTCGCCGGGTAGGTATCGGGTCACCTGGAAGTATCTAGGGGCATTCTAGGGGCAGCCAAGGGGCTAGAATGGGGGCTGGGATCGCTAGGCAATCGGTAGGGCTGCGAGGGCCAACCCGGAGGG
>Ga0255048_10000915_pt1 | contig 21616 bp, 29 predicted proteins | sample JV7_2_2_MG_FD_183619 | JGI IMG/M metagenome (GOLD analysis project Ga0255048, IMG submission 183619) | Seawater microbial communities from Jervis Inlet, British Columbia, Canada - JV7_2_2 | ecosystem: Environmental > Aquatic > Marine > Inlet | place: Canada: British Columbia | collected 2016-10-06
AGATATTGAATGTAAGATTGAAAAAATAGTAAATCAAATAATGGATAAATCAAAAAGAATTTATAATTTTAATCCAAAAAAGTTTATAGTATTTTACATAAATAACTATATAGAAGTGGAAAATCTTAGAGAATATAAAGAAGTAATATTTAAAAAAAAAATAAATTAATTAATAACCTAAAGCGAATAACTATCGCCAAAAAACTATGACACAAGAACTAACAACAGAAATGTCTGATGAACAATTTAATCAGGCACTTAATCAAGCAACTAATTACGGCTCTGCCATGCCTACGCCTCCAACATTAAACTTTAACGCTACTCAAGGAGTATTCTATGCAGACACAGGAGAAAAAGACACGGAAGGAAAACCAATACAAAAAGAATTAGGACAAGAAATTGAAGTACATATTACAGTAATGCGTAATATGTTAAAGGACTACGGTAATAAATGTTACAGTAGAGAAACAGAAGGAAACTTTTTTGAAATCTTTAATAGCGAAGATAAGAATTTTAGTGATAAAGGATTTTGGAAAGACGAAGATTTAAAAAAGAAATATCCAACAATGAAATATAATAAAGTTCTGTATGTATTCTTTGACAGTCAGTTATACAGAATGAAGCTAGGAGGATCTAAATTATCCAATTTATTCTCTTACACTAACGCTGGAAACCCTGCTATGACCCACACTAAACTAAGTATTGGAAATAGAATGAAAGGAGTTAAAGGAGGTCAAAGCAAATTAGCAACTAACAGCGAAGTAGAAGAATTTAATAATGATATTAAACAAGGACGTAAACCAAACCTTAATCTGTTCTATGAGCTTAAAATAGAGAAATTAGACCCAGTAGAGAAAAATGTAATAATTGAGAGAGTTAATCAAGTGAATGAGTATCTACAAGCCTATTATTCGGCTAAAAACGCCACTGTAAGCCCTCCTAGTGAAGAAAACGCCCCCAATGCAATTCCTGCACCAGAAAATGACACAGAGCCTCTTTCTCCTGCTAAAAAAATGACAAACTATAAACCTGGTATGGAAAGTAATGTAGAAGACTTTAGACATAATAATGATGATATAAAAGTAGAGAGTATTCCTTTTTAAATTTATGACAGCTCAAATAACACAACTTATAAAATTCATACAAGATGGAGATGTAAGATTTTATGAAGAAGTTGAAGAAGAAGCTCGTATGATAAATAGAAATTGGCGTGAGAGTACATGGACGAGGGGATTAAGAGCCTCTAATAGAGTTAAGGCTTTATATTCAGATGATAAACCCAATTCACCTATAATAGCTTATAAATATGTAAAAGGATTAATATAAAGATTGAGAAACCATTTAATAATTAACTAAAACAATGACTATTAAGAAACTTGTAAAGAAAAAGAAAATAAAGATTACAACAGTTAAGAAAGAAGCCGATAGATTATTTAGTATTTTTGTAAGACAAAGGGACTCTGCTACCTGCATAACATGTGGAAGTGAAAAAGAATGGAAGTACCAACAAAATGGACACTATATTCCTAGAAGCTGTTTAGCACTACGTTATGATGAAAGAAATGGTAATTGCCAATGTGTTGCCTGTAATGTGTTTAAGAAAGGAAACTATACTGTATATGCTTTAAAAATGATAGAGAAGTATGGCGATAATATCTTATACGAGCTTGACGAGATACTGAAAGACAGCATAGCTAATCCTAAACCTTATGGAGTAGAATTTTATCAAGATATAATTAATAAATATAAAGTTTAAAAAAACAATATGAAACCAAATATAATACCTCAAAGTGGCTGGGTTACTTTATGTAATTATTGTGGAGAACAAATAGGTAATTCTAAAAAATATTGTCCCTCTTGTAAAACACAAGCAGGACGTAAAGAAATCTTTGATAAGAACGTAGCAATCTTAAAAGAAAAAACAGAATTAAAGCTACCTGTTCTTGAAGGATTAAAAAACTGGAAATAATATGAACAACCCAAAAGAGATAGCTGAATATCTAATAGTAGAAGCTGATTTATGTTCTAAATTAGCAGAACGTCTTAATGACCTTGAAGACTTATTTGATTTATGGTGGGAAACAGCTAGAGAAGAACATAAAAGTGATGCTAGTTGTGAAAGGGAATGGGGTAGAACTAAAGAAGGTCAAGAAATGCGTGGTATTAAACGTAAAATAAAATCAAAGGAAAGAAAAATAAGTGCAAGAAAAACTTATTTAAGGGTCTTAGAAAATGAAGCTCGTAATCAATATTAAAGAAGTAGATAATAATTTAATATGAAAAAATTAAAAGTACACAGACATGGGGAAATTCTGTTCGTAGAAACAAAAGCAATCCCCAAAAAAGCAAAAGAAACAAAGACTAATACTTTATTAGTTGGAAGTGGGCAGAATCCTCACACATTTAGTGGTGGAACATTTTATGAATTAAAAGATGGGGATTATATCTTTGGATATTTTAAAGCTAAAGACACAAAACTTTATCACAAAGAGCATGGTGATAAAAAAAATAATAATTTATTAATGGCTAATTTACCTAATGGGAACTACGAGTTAAGAAGACAATATGAGTATATAAATAACGAACTAAAACAAGTCATCGACTAAATATATGATAGATAAAAAATTGGGTTATTCCCTAAAAACACAAAAATTAATAGATAAATTATGTCGTATAGCGGAAAGAAAAAGCTATACACTGAAAAAGAAAGAAGCAGAAGAAACAATACTAAAGACATACGATTTGTTTGATTTAAAAAGACCAAAAAAAATTGTTTGGCTAACTCATATAACAGAAGAATTTATTGACAGTGCTTCCAGTGCTTCCAGTGCTTACAGAGCTTACAGTGCTTCCAGTGCTTCCAGTGCTTACAGAGCTTACAGAGCTTCCAGAGCTTCCAGTGCTTACAGAGCTTCCAGTGCTTACAGAGCTTCCAGAGCTTACAGTGCTTACAGTGCTTCCAGTGCTTACAGAGCTTCCAGTGCTTCCAGTGCTTACAGAGCTTACAGAGCTTTCAGTGCTTACAGTGCTTCCAGAGCTTCCATAGATTATGATTTTGACTATACTGTTTGTAATTTTGAATATTTACAAAATCCAGAAAAATATAAACCAAATGAAAATGATAAGAAATTTTTTGAATATTCCGAACTTATTATCAAGGCAAAAGAGTTAGGACTTGGATATTTTTGTGATTACGAAGATGTTTTATATCTTGTTCCAACACCAATAATAAGTTATAATGAAGAGGAAGAATACCACAATGAAAAAAAACCAGCAATCTATTGGAAAGACGGAGAAGAATTATATTATCTTAAAGGAGTAAAACTTGAAAAGAAATGGTGGAAAAAAATTGTAAAAGATAAAATGACAGTAGAAGAAGTTTTTGCAATAGACAATATAGAACACAGGAGAATTGCCTTTGAGTATATGGATAAAATAAAAATGAAAGATTTAAAAGATTATAAAGTTTTAGACAAACAAATTGACGATAAAGGAAATAAAATGCAAATATTATCTTTTACAGTACAAAACATGGATGAACCACTTAAATTCTATAATTGTATTTGTCCTAGCTCAAAAAGAGAATATTTTGTAGGAACGAATGAAAACACTTGTATAGAAGCAAAAAATGCAAGTTGGGGATTGGAGAATGTAAAATATATAAATGAATGGTAATTAATTAAACCAACGTCCTTGTCCGTTGGATAATAATATAAAAATATGAAGAAATACATTTCATTCCTATTACTAATCGTAATGGTAGCAGTAGGTCTTAATCTAAACATTACAAATACAGATGCTTGTTTTGAGTGTAGCGACGGATCACTAGACAGAAACACTAACACAGGAGCTGATTGTCCTAAGCCATCAGAAGCTAAACAAAGCCTCGGAGGAGGCTTTAATGTGGCTTATTTCATGCCTACTATTAGTAAACATAACTTTGGTGTTTATAGAGTTGGTAATCATGTACAAGTACATTTCGCTCCTCAAAGAAGAATGACTGGCGAAGTATGGGTATATCAAGACAATAAGGTTATTGCTATCCATAAAGGAACAGGAAATTACACTTATCACGATATACGGTTTCAAGTTGAAGATGGTGATTATCAAGTATTACCAGTAGCTTACTTTCAAGGAAAAATACATTTTGGAATATTAACTGATATATAAATAATCCCGTTCTCCCTAAACACCTCCTCTAATTGGGGGTGTTTTTTATTGGATTAAATCATAAAAATCTATATTCGATATTCCTACTATTTTACCTTCTATTTCTAGTTCTCTTATAATCTCGTTAGTTAAAGTTTGTCCTTTTCTATATTCTAAAGAGTCTTCTAATATTTTGTATAATTGACCACCAGACTCTGGTAGAATTAAATATTTTAGTCCCCTCTCCTTCAATTTCTGTATTTTTTTTTTATCAAATACTTTGTCGGCTTCATTTAAAGTCACAATCTTTGGGAAGAAAATATTATCCCACGCCACCTTTTTTAAGCAAGGTTGATATGTATCAAAAACCCATACAAACTCTTCCGTCCAACCAACAATACATCCAACATGATTAGGGTTTCCCATTCTATAATAAATACCATTACTATTTCTATACCAAGAACAAAACGCAGCCCACAAAGGAGAAAATTTAAGAGCTTGTTTTATTGTTTGTTTATTATTATATACACTTTCATATCCTATACCATACTTTTTTAAAAATATCTGACCCAAATCTTTTACGGCAGTAGTTGGAGTAGCGTAAAACTCGTTCCATGTAAATTCATCAATTTTATTTTTCCATTTATCTTGGTCAACTACACCATGTTTCTTTCTAGCACTATCACCCACTCTACTCATAATATTTCCACTTCTAGTAGTACCAGACATTCCAGCTGTAAATCTGTCTGACTTATTCCAGTTTTTACCAAACAATCTTCTAGCTAAAATCTCAAGACAATTCATCAGTCCAAAACTAACACACGCCATGCTCTCTATTCTGCGACCTCTTTGCATTTCTTCTTCTGGTAAAAACTCTAACCATTGTCCATCTTCTTGAAGAACTTTCTTAATTAATGGGCTTGACCCCATTGTATAATGATTTGGATTCTTATCATCTATCTCTTGTTGTTTAAAATCAAAACCATCATTCCATTTAAGAACATAACCCAATAAAGGAAACTTATCTATTAATTGTTTTTTTAATTTATTCCACATACTACTTAAACCTCGGTAGATGGAAAACCATTACTACCAAGTATATTATTAATAAAGTTATTACTATCCAAAAAGGAAGCATATATCTAGGCAAACCTAGTCTTACCTTTAAAATCAAGACGCTTAGATTTTGGTCTTTTTTTTAATTTAACTGTTGTTCTTCTTCTTTTCAATTTAGGCATATTATTCTACTATATCATATGAATTAAGTTTATTCTTTATTTCTCCTATGTCATCTTTTATATTGTCTACATTAGTGCCTATTTCAACAACTTTTTTATCTATCTCGCTAACAATATCAAAGTGTTTGTCCTTATAAGTTTCAAGCTCTATATCGAGTTTATCTGCCTTATTATAGACAACACCAATAAGAGCAAACGCCACAGTCATTGAAGCAATAAAAACTCTTACTTTTATGTATCCATTGTTTTCATTCATAAGCTTAATTGGCTAATACTTCTAAACAGAAGTAAAAAGCTCCTATTAGACATGCTATAATCCAAACTATAAATATGATAAAATACATAGATACTATTATAACATGCCAGATTTTTAATAATTTATCCATTTTACTCAATTACTTTTTTAGCCTTAACACGACCAATAATAGAACCGACGAAAGCTATTATTAAGAATAGTGCTCCAACTGTTTCTGTGACTTGACCTTCGTCAAAATCAATGTTAACGCCTATCGCCTTTAAGAAAGCTAATAATGCGACCAATAAGCCGACTAATGACCTTTGAATTGTTGTTGATAAATACCAACTTTGTGTTCCATTCATAATTTTATATTTAATAATTAAATTTATTTACTTAATTGCCCAACCAATGTCTTCGATTTTGCTAGATATTCACATTAAAGACTAAACAGTAATGAAATATCCGCCATGGCTTGACCGAACGGAGAGCAATCGCCCTCGCATCAGTTAGGCAATTAAATAAACAATTCAAGTTTTTGAGGGGGAGATAGTTTCTACCTCCCCCAATGGCAACTGACGAGTGAGCTCGCCTCTTACGCCAGCCCGTCCTCTTCGACTGCTTCCTGGCAGCCTTGGTTTCGCCCAAGGGAGCAAAGCCGTGCCATTTAACAAAATACATGACCTACACATTCCCCACATCTATCCAAGCGAGGTATAAATATTAACTTTTCTTTTCTGCATTCCCATACATCCTGTTCTATGAGAACTTTTTTTATCTGGTCTGTTATCGGCACGAGTTGTGCCATTTTACATCTTTTATCTCGGCAGAATACTGCTACAAAACTATCTCGGTGTGCATGGCAAGTATTACATGTTCCGCCTGGATTTATCTGTCGTTATTTCTTTGCAACAACTACAATTATTTTCATATTTTAACATGGTCTTAGCTCCTTTCAAGCGTGTTGACTATCGCCATACGCAATAGGTTCTTCTTTTTTCTTTTTAAACCAATGCTTTATTCTGCTCAAAAGTTTTGCCATAAACACCTCGTTTATCGTCTTTATTTCTCCTCTTCATAGAGGATTTTCTTTTAATCGAACGTACTTTATAATCCTTAATCACTTCAATCATGTCATTGCAACAATTAGCCCAATACAATATTAAACAGTTTTTTTGGTACATTGTTTACCCCCTTTTCCTTTTTCGTGATGTCACGAAAAAGGTATGTAAATGAACGTATTTTAATTATTTAATTACTTCTATTGCCTTTTCTGGTCTATCTTCTAATTTGTCTTTATCTATTCTCATACCATTACAAATAGCTTCTTGTTTAGCTACCCTTTCCTGCCATGTAGTTAATTCACTAATACACTCGTTATATGTTCCTGCACCCCTGGTCACTATTTCTGTTTTAGTAAAATCTTGATCTTCTTTTGTTTTTGTTGCATCATCTTTTTCAATCTTGTAATCTACTTCGTCAATTTTAAAAGCTTCTGCCTGTTGTTTGTACTTTTGTTCAACGGCAACTCCATAAGCTAAACCTATGCTTATAAGAAATACTACTAAAATAAATGTGTTTATTTTTTTCATAATATATAAATTAATTATTAATCCGCTCTAATTTGTAATTCAAAGTTTCCTATTCTTAACTGGTTAGCGTTATTGGTTATAATTTCTATAATAGTTCCTTCTCCATCTCCACCCTGAACAGTTGCGTTAAGATTATCTCTCTTCCATGCTCCATTTTCATTAGCTACTGTTTGGTCAAAAGTAGTAGGTGCTCCGTCTGTGTGGTCTGTTGACATAGTAGCCAATGGAGTTGGTGGTGTTGGTGTACTTCCTGCGTTATAATTCCAACCAGTAGCTTGTTGTTTATAAAGATTTATTTCAAAGGAATTACTTACGTTTCCTGCTAACCATGTCGCCTCTAATCCCAATACTCTAAAATTAGAATTATTATTATCCCAATATTTATTAAATCCGTAATTATAATTAACTGTATTGTCTCCACTAATCCAAGTTATAGTAATTTGTCCTAACCACTTCTTGTCTGTTTCTTTGAAATCATTGGCACTTGCGGTAGACAAAAAAGTTATATCCTCTGTATCTGATGCTGTCGCTACACCGCCATCTGTTATACTTGTTCCGCTTACCCTAACTACGCTATCGCTTGATGGACTTGCTCCTGCTACTAAGAATGCGTGTGCCGCCTCTGCTTTATTGGCTGTTCCAAAATTAACTCCTCCGACAAATGTTGAATTTCCACTATTAAATTCGTAATGACCGCCTATATAAAATGTTTGTCCTCCTCCACTCGGAGAACTAAACGCCCAAGACTTTGAGCCTTTTATAAAGTTCCTACTTACTTCTTCCCATTGTGCATCATCAGAGCTATATACTAATTTAACATAATCGTGGTCACTTAAAATAGCAGAGCCTCCGTGTAAATGAACTCCATTACCATTGACTATGGTTACAGTATTAGTATCATCACCTCCTTCAATAATAATTTCTTCTCCGTCAAATCCTGCTGATATTTGTGGGTTAGCAGTAATAGTAACTGCTCCACCAGAACCTTGTACTCTTAAGTGATGTTCTCCTGATGTAATGCCTCCACCTGCGGTCACACTTTGTTCTGCTGATGGTTGATAAATTAATCTACCTGTGCTATAAAAATCTCCTGCTAATGAAAATAAATGAGCTGGGCTTGAAGTTGCTATTCCTACTTTACCATTATCTAAAACTACCATTCTTGTGGTAGAAGCGTTATCTACTATCTCTAAAGCCTTACCTGTTCCTGTTCCGTCTCCCCATACTGAAAGTTTAGCGTAAGGGATTGAAGTGCCTATTCCTACATTACCACCATTCGCTTGAATATACGTTTCCCCTCCCCCATTAGTTCCTATACTAAAATTTAATCCCACAAGAGTAATAGCAAGATTTCCAAATCTATCAAACAAAGACCAATCTGTCGCTACTCCATTACCAGCCCACATTTGCATCCCCCAGAGATCATTTCCTGCAAATTTGCCATAAGCACCACCACTAGATATAGAATTACTACCTGCAAATTCTAAGACTCCTGTTAGTGCTTGATTACCTGTAACACTCAATTTTTCAAAAGGAGATGTTGTTCCTATACCTACATTACCGCTTTCATCTACTACAAATGAAGTACCATCAGGACTAGCACTATCTTCTACTATAAATGAGGGATTAGAGCTTGTATTAGTGACTGATAATTTTCCCCAAGGTGTGCTTGAGCCTATTCCTAGATTATTATTAGTGTCATCATAAAAATAATTATCCTTGTCTTGAGTTAAAATTCCATCTACTCCTGCAAAAATAGATGAACCTTGCGTAAATGCTGTATCTAAATTAGTTACACTTATATTCGGAAAAGTAGAGGTTGCTGTTGTGGATGTTGCGGTGAAGTATTCGGCTGTTGATTGACCTTGCACAGTAGATGAGGCGACTAACAATTCAACAGCGTTTAATCCTTTCCACCTTTTATTAACTGGTGTTGTAGAACCTATATAATATTCATTATCTACTTCTGGTTGTAGAGTACGTTCAGGTCTATATTGTGGAGCACCAAAACTTTGTTCTCCGTAGTAATAATTGTTTATAGTATCATCAGCATACACAATAATTGCACTTACTATAAAAGCACTTATTAATGATATTAAAATTACCTTTAAATATTTCATTTATTTACTTAATCTTCTTTGTTTATAATCAAATTTCATATGACAACTAACGCACATAGCGATATAATCTTTAGGATTTCTTGTATAATTATGATTTTTTATATTAGCCCAATGTTTAGCTGGTTTTTTACATTTGCATTGAAATTCTGATGCTTTTCCAATATTTCTATTCAACCATCTGTGAAATGATTTTGGCGAAGCATTGTCACCCTTCCAACCAATAGGATTTTTTAATCTCGCTTGTCGCATTTTTTCTTTAGTTTCAGTAGAATGTTTTTTACCCAACATTCCGTCTCCAAGATTTTTAACAATTTTTTTAGATGCTTCTGGGCTAAACCAATAACCTCTTTTTTTAATTGTCTCACTTCTTTTTTTAACTATTTCTTTGTATTTTTCTTTGGGTATATAACCCTTATGTCCTTTTTTAAATGGCATAATTTTAGTTTAATAATTATGTCATTATTATATATCATTGGGAATTAAAAGTCAAACTATTTTACGTACAAAAGAACCAATGTTTGCCCTGCTTCTGGCGGACTAACTTCGTCTGTATTTAACGTCAAAGTATTTCTACCTATCGTATAATCAACTACTGGGCGAAAAATTAAAGGGAATTGTGTCCCAAAAAGCATTAAAGCTTTTCTAAAAGTAGGTGTCGTAAATGTTGTAGTAGCTCCGTCTAGTTGGCTTGAAAGGTCTACAAATTGAACTGCATTAGCATTTGGTCCAGCTAGTATTCTTTTATTGGCTCTTATTTTATTATCAATTTCTTCTTTTTCTTCCTTGAAACCTTTAACGTCTTTTATATCTATTTCTTCTTTCTTATGTATCATCGGCTCTAAGGCTTTGATAACAACTTGTGATGCTTCCTCAATTACTTCTTTGGTGTCAGGGTTAATTCCGTCAAAATAGTCTACTCCCTTAATTGGTGTTTTTCCATCAAAATAATCAACTCCTTTAATAGGTGTCTTACCATCTTTACCTCTAATTTTTCCTGCTAATTTCCACTTTGGCATATATTAAACTCCTTCTAATAATAATTTTTTATTCCACTTTATTCTTAATCTTTTTGTTTTTTCTGATTGACATATAGAACAATATCTTTGTTTTCCATATTTTTTATTAAACTTGTGTCCGTTTTTACAATGTGTCTTTCTTGCATTAATAGCACCAACATTATTACTTAAAAGATTATTTTCTTTTTTTGTCATTAATTCTAAATGTTTAGGATTAACACAAGAAGTGTTTTTACATTTATGGTGTACTGTTAATTTATCTGGTTTCTTTCCACAATGAGCATAATAACTCACTCTATGGGCTCGTCTTGGTTTTCTTAATAACAAAAATGTACCATAACCATCTTTGTCCAAATAACCTTGCCATTCCCAACAACCATTTTGTTGTTTTTTTACAAAAGACATAAATCTCTCGTAATGTTCTTTACTTAATGTTTTGTTTTCCATACCTTTGTATGTTTAATAATTATATATTAAACATACCATAGCGTTCCTGTGTTGTCAACTATTGCATAATCACCTTTTATTACATTTATATTATCTATTTCTGGTAAATCATTACTTGTTTTAAAAGCTCCAATAAACTTACCTCCTCTTTCTCCGACATCGCCCTTAATACTATCGCCCTTATCCCCTTTCTTCAATTCAATATTCTTAAAAGCTTCTTTTGTCTTAGAAATATTACCTGCTATTTCTTCTTTAATATTAGCAAATTTATCAGTTAATTCTTGTTTCATTTCATCCTCTACTTTCTGTATTTCTTTAAACAAAATCAAAGCGACATCATCAGGCTTGTCATTCTCAAGTGCTTCTGCTATTTCTATTAATTTAATTTGTTTCTTCGTTATCTCTGTCATTTTGTTTTAAACTACTTGCTCCTAAATAAATAAAGAAACAAATAAATAATAATATGTACATATTTTTAATCAATAAATAATTTACCTAATACACCAACTCCAACAACTCCTGCACCAGCTTGCAAAGCCCTTCTAAAAGAAATCAAACCTTCCGTACCATTCAAATCAACCTTGGTCTTACCAATGATATTTTGTCTAGCTCTGTATAGGTCAGCCATTTCGTCAAATATTTGTTTAGTTGTTTCGTCAAGGTCTTGCGACATATCTTCCATTAATTCATTCAACATTCTTCTATTATCAAGCCACATTTCTTTTTTAAATTGGTCTGTTACATTTGACTGACTGTCTGCTTGTTTAATAGCATCAGAAATACTTTCGTCATATCTCTTTCTAATATCCCAAATATCATCAAGATTCTTTTGTCTAAATTTACCACTTTTACCTTTAACTGATTTACTAGCTTCATTTAAAAATTCTTCAAAGTTAGATTGCATTTTTTTAGAGCCAGTGAATACATCAAATTCAGGATTTTTAATTTGTTGTTTCTTCAAGGTATCCCAAGAGCCTTTTAATTTTTTTACGCTATTAGGGGCAACATTAATTGTCTTTAATTGTGGGCTTAAATTTTTAGCAGAAGTTGTAACTTCATTTTTTATCTTGCTATTTAATACTTGGTCATCAAATTTATTTGCCTCTGGTATTCTTCTATTAATAGTACCAGCAGATTTTTTAACTTTATTAGATTGTATAACTACATCAGGTTTTTTACCAAACAACTTACTTTCTTCCCCTCTGATAACTCTACCCTCTTGTCCTGCTAGTCTTTGTTCTCTAGTTGTTAGTTTAGGAGAAATAGTTTCTTCAATTTCTTGAATTATCTTCTGGCTCTCTTTACCTTTTACTAAAGTTCTCAATTGTTTAATTTTTCCTATAACTGGTCTTAATATAGCTTCTCCTTTACCTGCTAATAAAGTTTCTCCTGCCTCTACCCCCGTTTCTCTAATTGGTGGTAATCCAGTTTTGTCTCCTTTAAACTTACCTAGCCCTGGTATATTAATATCTTCTAACCCTGTTTTACCACCAGGAGCTAATTGTTGGAAGCCTCTAGCTAACTGTACAAAAGGTCTAGCACCAATTCTGCCAAAAGCTCTGGCTGTTTCTACCCCTGTTTTAGCGGCTGTTCTTGGAAAAGAAAAAGCATCAAAACCTTTTTTAGGCTCTAATATACTGGGTTTTTTCAGAGGTTCTTGTGTTGGTTTTTGACCACTATCAAATTTAACAATCTGGTCTACTGTTAATCCTTTACCTCTTAATGTTTTAAATTGTTCTTGTGTTAATGGCATATTATTGTCCAATTATTTGATTATATAATTCAAAAGCTTCGTCATCTGATAATTGTGCATCTTCTTCGTCAGATATAGTATTTTCCTGACCTCTATATAAGCCTAATCTTAAATCGTTGTCTAGCAGTTGTGCTTCGTTTACTGTTGGGAGATTAACAGTACCTCTAGCTTGATTATGAACATTTAAAGTGCCAGTTTTTAACTCGTTCATCTTAGTACTAATAATCCCAGGTTGGTCTAACAAGTCAGTAAGCAATGGCTGTAAAAATTTTATTTCTGATTCTGTCACAGCAGTTCCTAAGCTTTTTCGTCTTATTTCATTCAAAAGATTGACCATAGCTGTTTCTAACTGTTGTGTCTGTTGTGTCTCTTTATCTGATAAACCAGCAAATCTTTTGACCTTGAATTTTTTACCATCAAATTGACCTAAGTTTTTAACTGGTGCATCTTTTAATAAACTAAGGACACGATTAGCATTTGTTATTAAAGCTCTTGAACCAGCTACTTCGCTTAGTTCTCCTTGTGCATCTGCTAAGTTAGCATTTTCAACAACAATCATAGCTCTCGTTGGTTTCCCAAGGTTAATAGATGCTGAAATATCTTTTAATTCTACATCTGTTCCTGCTGACATGGCTCTGAAAGTTTTAGCTAATTCTCTATCACCTTCTTCAACTTCAGGAGCTATTATAAACCCTTCAAGCTCATCTGCTATCTCTTGAAATCCTTTACCCTGTCTTAAACTAAATACTATTTCTTTTTGTCTTTCCTTCTTTTCTAAGATAGCATCTTTTAATTTAGTAGGTAATAATCTCATTACTGATTGCATCAAGTTTCTTTCTTCTGTATTTAAATTTTCTATCTCTTCGTCTGTTGGGAAAGTCACTTCTGATGTTTTAGCACCTTGAAATTCAAAGTGTCCTAAGTCACCATCACCTGCTGTTTGAAACCATCCGTTAGCTTCCATTATAGGCTTCATCTTTGCGATATATTCTTGGTCTGGAAAAAGGTCAACTGCCATTCCCGTCTGATGTTTAGATTTATTATTAATTCCATCTAAAGGAGTTTTTCCTTCTTGGAATAATTTGTTTTGCTGTTCGGCTGTTCTAAAAGTAGAAGTTTCAACCGCACCTGTCACAAAACCAGTCTTTCCGTCAACTGTAATATTTTGAGCTTGAGTGTTGATACTATCCAATGAATTTAAAGTAGCATTATCTAAGTTAATATCTCTACCATTTATATTAATAGTGCTTATTTGTCCTGTCGGTTGTGCTGTACCTAAAGGTTCTTCAATAGGTGTAAACTCCTGTTTAGTCAAATTGGCAAATCCTCCAGGTTGATTAGCTGTTGCTGATACAAATTTAATATCATCATTTTCACTCCCCTCTGGTTTCTTATAAATATCAACACCACCTGTCAAATTAGGAACTCTTACAATATCATTTTCTGTTAGTCCTGCTAATTGGTCAGGAGCTAATTTATTATAACCCTTTAAAGCTAAATCTCTATCAAACTCTCTTTGTACTATCGCTTGTTCTCGCTCAACGTCTTTTTGTGTTTTGGCTCTCAAAACACCACTAGCTAATTGTAAAGCTTCCTCTGGTGTCTTAGCTTCTTGTATTTGTCTTAATTGCTGTGCGGTAGCTCCTGCATTAGCAGCCTCAACTGATAAATTCTTTATTTCTAACTCATCTGCTTCTTCTTTGGCAACTTCCTTTTCTCTTTTTCTTTGTATCTCCATTTGTTTATTAGCTCGGTTCTTATCAGCTAAACTAAACTCAGGACTTTCTATAATGCTTTGTAAATTAGCTTGTTTAACAGCTATTTCTTCTCTTATAGGGTCAAATTTCTGTGCTACAGCCCTATCTACTTGATTTTGAGCTAAAGCAATATTTCCTCTCGAAGCCTCTAATAAAGATGAAACTGTTAAGGCTTGTATTGCATTTCTTCTAAGCCTTTCATCTGTTATAACTTGTGTACCTGCTCTAGTTCTACCACGACCTTCTGATTCTTGTTGTATTTGTAAAGGAATAGCCTTAGCCTCTGCTTGTAAAGCTTTAAGTTGAGAAGAAAGGTCTGTTTGGGTAATTTCTAGTTCAGGTAAGCCTTTTTCTGTTTCAAGCCTAGTTCTTTCTGCACTTTGCCCTATCAAATCAGTCCTAAGCCCTCTTAATTCTTCACCTAAACCACTTACTTTCTTTTCAGGTTCTGTAAGTTTTAAATCAGGAACCTCTAAATCAGCCACAGGGAATATGTTTGATGGTGCAGGTTCGTTAAAGTCTATTGTAGTAGCAGGTTCTAAACTCTCCGATGTTATTGGTGTAAAACTTTCAAAACGCTGTCCCTCTGGACTTGTTTCCCCAAATTTCAAAAGTCCTTCATCTAATTGTTCTTCACCTATTATTTTTTCTTCATTTGCCATATATGTAAATTTAAAATTAAGCTATAAAACCTAAGTTCTGCAAAGCGACTTTTAATTCTTCAATTCTAGTTCTATTATTTCCTATTATTACATCTGTTCCAGCATCTCCGCTATTAATGGCACCTCCATCCTTAGCTGTTAATGCAGTTTGTTGGACTACTGGTGATACTCCATAAAATGATAAAAGTTGGTTTGTCGCTGTTCCTATCTTTGTTCCATTTTTAATACCAACTTGTATATTCTTGCCATCAAATATTTCTATATGTTTTTCAAATATATATCTGTTAGACCTAAACAATTCAGACACTTCTTCACCTATTATGCTTTTGATGTCTTGTTGTATTTCAAACTTCTTAAGCTCTTCAGCAAATAGTTCTCTTATTATTTTTTTGTCTTCTTCTCGTATCGCCATACTAATATTTTGTATCTGGTATTAATTCAACTTTCCATTTAATGCCTGTAATAATGGCACCACCTGTACTTTTTGCTCTAAGTATCATTTCGTTAAATTGTGGTAACGTATCACCGCTTATATTTATTGCATCAAACCTTATACTGTCATTAGTGTCTTCTGTAAAAATAGTAACATAAGTATTTCCGTCTATGTTCTCATCTTTCTTATATTCTAAAATTACTTGTCCAGCTCCTGGTAAATACTCCATCATTAATGTCACCCCGATAAGTTTCCACTTCTGGTCGCTTGTTATTCTTGAGTCGCCCATATTAACAAGGGTTTCAACAACAGAAGATGTTGTAGTTGAATATCTACTTTCCCTAACACTATTATCGTCTGAATGATTAACAGAGCCATCGTTAGAATGTGCTATCCACCAAACACTACCTGTCTTAAAAATACCCTCGTAAGATGTTGCTTCTCCTTCTACGAAGTCTACTGTCGTCTTTCCGTTTCCATCAACAACCCATATACCTAAACGATTGTTTCCATCTAGAGGAGCTTTTAATGGGAAATACAACTTGTTGTTCTCAACAAAATTAGTTTTAGGAGTATCTGGTAATGCATTGGCATTAGCATCATTAATATCAGCATCTAAGACAATCTCATTTAAAGTGACTGATTTTCTACCACTTGCTTTTTTTATATATATTCTTCCATCGTCTAAAGCGTTACTACCAGAAGCATTATCTACTATTGCCATTATCTGATTATCTAAATTGGCAAGATGTATTATTCTCCCAGCCCCGAAATCAACAGTGTCATTTATCGCCGTTAAAGAAGAGTTTAAATCCCATATATAAACAGTTGATTTGGTTGCCCCCCTATAAACACTATTCTCTCTTTTTTCTGCAACTGCTATTGCTATATAATTACCGAAAAGGCAAGATGCTGTTATTTCTAAATTGTCAGGTAATGTCAAGGCAGTAGCCCAACCTGCACCTGCACCATCGGGGTCGTCTAAAGAATAAATTACATTATTTATAAAAAAGTAAGCTATATCGGTATTAGGGTGTATAAGCGGTTGGACTGCGGTAGTAATAGTAGTTAAATCTTGATAAGTATTTGCAAATCCTGCCGCCTCTGATGTATCAAAACGAGTCACATACCTCGTGTTAAGCATGTAAATATAATCCTTATAGTAAAAAAATACATCTTCATATCTCGCCCCACCACTCGTAGCATCGTGATTTGCTGGTGTCGCCCAACTATTAGTACTTGCACCAGAACCTATATTTAATTTGTAAACAGCAGGTCTTGAGCTCCCACTCTCTACCCCAAACCCATATAAAAAGAAATTTCCTGATGTCCCACTTTCAGCATATAAGAACTTAACTATGTTTAAAGCCTTAGTTTCGTTAGCTTGTGTGCCGTAGTAAGGCACTAACTTGTTTTTCCATGTAAAAGTATCAAAATGTTGTGAAAATGAAAACATTGTAGCAGACTTTGCCCTTTTGTCATTACTTAGTCCACCTCCAAAGTTATTTCTTATTGTCGTTACTAATTTTCCCATATTTAATTAAAAGTTATTTCTATCCCATAAACTATTAAATCAGCTTCATAAGTGTCACTTCCATTTGTTCCTACTCTTTCAAATTGTATACCCAGAACGTCATCTTCTGTAAATACAGCGTGTCCATCATAAGAACCTGCTGGTGCAGTTAATACGCCAGTTGTACTATCTGATGCTCCGCCTGCATAAGTAGCCAAACTATCGTTATTGTCTGTCGTTATTGTACTACCAACAGTTTTAGGAAAATGCCCCGTAAAAAATCTAAGATATAAGTTTCCAGTACTATCTCTTTCATATAAAACCTCTATCGAACTAATGCCAACTGCACTCTTGGGGATTTTAACTGAAAAAACAGCAAATTCATCAGCGTTATTAGTGTAAACAACGGTAGACATGTTATTTGCTATTGCATTTGTTGTGTTACTAAATAAAGCATCAACTGGATTTGCAAAAACAACCAAATCTCCACCTTTACTATCTACATATCCTTTGCTTGTTAGACTTGTCGAAGCAGTCGCCCATTCATTGATTGTAGAAGAGGCTATTGTTATATTAGTAGCATATAAATCATTTATAGTAGTAGTAGCTGTTGTAAAGGCGTGGTGTCCTGTCCAAACATAAGTAGCTGTTGTGTCAACACCAACAGAAGACCAAGTAGGTAAAGTATCAGCACCACCAGACACTAAAGATTGTCCATTTGTGCCAAAACCTACATCAAGCATTGTGTTAGTGCCATTACCAAATAATATACGTTTAGAAAGTAAAGTAGAAGAACCTGTGCCACCATGTTCTATTCCTATATCTGTGCTATTCCAGATACCTGTTGTTATAGTTCCTACTGTTTCTAAGTTCTCTAAAGTAGTAATCAAAGGTAAGGTTGTTGTTGAGGTTTCTATTTTATCTGCATTGAGATTAGCAAAGTTAGCATTAGTAATTACCTTTAAGGCGTTCTTAACACTATCAGTACCAGTTATTGTTGTTATTGTTGAACCTAGATTTGCTTCACCAAAACTTAATATAGGTAAATAAAAAAACCCAGCTAAAACTATTAGACTGATTGTTAATGATATTCCTATTGTTTTTAAATACTTCATTTTGTTTCGTTAGTTAATGATACTTTTGTTTTACTTTCTTTTGTTAAAACTAGAGTAGGCAAATCAACAAGATAAGTCGCATCATCAACAAGCTCTAGTGCTTCGTCAACTGTTTTAGAAGCATCTTTAGCTTCATTAGATAAAGAAACTTTTGTTTTACTTGTATTGTTTAAAGTTACTTTTGCCATATTATTTGTATGCTCTTTGTTTAGTAGTCATTTGTTTACGTTTGTCCTGTTCACGTCTTGAATAATGTCTAATAATATCTTTTTTATATTCTTCTACTCTCTTTTCAAATAAACTAACTCTATCTTTCTTATAGCTCATAGCGTAAGGAATAGCTGACATATAAGAAATAGCATAATGAAAAGGTGAAGCAAAGCCAGGCACTTTAGTTCCTGCTGTAACTTCTGCACTTGTAAATATACTAGCAGTTCTTCTAAATTTTATTTTTAAACCACTAGCTAGAGTAACAGACGTGCCATTGTCAGGAGCTGGTAATAGTTGAATAGTATCGTCTGAAATCTTATCGTAAAATTCAGGCTGTCCGCTATCACTAAAAGCTTCTGTTAATGGAACTAAATCACTATATTCTTTTTGGTCAATAGGTCTTATAATCTGCCATGTTCCATCCTTTAATAATATCTGCACTTCTTCAATCTCTAAAAACTTATCATTAAAAGAGTAGTTGTTTTGATCAGCTATTAATGTTTGAGTTCCTATTGGTTGAGTTGTGTAGTTTGTATCGTCCCACTGCCATGTTCCATCAGCTTCTAAAATCCAACCTATAATACGTTCATAGGATTCGTTCTCTCTTCTTAATAAAGTAGCAGCAGGGTATGAAGTTGTATCAGCATCTACTAATGCTCTTGCTTCTGCTTCTATGTCGCTTATACTAGGCATAAGTTTTAATTTAATTAATTACATATTTCTGCTCCTTACTTAAGGGAGCAGAGTATATATAAGCAATTAAGCTACATTCAAATCTATACTAAATTCTTTAGTATAGGCTGGTTGATTCCAACCATAGTCTACTCTTGATACTATACCAAGACCAGATAATGCGTTGGTTGAACCACCATCAGAAGGTCCAGCTGGGTCTTCAAGGAATTTAACTTTTCCAAAAGTACCTCGTAAGATACCAATTTCAAACATTCCTTTAATACCAGCGAACAAATGATTAGCTGTGTGTTGGGTAGATAAATAATGGTCTACGCCCATATATCTAAATGCCTTCTGTACAGGGATACCATTCTTTAAGCCAATATCAGCTTCTGTAAAGCCATTAGCTTGTACAAATGCTTCTAAAAGTTCAAAGTCTTCAGGTCGCCATACTATAAACACGCCTCTTTCAACTGCAAAATCAACTCCATTGTTTGCATATAATTTACGCTTAACAGCACGAATTATATCATCAATGTTAGCTGCTGAAACTGTAATAGCGGTAGTATCATCATCACCTGTATTAGATAAATCAGTTACACCAAAATCAGTAAATGATGCATGTTGTGCTAACATCTGTGCTTCAATGTATTCAGAAATCTTTTTACCTTGAAAATCAGCAATCTCCATCTGACTGACGTAAGACTGTTGGTGTCTATCAGCTTCATCAATAAACATAGGTAAAATTCTTTTTACACTAATTGTTAAAGTATCAGCAGATAAAGTATAATCTTGGTAAGCATAAGCCGTTCCTCTTGTTCCTGTTTGTACGCTTGGCTCTGTTGTCATTGATCCATTTACAATGGTTCTAACATCAGAAATCATAACTTTTAAAACATCTCTCCAAGTTGTTGGCTTATTGATTCTGGCTCTCATTTTCATCACATACCTTTGTTACTACCTATTTCTAGGCGGAGAAACCTCTTCGGATTTCTCTCTGCAATTTTTTTTAGATTATATTTGCAGCCCAGACTATCGCATCCTCTTATACCATAAATAGAGGTCTTCTCGTTTAGTCGTTCAGCGTGGAAAATCTTTTTAAATATTTAATTAATAGTTCTAATCTATTAATTTTCCTTCGCCCCTGTTGCCCATCTCTGGGTTTCCAAGTCAATTAGAGAAGATTTATACACGACTATGTTAATGGTCTATCGTGTTTATTCCAAACGATTGTATTTGCCATAAAAAATAAATAAGTCAGTTTTAATTATCAACCAAACGATCAACTGATCCAGTTATCCTGTAAATAAGTCGTCAGCAAATTCATTGCTCTTTTTTTCTACGCCCATTCTTTTGTTAATAACCTGCTCGGCTAGCTCTAAGTCATCAGGGGTTGTACCTTTTTTAATATGATGGTCAACATCATTAGCTACTTTGTCGCTTCCACGACTTCCACCTTTTGGCTGTCCTGCTTCTGCTTCACGTTGGCTTTTAGCGTCTTTTAGTCCTGCCTTTATATGTGCCATCTCAGAAACTTCTAAGGGAGACATTTTAAGACGTGTGGCTTCATCAAGAATGAGTTTTTTGTCATCAGGATGTTTATGTCCACGTTGTTCTAATAGTGCTTGTAAACCATAGTCATTAGAATAATCTGGTTCGTTTGGTTTAGCTTTTACGGGCTCATCAGCAGGCTCTTCAACATTACCTTTAAGGTCTTTTAATTTGCCCTCTGCTTTCTTAGCCCTAGCGAGTAGCTGTTTCTCGCGATCAGACATTTCATCACCTTGATTATTGTCTGTGGTTGATTTATCTTCAGAAGCTTCAACCGCTTCTTCTTCATTTGATGAGTCAAGATTCTCGTTGTTTGTATCAGTCATATATTTAGTAGCGGGTATGACCCCGCAAAGTATTTTTAAGAGTTATACTAACTCGATTTTTTAATTATAAGGCTGATTTTGCATCTACTTCGCAAACAATATTTTCATTATCAGCAGTTATGTAAGGTATTTGTTTACAAGTGATATCAGCATAACTTCCTGGAGCAAGTGTACTTGCAGTAGATGAGGCTGAAACAAAGTCCATACCTGTTCCTGCTGCGAATGTAAGTGTCTGTAATGATTGTTCTGCTGTTGTAGTAGCATTCTTAATTGTCCATGTTCTTGAACTTCCTATTTCTGGTAGTAAAGCAATCATTGTGCTTGTAGCTGGTAAGGTAAGGGTTGTTGCCCCAGTGTTCGGTGTGAAGTCAATATAACTTCGTCCAGTTAAGTCATTACCTACTAAAGTGTAGGTTGTTGAAATAGTTGAAGTAGAATTAGGAAATCTACCATTACCACCAGATGTCACTGTTCCATGAATATTTATATCTTGATAAATATCTGGTCCAGGGAATCCACCTAAGGTGACTTCACTTGGAAAATCTTGTGTAGCTGCGTTGTTGATATAGTCGCCATTGAAAGTAATATTACCTTCAGCAACTATTCCTGGGGCTTCAACAGAATTACTTGAATAAGCTCTTATAAGTCCAGCAATACCCAGTACAGCAACCAATGAAATTACTACGTAGAATATTCCATTGTTATTTTTTTTATTCATATTATTTTCTTTTCTTAGATTTTTTATCTTTACCTGAAGAACGACCTTTCTTTTTTTCTTCAGATTTTGTTTTTGTTTTTGTTTCGTCTATTTTCTCAATTTTTTCGTT
>Ga0255048_10000917_pt1 | contig 21596 bp, 21 predicted proteins | sample JV7_2_2_MG_FD_183619 | JGI IMG/M metagenome (GOLD analysis project Ga0255048, IMG submission 183619) | Seawater microbial communities from Jervis Inlet, British Columbia, Canada - JV7_2_2 | ecosystem: Environmental > Aquatic > Marine > Inlet | place: Canada: British Columbia | collected 2016-10-06
GGTTCCGGGGTAGAGATCACCGCGCGAGTGTGCCACGACTGGAGTCATGTCCCCCATCACGTGCCAGGATGGGCAGCAGATGGTGGCGCCGAACTGGTGGAGGCAACGAAGATTTGGACTTTTCGTGCATGCCAATCTGGCGACGGTCCCCGCTTGGGCGCCGATCGGCCAATACGCCGGCTGGTATCACGCTCATATCAACGGGCACGTGCCTGACGTTCTGCTGCACCCCTCACCGCTTGTCGAGACGCTGGCGCATCACCGCGACCGTTGGGGACACATCGAACATTACGACGACTTCTTCCCATTCCTGACGTTCGAAGAATTCGACGCCGACGCCTGGACCGGCCTCGCACGAGACGCAGGGATGACGTATGCCGTGATGGCGGCCAAGAACCACGACGGGATGTGTTGGTGGGATGCCCCCAACACCGAAAGCACCGTCTTGCACGACGGACCGGCGCGCAACGTGTTGGGTGAGTTCGCCGCCGCATGTGAGCGTGCCGACCTCGTCTTCGGCACCCACTACTCGATGCTCGATTGGGCCGACGAGCGATATCCGTCGGCCGAGTACGTCGACCAGATCGTGCACCCTCAGGTGCTCGATCTTGTTGAGCGCTATGGCTCGAAAATGTTGTGGGGCGATGGCCATTGGGGCGCCGGGAGCAGCCATTGGCGCAGCGATGAGTTGATCGCGGCTGCCCGCAAGATCGATCCCGAGTTGGTGGTCAACGACCGCTGGTGGTCGGATCAGCCCGACGTGAAATCATTCGAGTTCCAGATCCCCGATCGAATCCTGAGCGAACCGTGGGAGCTGCGCCGGGGACTCGGAGCGAGCTTCGGATACAACCGGGCCGAGGGTCCCGAACATCTGCTGACCGCCGCCCAGATCGTGTCGCTGCTGACCGAGGTGATCGCCAAGGGCGGGCACCTGATGTTGAGCGTCGGGCCTGATGCCCAGGGTCGGATTCCCGAGCTGCACGCCGAACGGCTGCGGGCCGCGGGCGGTTGGGTGCGTCGCCATCGCGAGCTGCTCGACCAAGGCGTGCCATGGACGAGCTGGGGCGACGACGACTGTCGCTACCTGGTGCTCGATGGTGTGTTGCACGCGATCGACGTCAGCGGCCGGGGATCGTTCACCGACCTGGCACGTTCGGTCGGCGTCGTGACGGCACTCGATTCGATGGACGGTCAGCCCGTGGCTTACGAACAGCACGATGACGAGCTCAGGCTGGTTCGGCCACCGCGCAAGCCTCAACGGCTCCCGACCGTGTACCGGATCACGATCGAGGAACCACCGCCGGCACCGATCGAGCTGTTCCCCGACGCTCAGCCCGCGACGTTGATGCTCGCCGACGCGATCGCGGCAGCCGGAGCGGCTTCGATCGTGCAGCTCGGCGAGGGCACCTATATCGGATCGGCCCGGATTCCCGACGGGGTCACGCTGCGCGGGCTCGGCCCGCACCGCACGCGGATCGACGGGCTCGAAACTGACGCTGTCTCGCTCGGTGTCGGCTCGCGGCTCGAACATTGTTCGCTCAACGGCGGCGGCAACCGGATCGCATGGTTGCCCAAGATCGTCGTGCGCGTCGCCGGAGCGGACTCCAGCATGCTCGGCTGCCACGTCGACGGACACATCCATATCGCGGCTGACGACGTGCGGATCGTGTCGTGCAAGGCGATCGGGATCGTGGTGGCCGACGCTGATCATGCGACCATCGCAAGGTCCACGTTCAGGGGCGTGCAATGGGATCGCGCGATCGACATCACCGGCGGTTCCGGACACGTCGTCGAGAGTTGCGAGTTCGCCGACTTGTTGGCTGCCGTGCGCCTGACGGGCACCGTGGGCGCCACGGTGCGAGGCAATCGGGTCACCGCCCGCTGGTGGGGCATCCACCTGATCGACACCGAAGGCACGGCGGTTATGGGCAACTCTTTCGAGTGCACGATGCGTGCGGTCGATGTCGATGGCGGCACCCAGGCTCAGGTCACCGGCAACGCAGCCGTATCGGGCGACAGCGGGTGCGTGATCCAGCGCGGTGCATCCGACTGCAATATCTCAGGTAACCACTGGGAGCGTTGCCGAATCGGGTTGCTGGCGTGGGATGCGGGCGCCTTTCGACATCGTGACAACGCCTGTCTCGATTCGGGTGAACCCGACAATGCCGTCACGATCGGTCCCTGAGGCGGCGCGCAACATACAGTCGGCGTATGACACAGATCGAGATCGAAGATGCATGGCTCGAGCCGACCTGGTACATCGACTCCGACTCACCCATCGTGGCGGCGTACGCCAAGGCCCAAACGGCGGGCGCTGACGGGCAACTCGAGCAGGCAACCGCTCTGTTCTACGCCGTGCGCGATCAGATCCGGTATGACCCGTACGGAATCGATTACGTGCCAGAGGCATTCAGGGCCAGCGCCGTCACGACCGACCCGACCAACTGGTGTGTGCCCAAGTCGGTGTTGTTCACAGCCTCCGCCCGATCGCTGGGCATCCCGGCCCGGCTCGGCTTCGCCGACGTTCGCAACCATCTGACCAGCGCAAAGCTGTCGGCCTCGATGGGCACCGACTTGTTCATCTGGCACGGCTATTCAGAGCTGCTTCTGCCCGACCCGGCCGGCGCAGACGGCGACCTGCGCTGGTTCAAGCTCAGCACCGCCTTCAACATCGACCTGTGCGATCGGTTCGGTGTCAAGCCGCTCGAGTTCGACGGCACCGACGATGCGCTGATGCACCCATTCAACCAGGCCGGCGATCGCCACATGGAGTACACGAACCAGCGTGGCAGTTACAACGATCTACCGCTCGCCGAGATGCTCGCCGACTTCGCCGTACTGTACGGAACGACGTTCGGTGACCTGACCTCCGCGGGCAGTGCCCAAGCCGCCGGCGACGACGCCTTCGCCTGATCAACTTCAGCCGATCAGTTTGAGCCTGATCGATTCAGGTGGCGCCGAGCAGTTGCTTGCTGTGACGGTGACGATCCTGCGGATCGAGGTACACCTTGCGCAACCGAACGTGCTTCGGCGTGACCTCGATGCATTCGTCGGTGGCAATGAACTCGAGGGCATGCTCGAGAGACAGCACGCGGTGCGGCGTCAGCTTGATCGGGTCGTCGGACGATGACGAACGCACGTTGGTGAGCTTCTTCTCGCGGCAGATGTTGACGTCCATGTCGCCTGACCGCGAGTTCTCGCCGACGATCATGCCCATGTACACATCGGTACCGGGGCCGACCATCATCGTGCAGCGCTCTTGCAGGTTGGTCATCGCGTAGGTGGTGGTGGGGCCGGTGCGGTCGGCCACGATCGAGCCCCGATCACGGGCACGGATATCGCCGAACCAGGGCTCGTAGCCCTCGAAGATGTGGCTGATCACGCCGGTGCCGCGGGTTTCAGTGATGAATTCTGTGCGGAACCCGATCAGGCCGCGGGCCGGCACGAGGTACTCGAGCCGCACCCATCCGAGACCATGGTTGATCATGTTCTCCATCCGGCCATTGCGTGCGGCGAGCAGCTGCGTCACGACGCCGAGGTGTACCTCTGGAACGTCGATGGTGACCCGCTCGACCGGCTCATGGCGTTTGCCGTTGATCTCCTTGGTCACCACCTCGGGCTTGCCGACGTTCAACTCGAAGCCCTCGCGGCGCATCGTTTCGACCAGAACCGCGAGCTGCAGCTCACCTCGGGCCTGGACTTCCCAAGCGTCGGGACGCTCGGTTGGGTAAACGCGAATGCTGACGTTGCCGACGAGTTCGGCGTCGAGCCGGTTCTTGACGAGGCGGGCGGTCAGTTTCTTGCCGTCGCGACCTGCCAGAGGCGAAGTGTTGATACCGATCGTCATCGACAGAGCAGGCTCGTCGACTGTGATGACGGGCAGGGCGATCGGGTTCTCTGCGTCGGCGAGGGTTTCACCGATCGTGATCTCGGAGATGCCGGCCACGGCGACGAGGTCGCCCGCCCACGCAGAGTCGACCGGCACGCGGGTGAGCTGTTCGGTGAGAAACAGTTCGACGACCTTGGTGCGCTCGATCGTGCCGTCGGCGCGACACCAGGCGACCTGCTTGCCCTTCTCGATCGTGCCCTCGATCACGCGGCACAACGCCAGACGCCCAAGATACGGATTGGCGTCGAGGTTGGTGACCCACGCCTGCAAGGGTGCGCCGGGGGTGTAGGCCGGGCTAGGGATCGTCTCGAGGATCACGTCGCACAATCGCCCCAGCGTGGAGGGCCGGTCCTCGATTGCGACATCGAGGTCGAGCGTCGCCCAACCATCGCGACCCGAGCAGTAGACGATCGGGAAGTCGAGTTGATCGTCGCTGGCGTCGAGGTCCATGAACAGCTCGTAGGTCTCGTCGACGACCTCGGCGACACGCGCGTCGGGGCGGTCGATCTTGTTGATCACCAGGATCACGGGCATGTCGTAGGCGAGCGCCTTGCGTAGCACGAAACGGGTCTGCGGAAGCGGGCCTTCGGCGGCGTCGACAAGCAGCACAATGCCGTCGACCATGGTCAACGCGCGCTCGACTTCGCCACCGAAGTCGGCGTGGCCTGGCGTGTCGACGATGTTGAGCGTGACGCCGTCCCAGCGCACGGAGGTGTTCTTGGCCAGGATCGTGATGCCCTTCTCACGCTCGAGTTCGTTCGAGTCCATGACTCTTTCTTCGTGGAACTCATTGGCACGAAACGCACCGGCTTGCTGAAGCAGCGAGTCGACGAGCGTCGTCTTGCCGTGGTCGACGTGGGCGACGATCGCAAGGTTGCGGATGTCGTCTCGGAGCGCCGGCCCACGTACGAGCTTCGTGATCAGGGGGTTCTCGGACATAGCTCAACCACGCTATCGGCCGATCGGTGCCGAACATGGGCGGCGCTGATCTGGCTCGGTGAGCCCGTGCCATCGACACGACGAACGTTTTCGACACCCGACCCGTTTGCCGGCAGGGACCACACAGCGGAGTCAGGTTCCATGTTCCGCTCTCGCTCTCACACGTCGCGTTCGTGCTCCGATGCAGCGCTCGGCGGTGGTAGGCGCGTCAGCGTCGTTCTGTAAACAGGTTTGAACCGCGGATGTGCCAGCCGCCCAAACTCTTCTACCTCGGGGTTGAGCGAATGGCCCCAATAGCGCAACTGCGGGATCAGGGCTTGGTAACACCTGAGGAGTTCGAGGCCAAACGAGCCGCGCCTGCGGCCGACATCTTGCCGGGTCGGACTTTCCCTCAAGCCAACAGTCGCTCCGGAGAACGCGATCTCGGAGCGGGCCGGGTGACCACCGTCGGCCCAGGGCTCCTACAGGGGTGTCCAGGCCATCTCGACCGAGGTTTGGGGCACAAGATTCAGAGAGATCGCGTCGCCCTCGAGCAGCACACCGACCATCGTCTGCTCGGTGGTTTTGAACACCTCTCCCCCGGACGACTCATAGAACTTACAGTCGCTGACGATGTGACGATCAGCAGCGGTCTCGAACAGAAGCCGACCATTCTCGTCTGGCGTTGCAGTGGATTCGCCGGTCGTCGTTGTCGTCGTCACGCACGCGCTGTGACCCTTATCCGTCGTCACGGAGACGATCTCGTACACGATCGAGTAGACGCCGTCGCTCAGTTCGATCGTCGCCTCGCCCTCATGAGCGGACGACAGGGACTCACTGTCGTTCAAGAAGGTCCCCGAGCCCGACCAACGGCCGCTGGTGGCTCTCGCCGGTTCGGACTGTTCGTCCGCGGTGGCCTCGTCGCCGCTTCCGGTCCTCGTGGCGGTCAACACCACAGACGCGGAGGACGTGGTCGAGAATGGGAGTACCGACAGCGTCTCTGTCGAGAGGGAGATCGCCTCGCCTTCTGCTCCATCGTTGTCGGTCACGGTAATGAAGGGAATTCCGGTGATCGACAGGTCGACGGTGAAGTCAGCGTTCGCGGCTCGGTAGTCCTTGACCAGTCCGTCGGCCACGGTGATAGTGCCGCACGGCACGGTGCCCGATCGAGCGTAGACAGCGGCCATCACCGTGGCAGTAAGCTTGATATTCGCAGCAAGGGCCTTGCCGACCAGAGGGTTCTTGAGTACCTTCTCGACCGCCTTCGCCATCGCCGCGCTCAGCGCGGTATTGAGTGTGCCAATCAATCGAACGTGCTTCGACCACGCTTCGCAGCGCTCACGACTCGCAAAGATCCCGAGATGCTCCTCCTTGAGCGCCTGGAAACCCGCGTCTCGAGCGATCGGGATCTCGACCGTAACGACCACGTTGTCGGTGCCAGGCGCGCAACTCGTTGCCGACGTCGTCGCACTCCCCGACCCCGAACATTGCGTGACCACCGGCAAGACCTCGACTGGGCCATCGGTCGCTTCTGCATAGACATCAATCGCTACCCTGCCCGTCACCGACAGAGGTCGGTCGATAATGTACTCGAGTGAGCTTGAGCCCGTGCCTGCTCCCGCGCTGTAGCCGGCCAACTTGACAGACGGCGTCAGTCTGACGCCAGCACCCTCCTCGAGTTCTTCGCCGCCATCGTTCGCCGTCTGTTCGAACGACGACAGATCCATCGGCGCTGTCAAGATCTCGCCGTCAGAGACGACGGTGACTGAATCGTCGCCCAGACGACCGCTGACGGCAACGTCGGCGGTCTCGAATCGCATCATGAATCGATCGTCATCGAGCGCGATCGAGATGCGCTCGCCATCTGCTTCGACCAGCACCGACGTCACTTGGTCTTGGTCGTCGAGCGTCATGTCGATCCACTTGATCCCGGCGTCGTTGGGCGCCACCGAGATGGCCATCTTCGAACCTTGAGAGCTGTCGACGAATGCCAGCGCAACCGGTTCAACAGTTTCGTCCAGATCGGCCACCGCCGCGTCTCCGGGGTCTGCGAGCGGGTCCGCTGAGGAGCTGTCGGGCTCCCCACCGCCGCATGACGCTGCAACGAGCGCCAGAACCAGGGCGCACGAAATGAGTTTGAATCGACGAGTCACGAGCACGCCTCCGCTCTCAGGCATGGGCTCACACTAGACGTGTGCGCTGTCCAGCAACGTCGGCCTGAAGCTCAACTCCTTCCTATAGCAGTGATTGCGCGTCTAGGAGTGAGTGCGCGTCTCATCGGCGGGGATTTCGTCGCCTCCGGAACCACCGGCGGTCACCAAGGCGATTTGTCACACTCGGAAACGTCACCGAAGTGCCGGTCCAGGACACCCGATAACGCGCCTGCGTAACCCCGCTCGGGACGCGGACCGACGCGCTGCACTTCCCTACTGCAGCGCCACATAAACGCGGGCGAACTTCGGCGGAAAGGCGTCCCAGATCGCCGTGACCGAGGCAGGCGGCAATAGCGCCGAATGCCCGCTCTGGCGCTGGAATTCAACTCAGTCGCTCACTTCCACGGCATGAGCCGAGTCACAGTTGAGACCTCTGACGTCGGTCCTCCGACGCGAGCCGCACGGTCGGTCTGGGCAAACGAACGTATTGGAAGTGGGTGCGGCTAGAACGGCTGCTCTGTGGCTTGGACGCGGTCGACGTTCTGAGAGGATGACTGGAATGTGGGCGGTGCTGAGCGGCATAGGGCTTCTCGTCCTGGGCGCGCTTTCGTTCTACGTACGGCTGTGGTTGCCGCACCGCAGGGAATGGAACTGGGACGAGCACAAGTACCCCGCCGGATCTGATGCACGAATCGGTGACATCTGATGTCGCTTGCGTACAAACTCGCTACTCCGGTCGCGACCGGCGACACCAACGCGATAGGGCTCGATCTCACTCCGTTCCTGATCGGTGACACGATCAAACTCGTGCTCGCTGGCGCCCTGACCACGCTCGCGTGTTGATTGGCGAATCGCTAGCGCCGCCCGGCACCACAGGCCCGTTCTTGTCATGAAACGGCAGCGACGGTACGGCAGCATCGCGACTGGAACGGGCTGCCGACGATCAGAGTCGCCGACAGCAACGCTCACTTCGATTCGCGGGGAGGAAGACCGAGTTCGCGTCGCTGGGCGAGCAGCGCTGCTTCGAGCCTGCTGCGAACATGGAGCTTCTGTAGCACATTGGTCATGTAGTGCTTCACCGTCTTCTCAGCGAGAAAGAGCTCTTCACCGATCTCTCGGTTGGTTTGCCCCTTGGCTACCAGCTCCAAAACCTCCCGCTCGCGGGACGTCAGTTGGTCGAACGGATCGACCGTTGGACGCGTCATCTCGTGCAGGATGCTGCCGGCGAGGGCCTGCGTCACGTAAACCTCGCCGGCCGTGACGGCCCGCACCGCGTGGGCGAGGCCGTTTGCGGAAACGCCTTTGAGCACATAACCGCGGGCGCCTGCCTTGAGCGCCTGCAACAGATCGTCGGGATCCTCGGACACGGTCAGGATCAGGATCGCTGTCGCCGGGCAGGAGGCGGCTATCTGACGAGTTGCTGCGATTCCTCCACCTTCAGGCATACCTAGATCCAGGACGACCAGATCGGGCAGCAGCTGTGTGGCCAGAAGCGCGGCTTCCGCCCCGTTGCTCGCCTCGGCGACGACTGCGATGTCGCTCTCGAGGGAGAGTGAATGGACGACACCCTCGCGGAAGAGGGGATGGTCGTCGGCAACCAAGACGCGCAGTCGCTCAGGCATCGCCACTCGTAAGAGTCAATGGCAGGCTCGCTTTGACTACGGTGCCCTCACCGAGTCGGCTCGTGACCGTGAAGGCACCCCCCAGCAGCTCAACGCGTTCCCGCATGCCAGCGAGACCCAGGGTCGCTACTTTGGAAACCTGACCGGCGTCAAATCCGGGGCCGTCGTCGGAGACCTCGATCTCGACTTGGGTGTCGGAGGCAGTGACCCGTACGCCTCTCGCCGCTGCCACTGCGTGCTTGTAGCTGTTCCTTAATGACTCCTGCACGACTCGATAGATCGTGATGTTCACTGGCGTGGGTGCGGATATCGACGATCCCGCGCACTCGGCCACGACGGTCTCGCCAGAGATTCGTTCGAAATCCGTCACTGCCCGACGAGCCGCTTCGCACGGAGGCAGGTTCTCGACGACGGGTGCCCGCAGACCTTGGGTAGTGGCACGTATATCGGTCAGGGCCGATTCGAGCGTGGTGCGCAACCTGTCCACATCGTGACGACTGCCTTGGCCGTTCCCCTCGATGACCTCGGCAATTTCCTCAATTCGTAGCAGGGCCAGAGCCACATCCTGCGCCGGGCCATCGTGCAGATCAGTGGAGATCCGCCGGAGGAACTGCTCGTTGAGCGTGGTCGTCCGTGCCGCTGCCTTGTTCACCCGCGCCTGGAGGGATCTGTTGTCATCGAGGGCGTTGCGCAGGTCGTCGACTCTTGTCACCAAGTCTGCCTGCTGCCGCCTAATTGTGTTGCTGGCGCGTCTTACCATTCCTACCAGCAAGATGTACATGACGATGGTCCCACTTCCGACGATGACCCAGCCCCGGATCTGCGCGCTGCGGCTCTCGGCTTCGAGTGCGTCGGGTAACTGGTAGAACTCGGAAACGGCGAACACCGATCCTGATCCATCGCTACGAATCGGAGCGTAGGTCTCGATCAGCTTCTCCCAGTTGGCCTGCTCGTACTCGTTCTCTGCCGAGGTGAGGTCGCTCACCTTGGACACCACCTCTCCAGCGAAGGCCCGATCCAACTCGTCGCTCGGTTCGAATCGGCGCCCGATCAGGTCCGAGTTGGCGCTGTAAAGGATCTCACCGTCTGAAGACCAGATCTTGAACGCGACAACTTCGGCTCCAAGTGGCGCGCGAGTGATCAGCCGGTCCAAGTCGGCCTTCTGGCCCGCAGAAAGCTCCACGTCGTCGGGCAGGTCCTGAACCAGTGGACTGACGACGCTGTCCATGTACAACGCGGTCACCCCGGCCGTGTGACTGATAACCGACTCCTCGACCACGGACTGCACCCAAAACCCGATCGTGAACATCCCCATCAACAAGACCACAAGGCTGAAGACGACGAACTGAGTCGTGAAATTCAGTCTGTCAAGGATCGGGATACGCATAGGTCCTGCTGCAGTCTTGGGATGACCTCATTCTATGGAGAGTTGCCTGCGACCAAGGTCGGAAAGGGCCCAGACGGAGGGCCAAAACAACTCGCGACCTGTGCCCCTACCCCCGGATTCCGACCTGTCTTAGCTTGATCTCATGGCAACCGCGCGCAAGGCCGGTTCGACTGAAAGAAGGCAACCATGAATTCACGACGCTGGATCATTCCCGCCATCGCCATCGCCACCGCCGGCTTGGCGCTCGCCGCCTGCGGCGACTCCTCAGAGAGCACGGCCCCAAGCGACGTCACATTCGACGTTCAACTGATTGAGGTCAAAGGAGCCACAGACGGAATAGCTGCTCCTGACACCGATCCCACCGATCTGTCAGCGGGCTACGGCTTCAAGCCTCCGGGCGAGTACGACGCCGAGAACCCGAGCAAATGGCAAGTCGCGACCTACATGTTCGCCCCCGGAGCGATGTCGGTGGTCAAGGACGATCAGGTCACGCTCCGCATTTTCGGGGTCAATGGAGACGAGCACACCATGTTCGTGCAAGCCCCTGACGGGTCGATGGTCGTCGAGTCCTTCGTCGTCAACCGAGGACGTGAGGCCACTGTCGGCTTCACCGCTGAGCAGGCCGGCCACTACAAGTTCATCTGCGCCACCCACGCCCCGACAATGACCGCAGACATCCTCTCCACTTCTTAGGTCGCGCGGGGCAGGCTTGCCAGCACCGAGTCAGCATCTGCCGACTCACCGCACCGGGTGCATCGCACGTCGATAGCTAGATCGGCACCGCACCACCGGTGGGTGAGGCTGAGTGGGTCTTCCACTCCCATGGATTTGATCGCCCATTGGCGCAGCATTGCGGGTACCCGATAGAGATCGAGCCCCTTCTCGGTGAGTTGGTAGATGTGTCGGGCAGACGTGGTGGTCGACGGCCTGCGGACCAACACCGACCGTTCACAGAGACGGTTGAGCCGGTGCGACAGGATGTTCGGAGCGATACCGAGCCGTCGCTCGAAGGCATCAAATTCGCTGATGCCGAAGAATGCCTCCTGCACCATCAGCACACTCCAGCGGTCGCCGATCGTCGCCAGACAGCGAGCGATCGGACAGGGCCGGGCGCGCTCGAGCTGATCGAGGTCGGGCATCCGGTGCCGAGCATGGGGCGGGGGCCGCTTCACGGAGAATTCGGGTCGTTCGAGGGCCACGCCGCGTGGGTCGATCGGACCGCAGCAGACCTGGCAGGTCAACACCGTGGACAGCCGGGCGCCACAGGATTGGTGGCGGACGATGAGCAGTTCGCCCTCATCGGGGTCGACCTCCCATCGTCGGCCCCATTCCAACATGCTCAACAGGACCCCGACGTACTCCTCACCTCTCGGGGTGGGCACATAGGCCTGGCGGTCACTGCCCGGCTCTGCGTCCTGGCGTTCGAGGAGCCCAGCCTCCACCAGCAGGTTCAGTCGGTTGGCGAGGGTGGCCCGATTCACATCGAGGCCGTCGCGGAACTCGCCGAAGCGGCGGGCTCCCAGCAGCAGGGCTTCGCGCATGATGAGCACCGACCACGCGTCGCCCAGCACAGCGGCTGCGACGTGCACTGGGGTGGAAACGTGCTCAGTGGACATCGAACGACCGTAGACCGCTGATGGTTGGGATCTGGCTCACCGAGATCTGGATCTTGTAGTGGGCATGATGGCCAGCTGTGGATGCGGAGTGCAGGCTGGTCGGGGCCCGCACCGGTCGTGATCTTTCCGTTTCAGACCCGGCCGGATCAGTCGAACCAGAACCCGTCGAGGAGTTCGCGACGCTTGTCACGAGAATCGCGCTCGATAAAGTCCCTGACCCCCTCACCGAATGGCTTGCGTTGAGGAGCACCCTCGAAGGCCATCACGTTGGCAAAGTCGAGGTCGGCGCCGTGGTCGAGGAAGTATTTGGTACATCGCATTGCCGTGGGGTCTTTTGACAAGAGAATGGCGATGAGTTGGTCAACCTCGCTTTGGAGATCTTCGGGTTCAACCAGACGGTTCACCAGGTCGTAACGCTCGGCCTTCTGGCCGCTGAACAGGGTGCCTAGCAGATTCCATTCCTTCGCTTTGCGGCGGCCTGCATACTTGGCGATCTTGGCGGTGCCGCCCCAGCCCGGTGTGATGTCCCAGTTGATCTCAGGCATACCCCACCTCGACCTGGGTGTGGCTACCACGAAGTCCGAGGCAAGGGTGAGCTCGAGACCACCGCCGGTGCACACACCGTCCACGACAGCCACTGTCACCGGCATCAGATTCTCGAGAAGTGTGACCGTTTCCTGGTACAGACGCAGCTGCCACTGGAGATCGCTTGGCTCCCAATCGTTGAACTCCTTCACGTCGTCGCCGGCACAGAACGTGTCCCCCGCACCGGTGAGTACCAAGATCCGGCACTCACGATCGACGTTTACCTCCTTCAAGGCGTCATTCAGGTCCTGGGAGAGCTCACGATCCAGAGCGTTGTGAGCCTCTGGTCGGTTGAGGGTGATCGTGGTGATCGGCCCCTCGGTGTCCATGATCAACTTCCCCGACGGCGACTTCTGTGCAGCCATGCTCAATCCTCCTGTGTTGGGTTCCGACTGAACCTTATGCGCGAAGGTCTGGCTACGCAAGGTGAGTATCATATAGCCCAGCATTGGGACCGTATGTAAGGTCTGTCTAGAGTGATTGATGTAGCGACTGGAACGATCGGCAGATCGACCTGATGCCGGGACGTAGCCATTGTCATGCGATCGCTCGGTGGTCGTCGAGCTTGGCGACAGCGCGGCGTTTCGTAACGTCGGAGGCGAGATAGGCGATCGCAAACATCGTCGAGCCGACGATCGTGATCACGGCGCCCGACGGTACGTCGGCGTACCAACTGGCATACATGCCGACGAAGCCGAATGCGGCGCCGAGCAGAGGCGAAAGCCACAGCATCCGGCCGATCGAGTTCGTCATCAGACGCGAAGTAGCAGCCGGGAGCACCAGCATCGCCGAGATCAGCAACGCCCCGATCACCCGCACCGATACCAAGACAGTGGCCGAGAGCACGATCATCAACATCGCGTCGATCCATTGGACCCGAACACCTGAGATCTCCGCCACCTCGGGATCGAAGGCGGCAAACATGAGCTCGCGCCGGAATGCCACCACCAGCGCCACAACGACGGAGCCGACAATCACGATCGCCGCCACATCGCGACGGAATACGCCGAGCACGTTGCCGAACAGCACGGTGTCGAGCGTGCGCGATACCGAGCCGCTGCGGGATTGGATCGCCAAGCCGATCGCGAACGACGCTGTCGTGACGATACCGATTGCGGCATCGGCGCCGATCACACGTCGCCCGGACACGCGCCCGATCATCAACGCCGCCAGCACACCCCACAGCCCCGCTCCGAGAAAGTACGAGACACCGAGCACCGACGAGATCGCGGCACCCCCGAACACGGCGTGCGATAGCCCGTGCCCGATGTAGCTCATCGAGCGCAGCACGACGTACACACCGACCAGGCCGCACAGCGCGCCCGCCAGGGTGGCGACGATCAACCCGCGTTGGAAGAACCCGAATTGGAGCGGTTCGAGCACGGCGGTCATGACGCTCCCCCGTCGAGCCGGTGCGGCCCGTGCCCACGAGATTCGAGCACGACGGGCATACCACCGTGCTGGAGCACGTCCATCGGCGCTCCGTAGGTGCGTTCGAGCACATACGGGTGGAGGACCTGTTCGGGCGGGCCGTCGGCCACCACGGTTCGGTTGAAGCACACCAGCCGTGGAAGGTGAGCTGCCAGGCCGTTGATGTCGTGGGTGGTCAGCACGATCGACATCCCTGCTAGGTGCAGGTCGGCGAGCAAATGCAGGATCTCGTGTCGCGTCGCAACATCCACGCCGCCGGCAGGTTCGTCGAGCACCAACAGATCCGGTTCCCGCACGAGAGCCCTCGCCAAGAACACACGCTGTTGCTGACCTCCCGAGAGATCTCGAATGTGTCGATCGGACAGGCCGCCGATCCCGAGCCGATCTAGCACACCGTCGATGCGCGTCACCAGCGTCGGGTCGAGCCGCCGAAATCGCGGCCGCTCGATACTCATCGTCACGACGTCACGCACAGTCGCCGGAAAGCTCCAGTCGACCGCCTCGACCTGAGGCACGAACCCGAACCTCAGCCTGGGCCGCCGATGAATCTGCCCGTATGAAGCGTCCAGCGTGCCGACCAGGGCCCGCAGCACGGTGGTCTTGCCACTCCCGGACGGGCCCACGATGCCGACAAAATCGTGCTCGGTGACACCGAAATTGACGTCGTCGATCACTGGGACACCGCCGTACGAGCACCCGACGTGCTCGAACCGAACCAGCGTCTCCCCCATCACGTCACGAGCGTAGTGACCCTCCGCCGAAACGTCAGCGGCGCTTGTCGCCCCAGTTGTTCCAGTGTGTGACGGCGGCGGCCGGCTTTCGCTGGGCGACCCCGAAGTTGCCGGCGGGATACCCGACCGGGATCAGTGCCGCAATCTCGAACCGATCGGCCGGCACACCGAGCGCCTGGAGCGCCTCGTCACCATAGACCCGGATCACGGTCGTCAGCGCCGTGCCCAGCCCCAGCGATCGGGCCGCCACACAGAAGTTCTGAACCGCCGGATACACCGAGGCATCGAGACGGCCGATGTCCATCGGACCCTGCTCGTCGCTGGGCTGCCAGGGAATCTTGGCCTGCAGGACCAGCACGATCGCCGGCACATCCTGCAAGAAGTCAGCGAGGTGACGACTTGCGTCGCGGGTGCGTTCCCAGGAGCGGCGCGACTTGTCGTCACGAAACTCCCTGGGTGCGTCGAGTGAGGCCTCGTACCGATCGAAGGCCACCTTGTACCAGCGGGCAACCTCAGCCTTGCGATCGAGGTCGGTGAACACGAAGTACTGCTGCGGCTGCACGTTGCCACCTGACGGAGCCTGTTGGGCGGCCTTCAGGCAAACCTCGATGTCGGCGTCGCTGACCGGTTGGTCGGTGAAGCGACGGATCGCCCGCGTCGTCATGATCGTCTCGATCGCATCCATTCAAGCACCGTAACCAAACCAAGTCGTCGCATGCCCTGCTTGGCACAACGTCGGCGTCCGCTTTCGACGAACAGGGTGCGCTGCCTGACGCCTTCGGCGACCGGCGCGACGTCGACTTCGACGCGTCGACGTAGTCGCCGTAAAGTCGCCGCATGCGGATCTCCGTCGTGCTCGGTCAATGGCTGGATCGATCGCTCGACGCCGACCTCGAGATCGCCGTACTCGCAGACGATCTGGGCTACCGCGAGTTGTGGGTGGGCGAGATGGCCAAGGCCGATTCGCCGGCGATGGCGACCTTGATCGCCGAGCGCACGAACCAGATCGAGCTCACACTCGGGCCGCTGCCCGTCACGATCCGTTCGTCGGTGCAGATTGCGATCGCCCTCCAGACCGTGGCGTTGACCGGTCGACAGGTTCATGTTGCGCTCGGCACGTCGAGCTTGCTCGTCGCCCAGTGGCATGACCGATCGCGCGGCGGCGCCGCCGACCGACTCGACGCGGCACGCCGCGAAGTCGCCTCCCTGCTGGACGGCGGACGAGTGAACGGCTTCCGGCTGCCGCAGCCACCAGCACTCCGCCCCTCGATCACCGTCGCCGCCTTCGGCCCACGCGCTGTCGCGTCGGCGGCCGACGCCGACCGAATGGTGCTCAACATGGTTACGGCCGAGACAGCCGGCCGGCTCGCCGCCCAACACTCGAACACCGCTATCTGGCTGTCCGCCGCGATCGACCCGTCCGACGAGGAGCGGGCCTGGCTGTCGAGGGGTTTCGTCGGTTACCTCGCTGCCCCTGGGTACAGCGAGATGTTCACCGAAGCTGGATACGGAGATCTGGTCGAGTTCGCCCGAACCGAGCCCGGCCCGAAGCAAATCTACGCCCGCATGCCTGCGGACCTGGTCGATCAGATCGCCCTGGTCGGCAGCGAGGAGACCGTGCGGGCCCGAATCGAGGAGTACGCACAAGCAGGCGTGAAGGAGATCTGCTTGGTCGCTCCCGCCCTCGATCTCCCGAGTGGCCGCCGAACTCTCGAACTACTCGCTCCCTGACGGTCACTCTTGCCACTCGGGGTTGCGGAGCTAAATCATCGAGGCGTCGAAGTCGGTGCCGAGTAAGAACTTTCCCAGCGTTTCATTCAACTTCGGGGCGACCATGATGTGCTGGGTCACGACGTGGGCGTCGCGCAGGCAGCGTCCCAGCACGCTGGTGTCATACACCGCCGAGCCACCGGCGAGCGTCCAGGCGATGTCGACGGCGGCGATGCACTCGACAGCCGCATGAGCGGCCGCCAGTCTCATCGCGACGCGTTGCTCAACGGTGACCTTGCCACCGCTCACCGCTGACTCCCAGGCCTGACCGACCTCGGTTCGCAACAATGTGCGGGCTGCCCGCCAGCGCACCTCGGCTCGGGCGAACTCGGTCTGAGCGAACCCACTCTGCGCCAGCGTGCGAGACGAAAACTGCGGCTTCTTGCCTGAAGCCAACTCGATCAGCTCGTCGAGCGCCCGCCGGGCGACGCCGAGCCCGGTGGCGGCGATACCCAGCGCCAGCAAAGTGAAGTTCGGGAAGTGCGCCAACGGCTCGTCGACGAACACCTGCGTCACCCCAGGTTGCAGCGTGAACTCCTCGGGAACGAACACATCGGTCACGGCGATATCGAGCGAACCCGTTCCCCGCATGCCGACGCTGTGCCACGTGTCGATGAACTCGATTTCGGATCTCGGGAAGAAACACACTCGTTGCGTGCCGTCGTCGCACATCGCTCCACCCACGATCCACTCACAATGCTCGGTACCACTGCCCCACTGCCAGCGCCCCGTCACTCGATAGCCGGCGCCCTCTCTCAGGCCGCGGCCGTTGGGAGCGAACACGCCACCGGTCGCCGTGTTCGGCGAGGAGAAGATCGTTTGTGCCACCTCCGGCGCCAGGAACGCCGCCATCGATGATGTGGTCGACGCAATTCCGGCGCACCAACCGGCAGCTCCATCGCCGGACGCGACCTGCATCACCGCATCGACCAGCTCCAGTGGTCCCGTGCCCGGGCCTCCGTAGGCGGCGGGTAGGCACATCGTGAGCAGCCCGGCCTCGGCCAGCGCCGCCACGGTCACTTCGGGAAGCCGACGCAGCTCATCGGCCTCGTCGGCATGGTCTCTGGCGATCTGCGTGGCGGTCGCCAGAAGTGTCGTCGCTTCACCCATCTGTCGATCGTAGACAGCTAGTCCGCCGCTTACCGATCTGGTCTAAAGTCGGTCATATGCAGTTCGGCTTCGTGATTCCGTGGGCCGACGCCGACGAGATCGGAGAACTCGCCGCCGTCGCTGAAGAGTGCGGCTGGGATGGCATCTTCGTGTGGGAGCCCGTGTGGGGTGTCGACGCCTGGATCAGCCTGGCGTTGGCTGCGGTACGAACCTCGAAAATCCGGATCGGCACGATGCTGACAACACCATCACGTCGGCGCCCGGCAGAACTCGCCAGCCAGGTCGCAACCGTCGACCGCTTGAGTGAGGGCCGGGTCACGCTGTCGGTCGGGCTCGGGGCGGTCGACACCGGCCTCGACGCGTTCGGCGAGGAATGCGATAAGCGCCAGCGCGCAGAACTGATGGATGAGTGTCTCGACATCGTGTGCGGACTCTGGCAAGGGCAACCGTTCGAGTACTCCGGCAAGCACTACACGATCCAACCCACCGAGTTCCCGACGATCGGCAACATCGTCCAGGAACCGCGAGTCCCGATCTGGTGCGTCGGAGCACTCGGGCGGGAACGGTCGATGCGCCGCGCGTTCGGCTGGGACGGCCTGATCCCGCAGACGATCGACCACAACGGCAGCCGCCAGGCGAACCTCGAAGAGCTGGCAGCAATCACGGACCAACTGCCGGGCGGCGGCTACGACGTGATCGTCGAGGGGGCGTGGGCCAATCACTCCCCTGCCGCCTGGGCCGCCGCAGGGGCGACCTGGTGGCTGGAGACCCAATGGGATGCCGTCGGGCAGGCCCGGCCCAAGTTGGCGACCGCGGACCGCCTCCGTGATGGCCCCCCGAATCTCTGACCCCACCTCCGCCAGCACCGCCAGCACCGTCGCCGCCGACTCCAATCACAACAGCCGCATGCCGCCGGAACAGAACAACGTGTCTTCTTCGCTTGCGCCCAACCGTCGGCCCGACGGTTGGGATCGCCCGATTAGCGACCGTTAGCTTGGTCGCCATGACTGATGCACTGGGTTTCGATGGCAAAGTGGCAATCATCACGGGTTCGGGCGGTGGCCTGGGTCGTGAGCACGCCCTGATGATGGCGTCGCGTGGCGCCCTGGTCGTCGTCAACGACCTCGGTGGGGCGATCGACGGAACCGGAAGCGACAAGGGTGCCGCCGAGCGGGTTGTCGACGAGATCAAGGCCGCCGGCGGCGACGCCGTGGCGGACGCCAACTCGGTCGCCACCGTCGAGGGCGGGGCAGCGATCGTGCAGACCGCACTCGACGCTTTCGGCGCCATCGACATCGTGGTCAACAATGCCGGCATCCTGCGTGACAAGTCGTTCCAAAACATGACCCCCGACCTGTGGGCACCCGTCGTCGATGTGCACCTGAATGGGGCCTATCACGTCACGTCTGCCGCCTGGCCCCACATGCGGGAGCGAAATTATGGCCGAGTCGTTTCGACCGCGTCTGGCGCCGGAATTTTCGGCAGCTTCGGACAGGCCAACTATGGCGCAGCCAAGATGGCGCTGGTCGGCTTCAGCCGCGTGCTCGCCGTCGAGGGGGCCAAGTACAACATCAAGGCCAACGTCATCTCCCCGGTCGCCAAGACCCGTATGACAGAGGATCTGCTCGGCCCGCTCGGCGACAAGCTCGCGCCGCGATACGTCGCACCGGTCGTCACCTATCTCGCCCACGAGATCTGTCAGCCGACCGGCCGTGTGTTCTCGGTCGGCGGTGGTCGCGTGGCCGAGATCTTCATCGGCGAGGGCCCCGGCTACACCGACCCCGAACTCTCACCCGAGTTGATCTCCGAGAACTGGAATGCGGTCACCAACCGCGACGAGTACAAGGTGCCGGCGCAGATGAGCGAAGAAGTCGGAATGTACCTCGAGTACCTCGCTTGAGCCACTCCGCCGCGGCGCGCTGTGCGACGATGAATCCGTGATCTCGATCGACGAGTTCCAAGCGGGGGCGGTCGCCTGGCTGGAAGAGCACCGCTATCACGGCCCCGCGGACTATGGAGCGATCTGTCCGCCCGACCTCGTCGAGCACGGTGTCGCCTGGCACCGGCGTCTGCATGCTGCCGGGTACGCCGGGATCCATTGGCCGACCGAGTTCGGCGGGCGGGGTCTGACAGCCGATCACAACGCGATCTGGCAACTCGAGGCGGCCCGGTCCGGTGTACCGGCGGCGTTCAACATGGTTGGACCGGTGCTCACCGGTGGTGCTCTACTGGCGTTCGGCACCGAGCGGCAACAACGTGACCATCTCGAACCGACCGCCCGTGCCGATCGACTGTGGTGCCAGTTGTTCAGCGAACCGGGTTCGGGCAGCGACCTCGCCTCACTTTCGACCCGAGCCGATCTCGACGGCGACCGATTCGTCGTCAACGGACAGAAGCTGTGGTGCTCGGGTGGGCGCTACAGCCAGTGGGGCATCCTGTTGGCGCGCACCGACCACGACGCTCCCAAGCACAACGGCATCTCTTTGATCCTGATCGATATGCGGTCACCGGGCGTCGAGGTTCGCCCGCTCCGCCAGATGACCGGCGAGGCGGAATTCGACGAGGTGTTCTTCACCGATGTCGAGGTTCCGGCCGCAAATCTGCTCGGGCCGCTGAACGGCGGTTGGGGTGTCGCTATGTCGGTGCTCACCGACGAGCGCGGCCATATCGGATCCGCCGTGATCGGTCTCGAGCGACGACTCGAACGGATCGCTTCGGTCGCCGACGGTCGTCGCCTCGACGCGATCGAACGCCAGCAACTCGCCGAGCTGATCACCCGCGGCCGCGCCTATCGGGCGCTCGCTCAGCGCCACGGTTCAGGCGCAACCACCGCAGGATCGCTGATGAAGCTCGGTATCTCGGAAATGATTTTCGAAGCAGCCATGCTGGAGGGCGCTCTCGCCGGAGCGGACGCAGTTCTCGGCGGCGACGACGCATCTGGCATGCTTTATGCACCCGGTTTGCGTATTGCCGGGGGCACCAGCCAGGTGCAACGCAACCTGATCGGCGAGCGGCTACTCGGGCTCCCTCCCGAACCGCGATCGATCACGCACTCCGACCTACCACGACTGGAACAGCCATGAAGTACAAAGCTGACGATCTCGACCAATCCGAGCAGAGCGGCTCGAACGCTCCACCGATCAAGTTGATCATGCTTTTGTTGGTCGTGATCGCCTTGGCGATCTTCTTCTTCCAGAACGGCCAGGACGCAGATGTCGACTATCTCTGGATGAACGGAACCTGGCCGATCTGGACCGTGATCGGTATCTCGGTGATCGCCGGTGTCGCCCTCGACCGGCTGGCCACATGGCAGTGGCGTAGGGCTCGCAAGCGCAAGAAATTCGACCAAGGCTGAGCCCTGCTCCCCGATGATCCACGTCACATCGAACGACGGCGTCTCCATCGCGGTTCACGAGTTGGCCGGCACCGCTGATCTACCCCCGCTGCTGATCTCGCACGCAACCGGCTTCCACGGCCACTGCTATACGCCGATCGCGCGGGCGCTCGGTCACCGTTTCAGAGTCTTCGCCCTCGATTATCACGGCCATGGCGAGACGGCTCCGGTGCCCGACTGGACCGTCGACTGGTCGCACTTCGGCGACGATGCCGTAGCGGTCGCCGAGGCGATCGCTCCCGATGGCGGGCTGGTCGGATTCGGGCACTCGATGGGTGGATCAGCGCTGATGATGGCGGCCGACCGCCGGCCCGACCTGTTCAGCCAACTCGTGCTGTTCGAGCCGATCGCCCATAGACCCGGACAGGTCAACCTTTCAGAAGAGGAATTGCGCCAGTTTCCGATTGTCGCCGGCGCTCTGCGGAGGCGGTCGCGTTTCCCGTCCTTCGAGGAGGCCTATCGCAATTATCGGGCCAAACCGCCGATGTCGATGATGGTCGACGAGGTACTCCGCAACTACGTCGACTACGGATTTCACACCGTCGTCGACGAGCAGGATCAGCCGGCGGTCGAGCTGCGTTGCGCGCCCCAAGTCGAGGTCGGGATCCTGATCACCGGCCGCGACAGTGGCGTTTGGTCACTGCTCAGCGAGATCGACACGCCGGTCTTGGCGATCGGCGGTCATGTAGAACAGATGCAGCCGTCGGCCGCTACCGAGGCGATCGCCAACCAACTCCCGAACGGCGAGTACCTGCTGCTCGACCACCAGACTCACTTCGGCCCATTCAGCCATCCCGATGAGATCACAGCGATCATCGACGCACGCACTTGACACACGTGGTCATCGGCACACCGTGACACCCGACGCGTACGATGGGTTCAATCATGAGCGACGCACCTGCACCCGCCACCGCTGAATCACCGTGGACCGTGCCTACCAGCTTGTCGCCATCGCGGGTCGAGTCGTTCTTGTCGTGCCCGCTCGCCTTC
>Ga0255048_10000920_pt1 | contig 21591 bp, 24 predicted proteins | sample JV7_2_2_MG_FD_183619 | JGI IMG/M metagenome (GOLD analysis project Ga0255048, IMG submission 183619) | Seawater microbial communities from Jervis Inlet, British Columbia, Canada - JV7_2_2 | ecosystem: Environmental > Aquatic > Marine > Inlet | place: Canada: British Columbia | collected 2016-10-06
CGACTGCATACACCAGCGTCTCGGGCCTCTCCGGATCGAAGATGTGATCGTCGGACTTGTAGGCGGCGTTGGAGGCGTGGAAAGAGGTGCCGTACATCCCGTCGACGTTGTATCCGTCGGCAGCCGCCACCGCCGGATCGCTGTAGGGAGCCAGGGCTTCGACCACCTCGTGGTAGATGTGGTCGGCCTCAGCGACCTCGCCGGCGGTCGGTTCCCGGTCTTCTCCGGCTGGGAGGAGTACCCCGGGTACCGGAGTCTCTCCGATGTGGTGACCGCCATCACCACTTTGGAACGCACCGGCCCAGGCTGAGATGCCGGTGATCAAGGTCAGCACCACGATGGCGGCAGACGACCTCACTCGTCTCCGATCCAATGTCGGAGCCAGGACGATTGCCAGGGCGGCCAGCTCGACGAGTTTTGTCGCAAGTCCGACCTGGTCCGGAGGCTCTCCCGCCATTCCGGAGATGGCGTATCCGAGTATCGATCCGATCAGGACCAGTCCACCCCAAAGCCGCCAAGACAGGCCGACCATCAACCGTCGCGCCACCAGGCCGAGCGCAAGGGCATCGACCAGGTACAGCAAGGTGTAGGCCGACGGTTCGTGGCTGAGTATCAGCGCGGCGTGGACGGCGCTGGATATGGCCAACAGCCAAAGCAGCAGTCTCTCCAGTAGGTCGAGGGCCCGGTATGCGCCGAGCCAGCGTGCGAATCGCTCTCGAGACGGTGCCAGGCGGCGCACCATCCGGGCGCCGACGACCAGCGCCACAACGGCGAAGATGGCGACCACGTGTTCGGCGAGCACCGAGTACATAGGACTGCCGATGTAGTCACCGTCGGCGCGCTGCAACAGTTCTTCTCCGTGAGCGAGCAGCGTGATCATGCCGAAACCTCCTCGGCCTCGAGTTCTTGAGTGATGCCGATGCCGAACTCGGCACGCGACGCGGGTTTGCGTAGAAGTCGAAAGACGGCGAATGGCAGGGCGAGTCGGGTCATGACGGGGACCAGTTCCAGCGGTCGGTGTGCCAGCAGAAGGGACAGGAGCAGGTCGATCACAGCCAGGACTATCACGATCACCTCGATCCAAAGGAGCGCCTTTCTCGCCCGACGCGAGCGTCGACCCACCCCACGGGTGAGCATCAGCAGGCCGACGGCGAGCGCCAGGTTGATCAAGATGATCGGACCCAATGGTGAGCCTGTGGCCCCGACGACCAGGACCTCAACCAGTGAGACCACGGCGATCGAAGCCTGAATCAGGACGAGTACCCAGGCCACATCCACGAGCGTCGTTGTTTGTTCCTTCATGGCCCCACCATCGGGGCAGTAGATGTACGACGCATTGGCCGTACATGTGAGGACGATGAGACTCAGGCGGAGATGGGCAGCGTCACGGTGGCGGTGAGCCCTCCGCCATCGCGGTTGGTCAGCGTGATGCTCCCAGCATGGGTGCGCGCGATGGATTCGGCGATCGCCAACCCGAGCCCGGCTCCTGCCGGGCTGCGCGCCGGATCGCTGCGGTGGAATCGCTCGAAGACTTGGTCCAGCTCGTCTTCGGGGATGCCGGGACCGCGGTCGGAGACGGTGACCGTCGCCATGCCCTTCAGTTCCGTAAGGCCGACTTCGACCGACCCGTCACCGTGAGATGTGGCGTTGTGCACCAGGATCCAAACCATCCGGGCCAAGGCGTCGAAGTCACCCGGCGTCACCGGATCTCCCGAGACCGCCAGATCGACCAGATGCCCATGGCGTTGGGCGCGATGGGCTGCCGATTCGATCACTGCCTTGAGAGCGACCGGGCGGGGCGCACGAGCCGGCCGCGCGTCGCTGCTCGCCAACTCGAGGAGGTCATCGACCAGCGTTGCCATTCGCTCCGCTTCTGCCGCGATGTCGGCGATCGCCTCAGTGCGATCGCGACCTTTGGCCTCGGGATGGCCGAGCAGGAACCCGGAGTTGTTGCGCACTGTGGTGAGCGGACTTCGCAGCTCGTGTGATGCGTCGGCGACAAACCGGCGTTGGGCCTCAAGGGAGGATTCCAGCTGAGTCTGTGCCGATGCGACCCGGTCGAGCATTTCGTTGAAGCTCGTCGTCAATCTTCCCACCTCGTCACGGGCCGACGACGGCTCCAGCCGGCGGCTGAGGTCACCGGTACGTCCTATCTCGTCGGTGGTCTCTGCCAACACCTGCAATGGCTTTAGGGCACGGCGACTGATCAGCCACCCGACGATCGAAGCCACTATCAGAGTGACCATGCCCGAGAAGAAGATCACCGCTCGCATTCCGGTGAGTTGTTCCTCGACGAAGGCGGTGGGTTGGATGGCAGCCACGGCTCCAACGATCCCAAGGTCGTCCCTATCGAACGGAACGGCATGGAGTCGCACCTCGGTACCGGCGAGATCGAGCACCGCACTGGCCGAACCGGTTTGGCGCGCCTCGGCGACTACGAATCCTGGGATGTCGGGCACAGACCCGGCGACCAGCGCGGTCGTAAAGATGACTTCAGCCTGCTCGGTGACCACGGCGATGAAATGGTCGGTGCTGGTGGCGGCGTCGGTGGCGAGCAGTGGAACGACGTCGTCGAAGATCTGGGGTGGGGCCACGGCGAATGATGCGGCCGAGTCGACCGCGAGGGCGTTGAGAATCTCCTCCTGGTCGGTAGGCGCTGCGGTCGTTGCCAGTCTGTCGAGCAGCACGCCAAAGATCAGCATGGCGATTCCGGTGACCATCGCGCCGTACAGAGCCAAGCGGCGGCGCATCCTCACTCATGCCTCCTTGAGGACATAGCCGGCGCCGCGGACCGTGTGAATGAGACGGGTCCGTCCGTCGGCCTCCAGCTTCTGGCGTACGTAGCGGATGTACTGATCGACGATGTTGCTGGTGGTGTCGGTGTCGAGACCCCAGACCTCTTCCAGGATCGAAGTACGGGACAGCACCAGGCGCTGGTTGCGGGCCAGGTATTCGAGCAGGCGGAACTCCTGAGCTGTGAATTCAATCGGGACTCCATCCATATGAACTTCCATCCCTCCGACATCGAGCGAGAGCGGACCGCAGCGAAGGAGATCGCGCTCCGGTCGTTCCACCCGGCGGAGCAGGGCGGCGACCCTGGCGACAAGCTCTTCGTGGGCGAACGGTTTCGTCAGGTAGTCGTCGGCGCCGGCTCCCAATCCTTCGATCTTGTCCGGGACCTCGGTGCGGGCGGTGAGCATGAGTACTGCGACCTCGTTGCCGTCGGCGCGCAGGCGTCGCAGCACCTCGATGCCGTCGAACCCGGGCAGCATCACGTCGAGCACGACCAGGTCGGGTGCCAGCGAGCGGGCCGAATCGAGCCCGCTCGGGCCGTCATGGGCGACAAACACTTCGTGCCCCTCGTAGGCAAGGGACCGGCGCACCGAAGCGGCAATGCGGGTGTCGTCGTCAACGACGAGCACTCGAGCGGTAGTCATGTCGGCGAGTCTGCCACGACGACATGTGAGGAGGATGTGACCAAAGAGCTAGAGCCATCGCTGGATCGGCCGATGAAATGGTCGTGTCTGCTGATTCGTGTCACACCCGGTCCGTACCTTCACCAGAGATGAAGGCGTGGAGATGCCCCAATTGCCTGGCCAAAGCAGGCGTTCCAGTTCAGTACGGGCTGCCCACCCGTGCCGCGGCCGAGGCTGCGGAGCGCGGCGAGGTGGTCTTGGGCGGTTGTGTCCTCACCGATGATGACCCGCCGCGATGCTGCACCAATTGCCGGGCTGCACTTTGGCCCAAAGGCGTCTATGCGGTCCCGGGCGCGGCCGGGGACATGCGCGTCGTTCTTGCGGGCAGGCGCGCCGGCAGCCGTCGGCTGACGGCATCGGTCTCACCCGATTGGACCCTCACCATTGCTTGGGTTGGGGATGAGCCGAGCGAACCGGACATCGTCGTGGCATCGGCCGACGCCGACTTCCTGCTGGTGCTGCTCGCCGCTGAAATGTTCGACGACGGTGCTGCTCTGATGAGATGGCTGCAGCATCGTGGTCTCGGTTTTGTGGGAACGCTCGATGGCCCCGCCGACCGGTGTTCCATCTCGAGCGACGGGATGGTGACCTTTGGCGGCAGTGATGGAGACATTCTCATCCATAGTTCGGTCGAACGGCTCCTGTTGCAACTCGTCGAGACGACCTACCGACACCAGGGGTATCGATCGATAGCAGAGCTCCACGGTTGGCTCACCGCATATGGGTTCGACATCGTCCGGTCGGGCGGAGGCCCTTTCTAGCTACACCGCCTCTGGTTACATCTCGACGGCGCGCACCATCGCTCCTTTCGGAAGGTCTCGCTACACCTCCCTAGAAGAGGCTTTCCTATCGCCTGAGCAGAAGGCCGTATCCGGTCAGCAGCTCAGGGAAGCCGCATCGATCTCGGGAAGATCTGCACCCGTCACGACGACTGTTCCCGTTGCACCCACGAACCGCCCTGAAGGCGGATACACCTCGATAGTTCCGAACAACTCACCATCGAGATTGGACGGAATGGCCGTGATGTACGAAACCAGTCCGTTGCACAGTTGGCCCCCGCTCACTCCGGGGACGCTGTCGATGGTTCCGAAGGAATTGGAGCAGTCTGCGCCGGGAACCGGTGCATTACTCACGTGTTCGAACCCGGCATTGGTCAGGATCGAGTTACCCGGGCAAAGGTACTCAGACGAGGTCGGGTCGAGACCGTCGTAGACGGCAACGACCTGGCCGCCGGTCTGATACCAGTGGACATCTATCGATCCGAGGTCGAACGGAAGGTCGTCGTTTGTCGCCGGCCCGTTCTCGGAGCCAAAGATGTATCCGTCGACGACCTGGGAAACGAATGGCGAGCCCGGGTGGGCGGCCGCGGTGGTCGTGGTGGCCGCGATGGTTGTCGTGGCCGCGACGGTGGTCGCAGGCGCCTGAGTTGTAGCCGGTGCGGCGGTGCTGGCCGTGGCCGGCGGTGCCGTGCTCGTCGTAGCGTCGTCGTCTCCGCAAGCAGTTATCAGCAGCGCCATGGCGCCGATCAGAATCAATGCGCGTCGCATGATGCTTCCCCTTCCTGGTGTGGGATAGCGACGATACAGCCGCCGCGTCACTTTCGCTCGGCGTTCAGACGATTTTGCGGTCGGAAGCCCAGCGGGCCAACTCGTGGCGATTGCTCAGCTGCAGCTTGCGTAGAACCGCCGTCATGTGGGTCTCTACGGTCTTTACCGAAATGCTCATACGCGTTGCCACCTGCTTGTAGGCGTAGCCACGGGCGATGAGGCGCAGCACTTCGCCCTCTCGTTCGGTGAGTAGGTCGAGATCGGGATCGGTTGGAACCTCGACCGATCCGGCGAATGCGTCGAGGACGAATCCGGCGAGGCGCGGCGAGAACACGGCGTCTCCGTCGTGAATCCGCCGCACCGCCGCCACCAACTCATCGGGACCGATGCTCTTTGTCACGTACCCGCGGGCGCCTGCTCTGATCATGGCGATTACGTCGTCGGGAGCATCGGAAGCCGACAGCGCCAGGAACCGAAGCTCGGGAGCCGCCTCGAGCGCGTTCTTTAGGACTGTTACCCCTCCACCGCCTGGAATGTGGACGTCGACCAGAATCACATCGGGTCTGGCGGCGAGGATCGCCTGTACGGCATCGTCCACATCGGTCGCGGTACCCACCACGTCCACGTGCTCGGAGAGTTCCGCCTCCACGCCGGTGAGGAACAACTGGTGATCGTCCACGACGAATACCCGGATGCTCATGGTGTCGCCCACAATCGAACCTCCGTCCCTTCTCCCGGTGCGCTTGTCACCTCGGCTCCGCCACCGCCGCGCTTCATCCGGCCGATGATTGACGACTCGATGCCGTGGCGGTCTCTTGATATTGCTGTCGGATCGAAGCCGCGGCCCTGATCGGTTACGAATACTTCGATCCTCTCCCCGTTTCGTTCAACGAATACTGACACCTGCTCCGCTCCGGAATGTTTGGCGGCATTGGTGATCGCCTCCCTGCTGGCCTGGGCCAAAGCCTGGGTGGGCTCGGTCATCTCGGCATCCTCCCCGACTGCAACCACTTCGATCACCACGTTGTATTCCTGTTCGATCTTGCTCGCATGGTCTCGGATGACCGCGTGTAGCTTGCCCGGCGCCCCGCCGGTTCCATATAGCCACGACCGCAACTCGCGCTCCTGGGCTCGCGCCAGTGTGGACATGCGCTTGGGGTCATCAGTGCGTTGGATCAGGCTGAGGGTCTGCAGTACTGAGTCGTGGAGGTGGGCCGCAACCTCCGCTCGTTCGTCGCCACGAATGCGTTGGCGACGCTCGGAGCCGAGATCGTTGACCAGTCGGAAGATCCACGGGCCGAGAACGAGGAAGAGTCCGGCAGCTGTTACCGCTACCGCAAGAGCGACGATCCCGGCTTGTTCGATGGCATCGATTGATCCGAGCAGGATGGTTGCTCCTCCAACGACCAGGACGGCTCCAATCACGACCCGGATCTGACCGGCGGTGCCGGAACCGCTGGTGATCCGCGCCAGCCAGTCCCGATCCTCGCCGGAACGGCGCGCCGTGATTGCCGCAACGCCGAACGCGAAGAGGGCGACTGGCAGGACGATTCGGTCGCCGAACCACAGCCCGGTGCTGCGGAATACCAGCAGTACACCGGCGAAGATGATCCCCACGGCGATTTGTTGCCGACCCTCCATCGGTTCCCCATCCGAGTCGCCGTCACGTGCAAACACCCAGGCGATTGCATAGATCACGGCTCCGATGCCGCCCGCAAATGTCAGCACGACGAATCCGGCCCGTATGAGGTCGGGTTCGATGCCGGTGCGGGCTCCGATGCCACCTGCCACTCCGGCCATCACCCGGTTGTGAGTGCTGCGGGGGATGAACGAGAGGGTGTTCGTATGTGGTGAGTTGGCCATGACCTGTTCAAGATGATGTCATAGGGTCTGAAGGGCAACAACCGGGGATTCCCCTGAACTCTGTCGGGGGACACCGGGGTAGTCGTGGGGGCTTACCCGATTGAGGAGCGACGACATGCTTGAGATCGTGTCGGCATGGAACAGACAACCAATAATCAAGAAAGGGTGGGCATGAACCGCCCGGCGGACGGGCAAATGGTCCGCCCTCAAGATGGCAGGGTCATCGCCGGTGTTGCACTGGCGGTGGCGGACCGACTCGGAATGTCGCCTGGCGCGGTACGACTGATCTGGTTCATCCTCGGGTTCTTCGGTGGTTTCGGGCTCCTGCTCTACATCGCTGGATGGCTGCTGATTCGCGAGGAGGGAGCCGAGCAGTCGATCGCAGAGGATGTCACCGATCGACTCGGTGACTCGACGGCGTGGCTCGGGATAGGCCTCATCGTGATTGCTGGCGTGGTCATGATCACGATGCTGGGCTGGGTCCGTTCCGATCTGGCGTGGGCCGTTGCCCTGCTTTCGGTCGGCATCTTGATGTATCAAGGTCATCTCGGCACCGCGTTTGGTCCGAGACACCACGATCACCAAGCGGGTACCGAATTGCTGGAACCGGATCTCGATGAGGCGGAGGCCGCTGAGGAAGCTCCCGTCCTCGGGGCGGGGGGCGAACCTTCCGTCGAGTCCGTAGGTCCGGTCGGTCCGGTTGAGGAGCACCCTCCGCGGCGTAGGCGGGAGAGGTCGTTTCTGGGCCGGCTGACGATGGGAACGGTCTTTATCGGTCTTGGACTCATGGCGATGCTCGATACCTCCGACGTGATTCGACCTGCCTTAAGCCACTACATGGCCGTGGCAGTGGGAATCATCGGAGTGGGTCTGCTGGTCGGCTCGGTGTACGGCAGGTCCCGCGGCTTGATCTTTGTCGGCTTGCTGCTGGTACCGATCATGTTGGCGAGTTCGGTGGTGACGGCTGCGTTCGACGGTGGCTGGGGGGATCCGGTATTCCGCCCGGCGTCTCTGAACGAGGTAGACAATCACTACACGCTGACCGGGGGCGACATGGAGATCGACCTGAGGCGCATCGACCTCGACGGCAAGGTTGTCGAGATCGAAGGGGACGTCGGCTTCGGAAGATTGCTCGTGCTGGTGCCCGATGCTGCCGGTCTCGATCTAACCGCTCACGTCGGATTCGGCGACCTAATCATTTTTGGAGACCACAACGGAGGCGTAGATGTGGATCGAACGGCCCGAGCTGACGGAAACGGTCTGATCGTGCTGGATCTCGATGTCGGCTTCGGTGCTCTTGAAATCGTGGAGGTAACCCGATGAAACGTCATGCATTCGATCCGGTCTCGGCATTCTTCGGAGTTCTCATTGGCGGATCGGCCCTGGCCGTGACACTCGCCGATAGCCGCGTTTTTGACCTGAGTGGGAGATGGGTTTGGCCGATCTTGCTCATCGCCGGCGGTGCAGTGCTTCTTATCTCAGGACTCAGCTACTCGGGGATGAAAGACTGACCACCGACACGAACGCACGAGAGGGCCCCCGCCGATGCGGGGGCCCTCTCACGTTGGGTGCCGATCAGCTGTCGTCGCTTTGGCGGCGCTTGCGCCACAGCCAGACACCACCCGCAGCTAGCGGTACCCATAGGAACGGGATGGCTGCACCGGCGCCAAGGACAACGACGCCGAAGACCTGTTGCATGGCCTCCCATGCGGCCTCGAGTCCGTCCGTAAAGCCGGGTAGGGAGTTGTCTCGGGCAATGCGAAGAAACGCATCTTCGATTTCGACCTGGACCTGAATACGAAGTGGCTCGCCGTCCTCGTCGAGTGCGGTGACGCTGACGTCGGGAGATGTGAACTGGTCCGGGTCAGCTTCCGTCTCGAACGCCAGGATGAGCTGCTCGCCAGGAAGCAGCGGTGCCGCCAGGTCACCCTCCACCACGATGACGTCGTCCTCGTCCATGTCGAGGCCGAAATCACGTACTTCGATCTCGCTGAGCGGTGTGTCGCCGGTGTTGGCCAGTTCGAAGCAGATCGTGATGAGGTCACCCTCATCAATCGTGAGTTCCTCGTTGCCCGGGCAACCGGCGCCGAGGTCGTGGCCCAGGTAGGCCGTCTGGACCATCTCGAGTGCAGGTTCTGGAATCTTCGGGGCCGGCTCGGTGAGAACAACGACGATCGTCGCCAGCGCCACTGCATCCTCCAGGGTGCGCAGTTGTCCACGCAGCACCTCGAGGTCTGTCTCCCTGTTCAGGAGCTCACGCTCGAGTTCCACTATGTCTTCGAGATTGGCGGCGACCTCGAGCAGAGCGCGCAGTCGCTCGACGCTTATGGCGGCGGTAGCGATCCGGCTTTCGAGGTCGACGACCCTGTCGGTGACATCGTCTGCGAAGACCGTTTGGCTCACCAGTTCGCCAATTCCGGCAAGCCGATTGAGAGCGTCATCGAAGTCCTCGGGACGGACCTTGATGGTCAGAATCGAGCGGGGTGCCTCGCCGGTGGTCGTTTCTTGTCCGAATAGGACCCCGCCCAGACCGGCAACCGCGTTTTCTATCTCGGCTCCGGCGGCGACGATGTCCTCGACTTCGATGTGGATGGTGGCCGTAAAGATGATTGACCGGCCCAAGTTGACGACATCGAGTGATGTCAGCACGGCCTGGGCGTTGGTAGATGCAGCGCCCTCTGCTTTGTCGGCCGCCGGAGCCTGACCGTCTGTCATTTCGCGGTCGGCGATGCCAGCTACCAGCTCGTCTGAGGAAGCAGCCATCGTTGTTGCTGTAGCTGCGTCGCCCCCGAAGTCGCGGCGAACCGTGTCCTCGGCGCCACTGCATGCCGTGGTGACGAGCATCGCCACGATGGCCAGGATCACGAGTCTCAAGGTGGTCTTCATGTCTTCCCTCTTTGCTGATGCTGCTGAGACGATCAGGAATGCGGCCCGGGTTCCTGGATCTTCCCGGGCACCGAGGTCGGAGAGTTCGGCGGGTAGTCGAGCTAGCCGGTGGCGAGGGCGTTGCTGATCAACGCCGTAATGAAGAACGCCGCCAGGATCGCCCAAGACAGGTAGCGGAACCACTGGGGGGCGAAACGCCACAGATTCTTGATTTGGGCGTAAATGGCAGCGGCACCGAACAGTGCCCCCGCGGAGAGTCCGCCGATCGCCGCAGCTAGATCAAGGGCCGTCTTGGGCGTCGTGCCTTCGGTCGGATCAGCGATGGCCAGTGCCACGCCGGCTATGGCAGCGACGAAGGTCGCCACAGTCGCGAATCCGATTATCTTCCAAAAGAGGTTAAGGCTCCGCTGATCAGCGTCGGTTCTGGCGTCGGTCATGATTTTGCTCCTGCGTTGCAAGGCGGCGTGGTACCACGGCAAGGCTACGCGCCGCCCGGGCTCGATGTGTTGGCGCCACTGGGACCCCCGGGTCTTGATCTCAGCAGTCTGAGACGAATTCCTGCTGTTCGATTCTCTCGACCAGGAAGCTATGGATTGTGCCTCGAGCGGCGCCGTTGACGGATTGGTGTCCCTCGCCGAGGAAGATCGAGGATGCGACAGGCGTTTCGGCGATGCACATCCGGTCCAGAATCAGAGGCAACAGGTCGATGGGCCACAGCTCGTCTTCGTCGCCGAGCACCAGCAAAACAGGTGAATCGATCGTCGAGAACTCAGGGGAGTTCTCGGTCAGGAGGGTGGCCCAGGGCTCTGACTGCGATGGATCGACTACGAAGGCCCCGCCCGCGGTCAGTCGAGACACCCCGTAGAGAGTTGGGTCGACGCATGATGTTTCCACCTCTTCGAGGAGTTCGATCGCATTGGGAGTGAGTACGTCGGACAGGTCGAGGCCGTAGGTGGCGGCGTATGCAGTGACGATGGCGACGATGTAGCCCTGTTGCGACGTTCCCAGCGCAACCGGTGGCCATCCTTCCAGGTCGACAGCCGGCGCGACAGCTGCGGTGCCGACTACGTCGAGGTCGGGAGCCAGCTCGGGAGCCAGGGCGGCTGCCGACAGTACGGCATGACCGCCCTGGGAGAACCCCCACAGCATGAGGTCGGTGCCGACCCGCCCATCGAGTTCTCGAGCTGCCCGGGCGATGTCGAAGATCGAGCGTGCCTCGCTCTCTCCGACCAGATATGGATGGAGTCCGGGGCCCCCCAATCCCTCGTAATCGGTGGCGACCACCGCCCACCCCGCCTCGAGTTCAGGGGCGAAGTCGAAGGGAGTTCTGCCTCCCAGCTGACTGGGGGCGCATGCGTCGGCGAGGCCGGCCGTCGGATGCGCCCACGCCAGTATCGGCATGGTGTCCTGGACCTCCGGGATCGCTACCCACCCGGTGACGGTGGTCGGCGTTCCGTGAATTGTCTGTGATGCGTACTCGACGGTCCAGGCCCGGACACCCTCAGGCGCTTCCGTTCGCTCGGCCGAGATGACGAGTGAAGTTTCGCCGTCGCCGGTGTGGGTTTCGGTCCAACCTGAGCATGCGGTGAGCGCGCTGCAGAAGACGAGAGTTGGAATGATGGGACGAAACGGCACCCCAGCACGTTACGGCAACAAGTAAAGGACCCATCACCGGCGACCGATGATTCGGAAGTGATACATAGGAACACAGGCCCCGCCCGTGATGAGCGGGGCTTTACTCTCGTCGAATTGACCGTCGTCATGTTCGTGATTGCGGTCCTCATCGTGATAGGCCTGGCGTCATTCGTGCAGGTAAGGCGTATCGCCGACGACAAAGGGGCCCACCTCGACCTGCTGACCGCGGTAAAGGTCCAGGCACTGCAGCATCTGGAGACCGGCGAGTTCACTGAGGATGTCGGTGTGTTGTTCGATCTCGAGCCGACGCTGCGGTATACCAACGACGGTCTCCCTTCGGGCACGATCGTGGTCCGCAGCGAAGTCGGTCGACTTGATACCGACGTTTGTCTGTTCAGCCAGACCGAGCAGGGAGATTGGTTTGCGATCTATCACTCGGTGGAGGACGGTGACAGGTACGGCGAATCAGATCCGATCGCCTGCACAGTCGCCAACACCGCTGCCTGGACCACTGAGTCCTGGTAGGAGAGGTCCTCAGCTCCGGTCTGTTGGGCGCTCAGGTGGGAAGTGGTTGATCGGGATCGGTGTGAGGGATCTGTCCGAGCTTTCCCGCCTGAAAATCTTCGAAGGCTTCCAGAAGCTGCTGGCGCGTGTTCATCACGAACGGGCCGTACCAGGCAACCGGCTCCCTGATCGGGAGTCCTCCAAGTAGAAGAACGTCGACGGCGGGATGACGAGATTCCTGGGATTCGTTTGCGGCCACCGTGATCGAACCGCCATCTCCGAAGACGGCCAGCTGACCTGTATGCAGCGGGCGGCGCTCCATGCCGAAGGTGGCATCTCCGTTCAAAAGGTAGGCGAGCGCGTTGAAATCGTGTCGCCATGGCAGCGTGACCGAGGCTCCAGGTGCGATCGTGGCGTGAATCATGATGATCGGCGTGTGGGTGTCGCCCGGTCCGGAATGACCATCTAGATCTCCGGCGATGACTCGCAGTAGTGCGCCTCCATCCGGTGTCGTCAGCAGGGCTACGTCGCCGCCGCGGATGTCCTGGTACCTCGGGGCCAGAAACTTGTCCTTGCCGGGAAGGTTGACCCACAGTTGGAATCCGTGGAACAGCCCTCCGGACATCACCAGATGCTCCGGCGGAGTCTCGATGTGGAGGATGCCGCTTCCCGCCGTCATCCACTGCGTGTCCCCGTTGGTGATCACTCCGCCACCGCCGTGGGAATCCTGGTGTTCCATGATGCCGTCGATCATGTACGTGACGGTCTCAAAACCCCGGTGCGGGTGCCACGGTGTTCCCTTGGGTTCTCCGGGGGCGTAATCCACCTCTCCCATTTGGTCGAGGTGGATGAACGGGTCCAGGAGAGTCTGGTCTACTCCGGCAAATGCGCGCTTTACCGGAAACCCTTCACCCTCGTAGCCAGTGGGAGCCGTTGTGACCGAGACGATGCCGCGATCCGGCTGATCGATGGGCAAACCGACGCGGGGAAGGTTCAGGGTGTTTTCGACGGTGATGGCTGGCACGTGGAATGCTCCGGTTCTTGCGACCCTCTCAACATCGTGGTGCGGCCGGTTGTTCCTGCGGCCCGGTCTGGATCAGGCCGGCGTTTCTCGAGTGCCGAGTCCGGCAGCCAGCCCCGTCGTAGCAACGAGACACACCCACACCAGTGACGCCGCCCCCAGGTGGGCCGCCACCAACCCGGACCAAGTCACCTTCGTGACAACGTGGGCTCCTCCCAGACCGATATTGGTTGCATAGGCGGCCAGTCCGACCCAGAGAATCGCTTGTTCGAAGCGGGGCCGTCGACCGGCGTGGGCGCTCCAACCCAGCCAACCGAAGTAGATGAGTCCACCGCCTGCGATGAGCCGATGGAGGTAGTGGAGGGCCACGTGGCGGTTTCCGAGATCCGGAAAGAACTCGTTGGAGACCAAGGGCCAACCCGGAAAGTAGAGGTTGTGTACGAACGATCCGAGCATGAGGACGGCTAGGACGACTGCAGCCCCGGTTAGGTACCGATAAGCCCAAGCGGCACTGGGTGGGGCCGGCGAAGGCGTTGTTGCCACCGCCACCAGGGTGAAGAGAGCCGCCACCGTCATTGAGATCGCCAGGTGGAGCGACACAAGGTCGGCGTCGAGGCCGTTCACTACCACCAACCGTCCGACCCACGCCTGAATGCCGATCACGACTATTCCGGAGATCGCCACCCAGGCGATCCATCGCCGGACCTGTCGCCACGCCATCACCGCAGTGGCGACCGCCAGCAGGCCGACAACGACTGCGAGCCAGCGATGCGTCCACTCCACGATCATGTGGAACTCGGCACGGGGGAGCAGTCCGCCGAGGAGTCCGTCTTCACACAGCGGCCAGCGGTCGGCGCACCCGTAGCCACTTCGGCTACCTCTGGTGAATCCCCCGAATGTGATGAGAAACAGCGTGGCCGCCACCGTCCACCTGCTGAGGATGCGCGTCGTCATGGATGCGGAGGGTAGGCACCTGCAGGATTGCTTCTAATTCACGCCCCGGCGGATATCTCGGCTACTCGATCGAGGGCGGCGCGGTCGCGGAGATAGAGCACCTCGATCGAGTCGTGTTCGATCGCAGCGCGAATGAGTCCATTGAGCCGCCAGTACATGTTCTTGCCCGGACATGTCGTCTTGGCCCAATCGCGATGCCCGGTGATGTTGGCCGGTCGGACCGAGTAGGTCTGTGTCGCCCAGGCCACGAGTCGCACCATTGCGGAGAGCTGAACCGGACTCGGATCCTGCACATCGAAGTGGCCTTCGAAGCACGCGAGCAGGTGTCCGGTCGGGTCGTACTCAGTAAAGGTGTCGCCGACGGCGTCGACCGGTCGACCCTCGTACACGTTCCCGTTGCGGTCGACCATGAAGTGATAGGCGAGATCGGGCCATCCATGAGACATATGCCAGTCCTGATGCTGGTGCAGCCTGGCAATGGCCGCCCTGTTGTCGGTGATCTCAGCACCGGTGTGGTGGACGGTGATCCGCTCGATTGTGTGGGGGGTGAATCTGCCCTGAGGCCGAGTGGTCCAGCCCTCGCGTCCGATGATCGTCAGAGTTTCGGCTGCCGGAACGGCCGGAGATCCTCGAGTAGCCAGATGGCGAGGTGGACCAGGGAGTTTCGGCGTTGCAACTGCCGCAATCGCCGACCTGGTCGCCGACAATATCGAGCCCAAGCCGATTGAGCTTGCCAGCAGTGCGAGCATTCGGCGCCGGGAGAGATTCACGTTCTCACGCTAGATGATGGTTGTATTGGTCGGGAAGGCGACAGTCCCGGCTTCGGTGGGTCGTGGTCGGCGTTGAAGGTGATGACAGACATCGAGGGATCCTCCCCCCTCCTGGTTGGCACCAACGACGGCCCGTCACATCGTGGCGGGCCGTTCGGGTGAAAGGAATCGAGTGGACACGACGCAACAAGGGTTTCCGGTTCGTCATGCGGCCGTGATTGTGGCCGGTGTGGCGCTCTTGGTGGTGGCGGGGCTGTTCGTGCAGGACCCACCTGCTTCGTGGGAAGAGAGTGTGTTTCGTGCACTCAATGACCTCCCCCACAACATAGAGGCCTTGCTTTGGGTCTTGCAGCAGCTGGGCTCGGCTCTCGTCATGCCATTCGCGGCGTTGGTGCTCTGGCGTATGACCCATCGCTGGCAGCCCCCGGTGGCCCTTCTGGCCACCGGTTTTCTGCTCGGTTGGTTGGGAGCCAAGGTGATCAAGGCCATGGTCGGCCGAGGTCGGCCCGGCGCCATCCTCGATGACGTCGTCCTCGGGTTCGATGTGCCCACTGCCGAGATCGGTTTCCCGTCGGGTCACGCGGTGTTGGCCTTCACTCTTGTTGCCGTGTTTGCGCCGTACCTGTCGAAGAAGGGCCGAGTCGTGGCGGTTGGCCTGGCGATTGCCGTTGGATTGACCAGGGTCTACGTCGGGGCCCACCTCCCGCTGGATGTGATCGGTGGTGCGGGCTACGGCCTTGCCATCGGGACCATTGCGACCCTTCTATCGAGGCCGGGATTGGTCGGGTCTTGGACAGTTCGGGGACGGTCTACCCCGGAGCGGCGTTGATTCCCTTGACACGCCTATAAGGGTCTCTCCCCCCTGGTTGGCACCGATGAGCGGTCCCGCGGTAGCGGGGCCGTTCCGGTGTGGAGAGTCCCGGTCTCGATGGCTCCAGTCGATGGAAACCTCTTAGTCTCAATTCAGCACCCATTGCCGTCACCACGACGGACTGAGCCTGGAGTTGGACATGAAGGAATTCGGATACGGGATCGGGATCGAAACAGATATGAGCGTCGCGGATGCGGATATCGCGGTGCGCGCTGCACTTACAGAAGAGGGTTTTGGCATCCTGACCGAGATCGATGTTGCCGCCACTTTGAAGGCGAAACTCGAAGTCGATCGAGCCCCATATCGAATCCTCGGCGCCTGCAATCCGGCTCTTGCCAACAGGGCCCTGGAGGCGGATGAACACGTCGGTCTATTGCTGCCCTGCAACATCGTTGTGTACGAAACCGCGACAGGCTCGAATATCGAGGCGATGGAGCCTTTGGTGATGTCGCAACTGGTGGGCGGCGAGGCCATCGGACCGATCGCCGCTGAAGCGAGGGAACGACTCACGCGGGCGCTGCAGGCGGTCGAGCTACAGATCTCGGGCTGAGGTGTTCGGATTCAGGCGAGGTGTTCTGAGAGGAATCCAAGAATCGTGCCGACATACGGTTCGAAGGCCTCGAGGGAAGCGTGGTTCGCCCCAGGAACAATAAGCGTGCGGGCATCACCGGCACGGTCGGCCAGCTCGTGGAGATCAGAAATGGGCACCACGTCGTCGGCATCGCCGTGGACGAGCATAAGAGGTGCCTTTACTCGGCTGACTGTTGAACGCGGTGCGATGTCGTCGAAGCGGGCGCCGATGGTTCGCTCCATGGTGCGCAGGACACCGCTGCGGACCCGACTGGGCATCCGGTTCATCGGTGGAGACGTCGCCATGATCTCGGCGGGGTGGGCAAAGGCGGATACGGAGACGATGGCACCCAGGTCTGTCCGTCGTGAACCAACCAGGAGCGCTGCTCCTGCTCCGACCGAATGACCGATCACGCCGATGCTGGTCACATCGTGGTGTGCGCTGAGCCAGTCGACTGCGACATCGAGATCCTCGGAGAAGCGAGGCATGGACACAAAGTCGTCATGCTCGCTGCGACCGTGATTGCGCGCATCGAGAAACAGTGTGTGGAGGCCGGCTCGATGCAGATGTGGTGCGAGGGGAAGCATCAGCGAGGCGTTGGCACCCCAGCCGTGGAGAACGACGACTGCGGGTGCCTTGCCACCTGCAGGGATAAACCATGCGTGAAGGTCGGTGCCGGTGGCGCTCTGCAGCGTGATCGGCACCTCGGGCAGTCCCATCTCTCCCGGCGTGTGGGGTTGTTCGCGCTGCGGCGGTGCCATATGCCGCTTCAGCAACTCGGGGAAGAGTCGCATGAGTCCGATACCTGCCACTGCGCCTAGGAGGAACTTCTTCACGACGCTGAGGTTACGGCCTACGCGGGCTGTCCGGGTCGAGTGGCCCGATAGCGCTCGATGAGAGCGAGATGAGCCAGATCCTTGGGCCGTCCGGCGATCGTCTTGTATTCGATCACGTGTTCCATCCGCACGAAGGGGAGGCCTTCGATCGTCTCCGCGGTGGTAATAAGCTCGGCGAGATCGAATGATCCGTACGCCCAGGTCTTGCCGAGGGTTATGGCCCCGTCGTGGGTGCTCACGATCATGACGTCGGTGCCTTCAATCGGGACAAGGTCCCCAAGTTCACGGGCGCGCTCCCACGCAGTTCCACGGCAGATCACATCGAGATCGTTTACCGAGTCGATGATCCCCTTTGCGAGGAGCGGTCCGCTCCCGAAGACCGCATAATGCCCGCTCGGCAGCGTCATGGCCCGGAGGAGATCGAACAGTTCCGGTCCGTATCCGGTTTCAGCCAACGGTGATCGAGTCCGACTCAGCGTTCTCGGATCGTGAGGCGAAGAAGAACGGGATCGCCAGTGCTTGGATCGCGGCACTGGCCAGGTAGGAAGTGGAATACGACCATGCGTCGGCTGCACGCCCCAAGGCGGGTTGGGTGACCACTCCACCGGCGGACCCCATCAGGGAATCAAAGGACAGGACCGTCGCTCTTTGCTCTGAAGGGATGAGTCCGTTGATATACGCCTGTCGCATCGGCATCGCAGCAGCGAAGGCGACCGCCCACACTGCGATACAGCCGATGGCCACGTAGAACGAATCCGTCATCCCTACGGCCACCAGGGCGGTCACGCTCACGAACCCGAAGAAGATGAGGGCGTCGGTCCGTCGCTTGAACAATCGGCGTACGACCGGCACCAGCAGACCCCCGCCGATTTGGGCCGCGGCCACGATGGCGGCGGCGAGGCCTGCGATGCCGTAGGCCGTCTCGTCTCCGTATAGCTCCAAGAGATAGGGCTGCATCGCATAGAAGGCGTAGAAGGACACACCGGTCGTAAAGGGTGCGGCAAGCATCAGCCAACGGACCGGCCGATTGCGCAAACCGCTGTCGACGGAGGCGCGCAGGATGTGCTTCATTTCTTTGATCGGACCGGTTCCATGTTTTGGCTCGAATCCGATGTCCTTCATCAGGCCGAACGCGGCGATCAGGGTGAGACCAAGCATGACTGCGCGCAGGATGTAGGGGACTCCAAGGTTCCATTGCTGGGCGATGAACCCCCCGGCGACCGCTCCGGTGAGCATGGCCGCCCCAGCGACGGCCTGGCCGCGGGCGAAAACCGACTCGAGATCGCCAGTAAAACCGGTTGCATCGAGGGCATCGACCAGCCACGCCTCGACGGCCCCCGAGAAGAACGTAAACCCGAGGCCAATGAACGCAGATGCGGCTGCCCATCCCCAGAACGGAGCACCGGTTTCCCACATCAAGAGGTAGATGACGGTGGAAACCAGCAGGGTTATCGCGCCGAGCAGATATGAGGCGCGTCGGCCCCAGGTGTCGGCGACTACTCCGGTCGGTACCTCGAATAGGACCATGCCGGCGGTAAAGAACGCGTTGGCGGAGAACGCTTGAGCGTTGCTCAGGCCGGCGTCGAGCAGGAAAAGAGTATTTACGCCCCAAATGAATGAGGCGGACAGCGTCGACAACAGAATGAGCAGTAGATAGGTCCGTTGAACGGCTCTGGCGGCCTCAGGCATTGGTGGACCCTACTCAGCACGGGATGACTACTTCCGAATAGGCTCCCGGTGATGCGCTTTCTGAACGCGTTCAGCATTCTCGGCCGCCTCTTTATCGCCGCAGCGTTGGCGTCCGTGGTCGTGGCGATAGCGTTCAGCGGCGACGCGCGAATGGCCTTCCTGATAGTTGGACTCTCCATCGGGATGACCGGGTTCGTTTTTGCTCTCATCGGCAGTCGTCTTGGCCAGGTCTCCAGCCTGGACAGAACACTCCAAGCGGTGGGAGTGCCGGGGGCGGCGACGATTACGTCGCTCGCAGAAACCGGTGTGACCGTCAACGGAAGCCCCGTCATCGAATTCGGTCTCGATGTAGACAGCAGCGCACATCCGCCCTACTCGGCCACTATCCGGCAGCGGGCGCCCCGCCTGCTTATCGGTGCCTTTCTCCCAGGGTCAACAGTGACGGTTCTGGTGGATCCGGCCGATCGCCAACATCTTGCGATCGACTGGCAATCAGGAGCGACCGCCGCGGCCCCGGCGGTCCACGAACCGACTCCCGCCACCAGTGCCGGGGGCATACGCGACATCGAGGAACTGCTCCGCACCGGGCGGCGGGCCACTGCTCTCATCACCTCGATGGAGGATGCCGGCGATATGTCCGAGCTGGGACTCGTCGAGGTCGGTACATCGGGTGACGACGACCGTCTCTTCATCATCGGGCTGGAGGTGAAGCAGAGCGGGCTGAGCCCGTACGAGGTCAGGGTGGCGCATCGGGTGCCGGAGCGATTGTTGGGGCGGGTAGGTCCGCGGACGCGGGTCGAAGTGGGCGTAGACCGTGACGATGACCACGCCGTTGGCATCGATTGGGACACGATCCGACACTGATGAACTCACCGCTGGACCTCCCCCCGGACGAACATCAGCTTGAACCCGACCGGTTGCCGACGCCGTTTTCGGCTGCCCAGATACGGGCGTCGTCGGCGCCCGGTCGTGCGTACAAGTTCCGGATGGAGCCGCCCGATGCGGCGCCGTACTTCGATCGCTGGGAGTTCATCGGTGGCGACCATGAGCAGGCCGACCGCACCCGTTGGAGCGAAGAGCTCGACGGTACGGTCCGAGACGAGCCCGAAGTGGTGAGGTCGACCTGGCTCGACTTCCAGTCGCATGCCTCCTATCCGAGAGACCGGACGACGATCTCGGTCGAATCGGTAACCACGCCCGCTGGAGGTTTCGACTGCTGGGTCTATGCCGTGGCCAACGACGACGGATCGGTGACCCGGGCGGCTTTCGCAAAGGGGTTGCCCGGCCCGCCGGTGCTTCTGGAGACCGCCGCCGGCGGTGAGGTGATCTTTCGAATGGTGTTGGTCGAGACCGCCGATCCGGGTTAGCTGGCCATCTCCTCGGCCGACGCAAGGGCGCGGAGGGCGTTCTTACCGAGAACCTTGCGGAGATCCGATTCACTCCATCCCCGCTTGAGGAGTTCCGCACTGATTGCCGGGTAGGTCGTGACGTCATGCAGGCCTTCGGGAAGCTGGTCTACGCCATCGAAGTCCGATCCGATGCCGACGTGGTCGACCCCGCCGAGGTGAGCGATGTATTCGATGTGGTCGACGACATCGGCTACAGACCCCACAGCCACCTCACGGCTCAACTCGAGCTCCCGGGAGGCAGCAGAGAATCCAGCTTCGTCGTCGGGAGCAAACCGGGTCCGCAGTTGGCGGTTCTGCTCGAACATGTCGAGGTCGAGCAACGCGGTCTCGCGCACCAGGAACGCGGGGACGAACGTCACCATCACCACGCCGTCTCGAGCGGCGACCATCTCGATGACGTCATCGGGCACGTTGCGAGGGTGCGGTGCCAGAGCAAATGCTGAGGAGTGAGACGCGATGACCGGGGAGCGACTCGTTTCGACTGCCTGACGCATGGTGTCTGCCGAGACGTGGGAGATGTCTACCAACATCCCTATCCGATTCATCTCTCGAACGACCTCTCGCCCGAAATCGGTTAGCCCTCCGTGTCTCTCCTCGTCGGTCGCCGAGTCGGCCCAGTCGATCGTGTCACCATGGGTAAGCGTCATGTATCGAACCCCTCGCTCATGAAGCAGCGAAAGCGACCCCAGGTCGTTCTCGATGGCGTGGCCACCCTCAATGCCCATAAAGCCTGCGATCCGGCCGTCATCTCGGATGCCTCTCGCCGATTCAGCCGTGTCGGCGAGAGCGGTGAGGTCGGGTGCGAGCCGTGACATCTCCTCGACGAGATCGATCTGGCGGTGGGTGGCAGCGAGGGGATCGGTTGTCCACGCCGGTACAAAGACCGACCAGAATTGCACGCCCACGCCACCCTCCAGCATGCGAGGGAAATCGCTGTGGTAGCCGTCGAGCCTGGTTCGGGGGTCGGCGGCTTGGAGAGATCCGTCGGCCTGGGTCCGAATTGCCCACGGCAGGTCGTTGTGCCCGTCGACGACCGGGAGGGAACGGTGGATTTCGGTGGCCCGTTGCTGAGAATTCATTCGGATGTGGCAGCCGGCGCGGTCGTGGGGTTCACGCCGGGAGACTACGCCTGGCTCTGGCCGGCCCGGTCGCGACCGCAAATCAGTCAAGGGGCTGAGCGTGTTCTTGTCGGACCTAACCTCACCCGATGCAACGAATCTGGCTGGCCATCATCGTCGCCTCCCTCGGGTGGGGCACGGCCGGCGTGGCGACTCGTGCTGCGTTAGACGAGGGCGTGACGCCATATCGCCTGGCTGCGTATCGATCGTTGTTTGCGGTGGTGGCGGTGATCATCTTTCTTGCGGTGCGACGCAGCGGGCTGCCTCGGGGCGTTGCGGTTTGGAAGGTTGGCACTGTGATGGGCCTGTCCAATCTGGCCGCACCGTTCATCTTCTCCAACCTTGCGCTCCAATACGCCGGGGCGGGGTTTCTCGGGCTGATGACGGCACTCATCCCGCTGATCACGGCCGGGTTGGCCCACTTCACGCTGCCCGCGGAGC
>Ga0255048_10000921_pt1 | contig 21580 bp, 23 predicted proteins | sample JV7_2_2_MG_FD_183619 | JGI IMG/M metagenome (GOLD analysis project Ga0255048, IMG submission 183619) | Seawater microbial communities from Jervis Inlet, British Columbia, Canada - JV7_2_2 | ecosystem: Environmental > Aquatic > Marine > Inlet | place: Canada: British Columbia | collected 2016-10-06
TGAGGGGCTCCGCTCGGTCGAGGCCGCGTATCCGGAGTGGAGATCGCTCCGGATACGCGGTAGCTCGAGCCATCTACGAGCGGAGCGTTGTCGATGCTTCGAACTCCGAGGGCCGCATTCAGGTATTCGGATCTCCCCCCTCGCTAGGTTCGGAGCTGTGGATCTCGGAATCGCCGGACGGACCGCGGTGGTGGCCGCCTCGACGAGCGGCCTCGGGTTGGCGTCTGCGCGGGCGCTGGCCCACGAGGGCGCCAGCGTCGTGATCTGCGGCAGACGCCGGGATCTCGCCGAGAAGGAAGCGTCCCAACTGCCCTCTGCAATCGGACTGGCGGCGGATCTCAGCGAGCCTGACTCACCGGAACGCATCATGGAGGCCGCCTGCGACACCTTCGGAGCGGTCGACATCCTGGTGTGGAACTCGGGAGGGCCCGATCCGATGGCGGCCAGCGAGCTCAGTGCACGGGACCTCGAAGAAGGCGCCCGCTTCCTGGTCAATCCGTTCGCCCGCTTCCTCGAGATGGCCGTGCCGCCCATGCGCACCCGCCGGTGGGGTCGCATCGTCGCGATCGGCTCATCTGGGATCCGCCAACCGATCCCCAACCTGGCGGTTTCGAATGCCCTCCGGAGTGCTGTCGCCGGCATCTGCAAGACCCTGGCTGCCGAGGTTGCTGGGGACGGCGTGACCGTGAACATGGTGCTGCCGGGGAGGATCGCCACCGCGCGGGTCGCCGAAATCGACGAATACGTAGCCGAGCAGGAGGGCGTCACCGCTGACAATGTCGCAGCCCGGTCCCAGGCTTCGATCCCGGCGGGTCGCTACGGAACACCTGAGGAACTCGGAGCGGTCGTCGCCTTCCTGTGCGGCGAGCCGGCCGCGTACATCACCGGGTCCCAGCTCGCGGTCGACGGCGGTCTCATCAGGGGGTATTGAGCGAGCGAAGCTTGCTCGAGATCGCTCCGGCCTCCTCGCGTGCAGCGCCCGGATCGCTCAGCTCCGCCGTCGGTGATGGAATCCACACATCGACGTTCTGAGTTCAGGTTCCGAGTTCCGAGTTCCACCAACTACCGTAGCCGGCCACGAGTGAAGGAGACCACATGGGTGACTTTCTCAAGGCGCTGTTGTTTGCCGCAATCGCGTTCCTGATGTTCACGTTCCCGGCGACATGGCTGCTGATGCTGTTCTTCGGCAACATCGCCATGGAGCTCTCCTACTGGGGAACGCTCCCGGTGGGAATCCTCGTATCGGTGCTGCTCGGAGGAGTGCTCAGCCGGCCTTGGTGAGGCTCGCCTCGCCCGGGGACCACTCGGCCTGACGGCCTCGCCGTCCGAATCCAGACATGTGGGTCAGCGACTGATGGCTGCGGCGTCGGCGTACCCGAACCCGGCGAAGATCGCCGCATCGGCGTTGCCTGCAGCGTTGGCCAGCTTGACGTAGAGCATGCCATTCGAAGGCCGATACGCCGCGACCGTGTCGCGGCCGTCACCGTTCCAATCGCCTGCCGTGATCAGATCGCCGGGATCGCCGTAGATGAACTGGTGGTCGGCGATGCCGGTCGCCAGCGTGTTACCGAAGTAGACGAGGCCGGTCGACTCACGGTGCAGCCCGACGGTGTCGATTCCGTCCCCGTCGAAGTCGCCGACGAACGGTGAGTCCCCCGGGTTGCCGAAGAAGAAGTCATCGTCGGCAGCGCCAAGCCCACCATCGTCAGTGCCCAGTTCGTTGATGACGAACACCCGTGATTGTGCCGGCCGGTAGATGGACACCGAGTCGCACCCGTCGCCATCGAAGTCGCCTGCAAGGGGGAGATCGCCCGGATTGCCGAAGAAGAAGCGGATGTCTGCGAGCCCCCGAGTATTCGAGTTGCGCAGATAGACGAACCCATCAGACCGTCGGTAGAGCCCAGGCGTTTCGGTTCCGTCGCAGTCCCAATCCCCGGTGAATGCCACGTCACCCGGGTTACCAAAGTAGAAGGCAGCTTCGGTCCTGTTCGACGCAACGGCGTCCCACACGTGGAAGCGGCCTCCGCCGTCGCGCATCGCCACGGTGTCGCATGTGGCTCCGTCCAGGCAGACATCTGCAACCTGAGGATGCTCGGTGATCATGGAATTGGTGACCTGCGGCTGCCCTGCGGCCAGCACGAACATGCCGGGATAGCCCGCCGTCTCGAAGCCGTCGCTCGGATTGTGTTGCAGTACCGAGCCGTCGATGATCACACTGCCGCTGCGGTCGTTGCTGACGAAGAAGATCGCGCCGCCGCCCTCGACTGCGTGGTTCTCCTCGATTCGGGCACCCAGAACGCGCAGCGTCATCGTGTTGCCATCGTTGTAGATGGCGCCGCCGTTGCCTCCACCTGGTGTTCCCGAGCGTTGCGGGTTGGCCCCCCATCCCGTCGCGGAATTGAAGCTGAACAGGCTGTTGATGATCGTCCACGAAACCCCGATGCTGGCCACGGCACCCCCGTTGGAGCAGAGATTCCCCAGACCGGGTTCGCCGCCGAACGTGCTGTTCACGACGAAGACCGGTAATCCCTGGTACTGACTGAGCACCCGAATTGCTCCGCCGGCGACGTCGGGACCCACCGAATCACACACATTGTTGGTGAACAGAGAGTTGATCACTTTGAACCGGCCGCCGCGCACGAAGATCGCTCCCCCTCCGTCAGGGTTCTCACCGGTGGCGTTGCCGTCGACGAAGGTGAGATTCTGGACGGTCAGCCGGGGATGATCCTGATTCTGGCAATGGGACGTCGTCCATACCTGTGCCGGATCGCAGGTGTTCATGTAGAGGATGCGCCGCTCGGAGCGTCCGCTGAGGGTGACCAATCCATCTCCGTCGATGACGATCTCCGGTCCTGCGGTGTTGATGACCTTGGCGGTCTCCAGCATCTCGATGACGACCGGCGCCTGGCCGCAATCGAAGGTGATGATGCCGCCCTGCGCCACTGCGGACACAACCGCAGCGGACGTGCACGAGCCTGGAGTCCCCGCGCCGATGACGACATCGGGGTTCGAGGTGTCGATGGGCTCGGCCTCCGGAGGGACTGCAGCCATGCCGCCTGCATTCCCGATGGGTGGAGCGGCAGCCACCGCAGCAGGAACGAGCGCGAACAGGGTCACGAACACGGCGGTGAGCGCGGCGATCCGTCTGGCCCCCATCACACCGTGCATCGGCGGCGTTCCGGAGCGCCTTGAGCTACTCGAGCTCGATCTTCTGCGGTCCGCCTTCCTCGGTCGACGCCGAGTCCTCGCGCAGCGCCGAGACGACTTCTTCGACGACCGCCCCCAGGCCGGAGACCACCTCATAGCCGGCCTTGGCAAAGTGGACGGCCGCTCGCTGGAGCCCAATGCGCAACGGGTGGCGCTCCCGGAGACGATCGAACATCACTTCACCAATCCGAACGTGACGCGCAACTCACCCTCTTCGAGTTGGGCGCGAACCACCTGGCGGCGCTTCAGCGAGTCGGGAAGGATGAGGGAACGGCGGTAGGGGCCGACGGTCACGAACAACTCGTCACCGTGGCGCATCACGTCGACATCATCCCGGTCCGCAAACGGCACGGCCATGACGAGGACGACGTTCTCCTCGTCGTCCTCGACCCGGAATGCCGCCCCCTCGGACAGCCGCTCCGTGGGATCCAAGTCGCCGTACAGCTCCTCGCCCACCAGACGCAGCCGGTCGGGGCCGACCATCTCTTCGTCGAAGAGCCTCAGTGTTCTGACGTCGACGCCGGCGAACCCGTCTGCGACGGCCTCGAGGTGCTCCTCCTGGATTTCCTGCCACCGCTTGAAGTACGGGTCCGTCACGGCATCGGGCAGCACCCGATTCACGACCGCCGAATCGACGGAGTAGCCGAAGAGCCCGAGGTAGGTGAACGTGCGGCGCGCCTCGGAGATCACCATCTTCTCCGGGTTCATGACCAACCGGGCACTCGTCGTGTCCGGGTCGGAGAGAATCTCCTTGATGCCGTCCAGGCGCTCGTAGAAGTTGGCAACCGATTCGAACACCTTGTCGTCGGCGATCGGCATCGTGGACACCTTCGAGATCACCGGGCGGACCGCCTTGGCGACCCGTCGGCTCAACGGGAACATCTTCTCCATGTACCACGACATGACCTCGGGCAGGCTCAACAGCCGCAAGGTCTCCGCCGTTGGAGCGCAGTCCACGACGATGACGTCGTAACGCTCGGATCGGACATGATCGCGCACGCTGGCGAGGGAGAACACCTCGTCGAGTCCGGGGAACACCGTCAGCTCCTCGGCTTCGATCCCCTTGAGACCCGACCAGTCGAAGACTTCGGTGAGGTGATCGCGCACGTCACCCCACGACTCCTCGAGGCGCTGTTGCGAGTCGATCTGCTGGGCATCGAGGTTCGTGATGATGCTGGTCGGCTCGTCCCCGAGGTCGACCTGAAAGGCATCGGCCAGGGAGTGCGCAGGATCGGTGGATGTGACGAGAGTCCTGTGGCCGAGGTCCGCCGCGCGTATGGCAGTGGCAGCAGCGACGGTGGTCTTCCCGACCCCACCTTTGCCCGTGATGAGGATGACCCGCATCAGGCGCCCGACTCGGCCCTCTGCTTCAACCCGCGCAGTGCCGTGCCCACGATCTGCTTCTCGGCTTGCCTCCGCAGAAACCCGGGAACGGTGAATGCGGGGTCGACCCTGAGGGCGTAGACCACTTCGGTGCCCCCCTCTTCGAGCTCGTTGAACTCGTAGCGGCCTTCCAGGGCCTTGATGTCGGCGTTGGGGATCGCGGCCCAGGCGAAGCCGTTTTCCATGTCGTGGGTGTAGTCGAGGGTATAGGAGATCTCCTTGATCATCCCGTCGACCACGAAGTCGGCGGTCGTCGGCCGACCGCGATCGTCTTCTCCCGTCACCGCCACCGACTTCACCCCTCCGGCCCATTCGGGATAGCGCTCGAGATCGAGCGCCACTTCGTACACGAACTGGGGTTCGGCGGACACCTCGATGCGCTGCACCGTTCCTTCCATGGCCATGATCCGGCTCCCCGATCTGCGACGGGCGAAGCGTAGTGGTCAGGTGAGAACGACGACCCGGTCGAACAGGAGCTCGTAGTGGAGCACCGAGCCAGGCGGGTGGTGTATGGCGAAGCGAGTCAGACCCTCTTCGACCTCCTGGCCGGTGAGGAGCTGCAGGGTGCTGACGAAGCCGGCCCGCACCGCGTCGGCCCAATCGGCCGCCTCCCGTGTCACGCGCTCGGTCCATTCCTCGCGCGCTTCCACACGGCCCACGGTCTCTCCGAATGCCGCGAGGTCGTCTGGATCGGGGAACCGCGCTTCGTCGAGCTCCCGAACCCTCGGAAACCATCTGGCGAGATGAGATTGCCGATGGTGACGCGGCCCGAGGGTCCACACGTCGATCCGGCCCCCAGGCGCGGTGACGCGGGCGGCCTCAGCCAGTGCGGCACGCCAATCGCCATAGTGGATCGAGAGGTGGAAGTAGGCGAGATCGAACGCTCCTGGGCGGAACGGCAGCGCTTCGCTCCGCCCCACGATCGCGGCGACGCCCTCCTGTCGGCTCGCGTCCGCCGCCATGCGCATGGAAGCATCCAGCACGATCGCTTGCACCCCGCGAGCGGCCCAAACGGCGCCGTGGTCGCCGCGGCCTCCACCGATGTCGAGCGCCCGAGCGCCCGGCCGCAGCGCGCCGATCGACACCGCGGCGTGACGCCTCGCAGACGGACTCGTCGTGCGATGGCCGTAGCCGCAAGCCAGCCGATCGAGATCGATCTCAGCCGTGATCCACCGCCCGTCCCGTCGCCCGGAAGTACCCAACGTTGCGGCAGATCGTGGCCCCGACGCGCCACGTGCTGGCAACCGGCTGGTGGATGTCTCCGAAGTAGTGGAAGGCCGGTTGGTGACGCTCGACGTAGTCGAGCACCGCAGGAGACCCCTTCTGCCGCCCGCCGATCACGTCGGTTGCAAGTTCGGAGATCGATGGCGGAACGTGGGTGCACAGGATGTCGACAGGGCCGAGGGTGTCCAGCTTGGCCGCCATCTCCTCATCGGTGATCTCACCGGGCGTGTTCACCGACACGATCCCGCCGCCGGCGAACCCGACGGCCAGACCCTCGATCTCGTGGACCGCACAGTCGACGAATCGCGCCCCTTCCGGCAACGCTGCCGCCAGCAGATCGGGCCGATCCACATTGCCGTAGGTGACGTACGCATCGGAGCCCTCGAGCGCGGCGCACACGCCGACGTAGGCCGATGCCGTTGCTTCGGTGTAGGCGGCCCGCAAATCGTCCTCGCGACCCTTGGCATGCGTGCGCCACAGACGCGATGCGTCTTCGGCTCGACCGGCGGTCCGCAGGCGGACGAACTCGGCCACGATGTCGCGTCCCGAAACGTCGGCGACGATCCCCTCGTTCGTTCGGTAGTCGATGAAGTTGATCAGATCTCCCAGGACGAGCAGAGGACCCGCAGTTCTCGCCACGCGCCGCAGCGCGCTCGACGCCCCGTGCACGTCGGCGACCAGCCGGATCACAAGGTCCGCTGTTCGGGTCCGAAGAATCTCGCCACGATGATCAGGCCGACGGTCCCGGCGATGGCTGCAATGCCAGCGGCGGCGGCAGGCCAACCGGCGAAGGTCGCAGACATGCCCGCCATGCCGAACCCAAGGACACCGGCAAGTGTGAAGCGCCCGGCGGTCCCGAAACGGCGCTCCGGGTCGGCACGTTCCCATCCGGCGACGCTGGCGCCGATCGCAACGGCCACAGTCCATCCGATCAACGCCACGATGCCGACAACGAGGGCAATGGCGTACACCGGCGTCATGCGGTTCCTCCGACCGGTATCGCCCGGATCAACGTCACACCCATCATCAGCAGGATCAGCACGGCAATGATGGTCAGCACCCGGGGCTGAAGCCACGCGTGTTGGGATCCTTCTCCGGCGACGACGTACGCGTCACGTGCTGATGCCAGCCAGAGGGCGACGCCGCCGAACACCGTCACCAGCGCCAGAAGGTCGCCGGAGATGAGGATGGCCCCGCCGCCGAGGATGGCGAACACGATGAGGATTCCGGCGATGAGTCCCTCTCCTGGCATCCCGGCCCGCGCCATGCCCAGCCCGGGAATGAGTGCGGCGATCAGGGCAGCGCTCGGCGCCGCAACCGGTTCGGGTTCATCGAGGGCCCGATAGAGCGACGTTCCGCACACGGCGCAGAGCTCGACGTCGTATCCGTTGTCCGTCGAACAGACCGGGCAGGTCCACATGGGCGCCTCATGGGGGCCAGCGGACTCTTTCGTCAACGATTCGTAGCACTGACCACACCACGCGGCGCCAGCGATGTTGGTCGCCGCGCAATGAGGACATTGGACCACGTCGGCCATGGATCTGAGCGTAGACGAGGCGCCGGTCACTGCCCGGCCATGGCGAGCGCCATTTCGGCACGCACATCAGCAGCACGCTCGGACCGCCACCCGGTCTCGAGGGCCGCACCCATGAGGGGTCCGCCGATGCGACCCGCCGCCCACGCGCTATGGAGCCGGAGCAGCGGATCGGGATGTCCGAGAAAGCCCACGACCATCGAGGCCCCCACGGTCGTCACCGCGGAGTTCCCCAGCACGACCAGGGCGTTGCGTCTCAGGTACCGGACGCGCCTGCCGGGGATGAAGAAGTGCTCATGCTCGCGCAACAGCTGAGCATCGCTTGCGCTGAGGATGTCCACGACGTCGACGGCACCTCGATCCTCGGTCGATCGTCCCACGAGCCTGGTCCCAGGTGGGCAGGCGTCGAGACAATCGTCACACCCGTACAACCGGTCCTCCACTGCCCCCCGTAGCCGCCGCGGAATCGTCCCAGGGCCCTGGAGCACAGCGGCCAGGCACCGCCTGGCATCGAGGAGACCGGGGGCAACCAGGGCCCCGGTCGGGCATGCGGGGAGACAGGCCGAACAGTTCCCGCAATCACGTGCCATCGGTTCGTCCGGCTCCAGGTCGGCGTCGGTGACGACGCTTCCGAGCAAGACCCAGGGTCCGCTCCCCGGCACCAACACCATGGCGTTCTTCCCCCACCATCCCACCCCGGCGCGCACCGCAGCGGCGCGATCGACGAGACGGCGATCGTCACAGAGAACGGCGGCGCGATGACCGTCCGCGCGCAACCGCACGGCGAGTCCGTCCAACGTTTCTCGCAGCGGCAGGTAGTGGTCGCGCTCGGCGAAACGAGCGACCCGCGCCGCACCCGACCGGCGTTGCGGGGTGCCCGCATCCGGCAGGTAGGCGTGAGCCACCACGATGATCGAGGCCGCCCAGGGAAAGGAACTCGCCACGTTTGTGGCCGTTCCCGGATCGGTGTAGGTGAAGCCGAGTTGGGCGCTCGAGCCGTCGCGCCGCCGCCGTTCCATGTCGGCGGCAACATCGGGAAAGGCGGCTGCGGTGGTCATCCCGACGGCGGCAGATCCGGAGGACAAGGCGAGGCGACGAAGCTCGGAACGCAGACCCATCGGGCCAGCATATGGTGAAGCGCTCAGGCGCCTTCGGCCCGAGCCGGTCGATCACGACGCGGAATCAACCGGATCGGTGCCACCAAGCCGGCAGCTGCGAGGTGCTCGAGGGCCGTCTCCTCATCGTCGGCGAGCGCCACGGGCCGCCCCGGGGCGATGTCCAGCAGCGCCGTGACTACACAGTCGCTGCAGACCCCCGTGTGTTCCATCACGCATTGCTCACAGTCGATGATCATCGCTGCCCTCCCTCCTCCAGCCTGTCCTTCTGGCCTGGGGGTCACGGTAGAGGCGGACTGTGACAGATTCCGCACGCAGGCGATCACCACGGCCCGCGACCGCGGGGCTACGCTCGCCGGATGCGACTGGGACTCAACTTCGGGTACTTCGCCACCGGCGTTGCCCACGACCGGTCGCTCCTCGAAGAGGCCGACCGACTGGGGTTCCATTCCGTATGGACGGCCGAGGCCTACGGAGCCGATGCCGTCACCCCCCTGGCCTGGATGGCCGCCCACACCAGCCAGATCCGGGTCGGCTCCGGGATCATGCAGATGCCGGCCCGCACCCCTGCGATGACGGCGATGACGGCAGCGACCCTCGACCAGATGTCCGGCGGGCGGATGCTGCTCGGCCTCGGGGTGTCCGGGCCGCAGGTCGTCGAGGGCTGGCACGGGGTTCCCTACGGCAAACCGCTGCAGCGCACCAGGGAGTACGTCGCGATCGTGCGCGCCATTCTCGCCAGGGAGGCCCCGGTCACCTTCGACGGCACCGAGTACCAGCTCCCGTACACCGGCCCACGGGCGACCGGCCTCGGCAAACCGCTGAAGCTCATTTCGGAGCCCCTACGCGCGGACATCCCGATCTATCTCGCCGCGATCGGACCCAAGAACGTGGCTCTGGCCGCGGAGATCGCCGACGGCTGGCTCCCGATCTTCTTTTCGCCCGAGCACTTTGCCGATGTCTACGACGCTGTTCTCGAGGGCGGCTTTGCGCGCAGCACAGAGCCCGGCAAGGCGGATCGATTCGATGTGGCACCGTCGGCGTTCACGATGGTCACGGACGATGTCGCATCCGCTCGGATGATCGTCAAGCCCACCCTCGCCCTCTACATCGGCGGGATGGGGGCGCGCGGCACGAACTTCTACCACGACCTCGCGGCACGCTACGGATTCGAGGCCGCAGCAGACGAGATCCAGGACCACTACCTCGCCGGGGACAAGCAGGCCGCGATCCTCGCCGTGCCTGACGCCCTGGTCGACGAGGTCAGCCTGATCGGGTCCGAGGCGCAGATCGCCGAACGCCTCGACGCCTGGCGGGAGTCGGCAGCAACCACGCTCCTGCTCAACACCATGGACCGCGCGACAGTCAGGACGCTTGCGCAGCTGGTGTTGTGATCTCCGCCGCCGGGAGCTTCAGCCGGAAGACACACAGATTCGACCGCCACTCGTACACCAAGTCGCCTCCCATGAGGCGGGCGAGACGTCTCGATAGCGTGAGACCGAGCCCCAGGGACGATGGCTGCGTGACGCGGGTCACCCTGAGGTGTCGAGCCACCCGGCCAGCGCATCCGCCCACAGGGGGAGCGCACCGAGCCGGGCGCAACGCTCCCGCACATCTCGATCGTTGCTGATGACGGCAACCCGCTGCGCGGTCTCGGCCGTCAACTCCACGATCACATCATCGGCAAGCTCGGCCTGTTCACTGAAGCGAACGATCACCCCGTCTGCGCTGGCAAACGACTCACGTCCCCCAGCAAGCGCAGAGTCGAAGACGACGAGCACCTGCGCCCCCGGTGCGAGTCGAGCGAGCCGGCCGAGCATGGTGACGAAGCCCTTCCTCGCCTCCGGGGCCCCCATGGTCGTGCGGTCGATCACGCCGAGGACATTGTGGCCGTCGATCACGATCGACTCCGGGTCGAGGGCAGCGAGGGCGTCGATCGCCTGTGCCTGGTCGGGCCGCACTCCGTGGGGGAGGTGGAACCTTCCGGCATCGGCTGCGCCGACTGCGGCGTCGCGGGGGGCGGCCCGGAATGGTGCGATCGTGACCGCCGTCGAGTCGAGCATCGCAGCGAGGGCGAGCGGGTCGCGTGGCACAGACTCCTTCCCCCCGGATTCCAGGGCGCGCAGCAACGCCGCTCGCTCAACCCGGAGCTCTCGCAGCCGGCGGTACAGCCCGGCCGATCGCTGCTCGGATTCGGCCAGCTCGACCCTGGTCGACTCCAGGGTCGCTTCGATCGAGGCCAGGGAATCGGCGTGGGCGTCGCTGCGGCGCTGGGCCTCTTCGAGGCGCGACCGTACGCGCTCGAGCGCTGCTGCCGATTCTGGGTCCGGTGCTGCCTTGGCGGCAACTTCCCGCTGCAAGCGGTTCCGGTCTCGTTTGGCATCTGCCAACGATCTGCTGAGCTGCTGCTCGCGGTCCATCAACTCCGCGGCGGCGGACTCCGCCACACGCCCGGCATGCGCCACGGCCTCCTGGGCGACCACGAGCCACCAACCCCCTTCTCGCTCCAAGAACGCAGCCGAGGCCGGCTCGTCCACCTCGGCCGCGTGGTACGCCTCGACACAACGTTTGCGCAGCGACTCGCTCGCGTCGATCTCGGTCAGCAGGGACGCGGCGAGCGGCGGCGGCAGCCTGCCACCTGTCGTCTGGGCCACGCGCCGAAGACGGGAGGGGACCTCATCCGGTTCGAGATCCCGCAGGACGACCCGCCCGGCGGCGACCGCGGCGCCGAGCACCGCCTGCATGTGTCTGTCGAACGCGGCCATCCGATCCCCTCAACCTTGACACCGCTGTCGTCGATGGCATACTCCCACGACAACGATGCACATGAACGCCACAGAACTCGTACTCATTCTCATGTAGGCGCATACGTCCAACCCGTATGCGCCTGACCCTCCGTGCCCACGGAGGGTTTTCTGATTCCAGGGAGCGCCCATGGCGGAACAACTGACCGGTGCCCAAGCCTTGCTCCGTGCCCTCGAGCACGAGGACGTCGATGTCGCGTTCGGCCTGCCAGGGGGAGCCATCCTGCCTGCCTACGACCCCCTGCTCGACAGCTCGGTGCGGCACATTCTCGCCCGCCACGAACAGGGAGCAGGGCACATGGCCAGCGGCTATGCGCATGCCACCGGTCGGGTCGGCGTGACGATCGCAACGTCGGGACCGGGCGCAACGAATCTCGTGACCCCGCTCCAGGATGCCTTCATGGATTCGATCCCCGTCGTGGCCATCACCGGCCAGGTGGCATCCACGTCGATCGGGCTCGACTCGTTCCAAGAGGCGCACACCTGGGGCATTTCGATGCCGTGCACCAAGCACAACTACCTGGTCACCGAGGCGGAAAGCATCCCAGACGTGATCCGCGAGGCCTTCCACCTGGCCGCGACCGGCAGGCCTGGCCCGGTGCTAGTCGACATCCCGAAGGACGTCCTGGCATCGGAAATGACCTGGCACAGCGCAGGCACCATCGACCTGCCTGGCTACAAGCCATCGGTCGAGGGCCACCCGAAACAGGTGACATCCGCGATCGACCTGATCTTCTCCGCGGTGCGGCCCGTCATCTATGCCGGTGGCGGCATCATCCGCGCCAATGCTGCAGACGAGCTGCGCCGGTTTGCCGAACTCGTCGACGCTCCCGTCGTCACCACCCTGATGGCGAGGGGAGCCATCCCAGACAGCCACCCGCTTGCCCTCGGAATGCCGGGAATGCACGGTGTCTACACCGCCACCACGGCAATCCAGCGCTCGGACCTGCTCATCACGATCGGAGCGAGGTTCGACGACCGGGTCACCGGGAACCCCGACCGCTTCGCACTGGGCGCCAAGGTGATCCACATCGATGTGGATCCGGCAGAGATCGGAAAGGTGCGCAGAGCCGAGGTGCCGATCGTCGGCGACGCAGCCGCGGTGCTCCGGCAGCTGATCGAGGCCGCCACGGTCAGGCGCGAAACAGAACAGCCTGCCGACCGGTCCGAATGGTTCGCAACGCTGGCGACGTGGCAAGAGACCAAACCGCTGCGCTACGACCAGGACGACGACGGGCCCATTCAGCAACAGTTCGTGATCGAGGAGTTGTACCGGCTCACCGGAGGAGATGCCACCGTCGTCTCCGGTGTCGGTCAGCACCAGATGTGGGCATCGCAGTACTGGAACTTCGAACGGCCCCGCACCTGGATCAACTCCGGAGGGTTGGGCACGATGGGCTACGCGGTGCCGGCTGCGATCGGCGCGAAGGTGGGACGCCCCGGCGACACGGTGTTCGCCATCGACGGTGACGGCTGCTTCCAGATGACGTTCCAGGAGCTGATCACGGCGTCCATCGAACGCATTCCGGTCAAGATCGCGGTCATGAACAACCACTCCCTCGGAATGGTCAAGCAGTGGCAGCGTCTCTTCTACAACGAGCGCTACTCGGCGGTCGACCTCACGGACCACACCCCGGACTTCGTGATGCTCGCCGAAGCCATGGGCTGCGCCGGCCTGAGAGCCGATCAACCGGACGACGTTGCCCCAGCCCTGGAGAAGGCCCTGGCCATCGACGACCGGCCGGTGGTCGTCGAGTTCCGGTGCGATCCCGATGCAAACGTCTTCCCGATGGTTCCCGCAGGCGGGTCGAACGACGACATCGTCATGGGCCCCGAGGATCTGACATCGCTCGTCACCGACCACAACCCCGCAGCAGAGCTGTGAGATCGGGAACGCCATGAGCCAACACGTCATCTCCGTCACCGTCGAGAACAAACCAGGCGTCCTCGCCAGGGTCTCCTCCCTGTTCGCCAGGCGGGGGTTCAACATCCACAGCCTCGCCGTCGGCCCGACCGAGGATCCCAAACTGTCGCGCATAACCTTGGTCGTGGACGGACCCGCCATGGAGCAAATCGTGAAGCAGCTCTACAAGCTCGTTCACACCGTGAAGGTCACCGAGCACGAGCCAGGCGCAGCGGTCGAGCGCGAGATCATGCTGGTTCGGGTGAACGCCGATCCGAAGCGGCGAAGTGAGATCTTCGATGCCGCAGGGCTCTTTGCCGCCAAGGCCGTCGATGTCGCCGCAGGGTCCATAGCCTTTGAGATCTCGGGCGATCCGGGCAAACTCGCCGATTTCCTGGAGCTGATGCGAACCTACGGGATCGTGTCGCTCGTGAAATCGGGACGGATTGTCATGGCGCGCGACGCCAAGGGCACGACCAGAAAGCGGCGACTCAAGTCCGCATGAACACCTCCACGACAGACAAGGAGCCGGCATGACAACGATCCTCTATGAGGGGGATGCCGATCCGTCCCTCATCGCCAGGCGCCGCGTGGCCGTGATCGGGTTCGGCAGCCAGGGTCATGCCCACGCCATGAACCTGAAGGACTCCGGCGTCGACGTCATCGTGGGCCTGCGCGACGGTTCTCCTCGGTCGAGCGCTGCGGCCGAAGCGGGCCTGAAGGTCGTCGACACGGCAGCCGCGGCCGAGTGGGCGGATGTGGTGATGATGCTGGTTCCCGACCAGGTGCAGCCTGCACTGTACGAATCGGTCATCGCACCCCGCCTCGATCCGGGGGACGCATTGTTGTTCGCCCACGGTTTCGCCATCCACTACGGATACGTCACGCCGCCGGAGACCGTCGATGTAGCCATGGTCGCCCCCAAGGGTCCCGGTCACCTGGTACGCCGCCAGTACGTCGCCGGTTCCGGCGTTCCCACCCTGGTCGCCGTCCACCAAGACGCCACAGGCGACGCCAGGGCCCTCGCCCTCTCCTACGCCCACGGCATCGGCGGCACGAGGGCGGGAGTCATCGAAACCACCTTCCGCGACGAGACCGAGACGGACTTGTTCGGCGAGCAGGTGATCCTCTGCGGAGGCATCGATTCGCTGATCAGGACTGCATTCGAAACGCTGACGGATGCCGGATACGCGGAGGAGATGGCGTACTTCGAGGTGCTCCACGAGCTGAAGCTCATCGTGGACCTGGTCTATGAGGGTGGCATCGGCTGGATGCGGCACTCGGTCTCCGACACCGCCGAATACGGCGACATCACGCGCGGCCCGCGGATCGTCGACGACCGCACTCGCGCCGAGATGGAGATGATCCTCGGCGAAATCCAATCGGGTGCCTTCGCTCGGGAATGGATGGCCGAGTACCGCGCAGGGGCACCCCATCTCACGGCAGCGCGCGCTTCCGTCGCAGACCACCCCATCGAGGTCGTGGGGCGAGGGCTGCGGGCCATGATGCCCTTCTTGGTGGACAAGGTGCCAGAGGACGACGTATGAGCACAACAGTGCGTGGGTTTCGCGACGGGATGCGGCGACTTGGGCAGCCGGCGGCTCGCGCCGCCGGCTGAACCGGTCCCGCCCGGCACGCGAAAGGATCTCCGCCCATGACCGACCGACTCATCATCTTCGACACCACGCTGCGCGACGGCGAGCAGGCGCCAGGCATCGCGCTGTCGCCAGACGACAAGGTGGCGATCGCCAGCCAGCTCGCCAAGCTCCGAGTCGACGTCATCGAGGCGGGATTCGCCGCGTCTTCCCCAGGGGACTTCGAGGCCGTCAGTCGAATCGCCGCAGACGTCTCCGGCCCCGTGATCGCCTCACTGGCACGCACCTTCCCAGACGACATCGACCAGGCGGCAGACGCGCTGCGTGCGGCCCAGCGCAGCCGGATCCACGTCTTCATCTCGACCTCACCGATCCACATGGAGCAGATGCTGCGGATGACACCGAGTGAAGTCCACACCGCCACGGTCGAAGCCGTGACGCACGCACGGCGGTACACCGATGACGTCGAGTTCTCTCCGCAAGACGCCACGCGGTCCGATCCCGACTTCATCGTCGACGTGTGCCGGGCCGCGGTCGAAGCGGGCGCCACGACGATCAACATTCCGGACACCGTCGGGTTTGCGACGCCCGACGAGTTCGTCGCCCTGATGACGAAGGTGTACACGGACGTTCGCGGCGGTCGCGACGACGTCGTCATCTCGACGCACTGCCACAATGACCTCGGGCTCGCCGTCGCCAACTCGCTGTCAGCGATCGCTGCCGGGGCCCGGCAGATCGAAGGCGCCATCAACGGAATCGGCGAGCGGGCCGGCAACACCTCGACCGAGGAGATCATCATGGCGGTCAAGACCCGCCAGGATCAGTTCGGTGTCGAGATCCAGGCCGACACGACACAGATCGTCGACACGTCGCGGCTCGTGGCGCGACTGACGGGCTATCCCGTCCAGTACAACAAGGCCGTCGTCGGTCGGAATGCGTTCGCGCACGAATCGGGGATCCACCAACACGGAGTGCTGCGCAACCGGGAGACCTACGAGATCATGGACCCGGAGGAGATCGGACACCGCTCGATGATCATCCTCGGCAAGCATTCGGGAAGGGCGGCCTTTGCCGATGCTCTCACCAACATGGGGATCGCTCTCGAAGACGTCGATTTCCAGCGGGCGTTCTCCCGGTTCAAAGAGCTCGCCGACCGCAAGGGGGAGATCTCCGAAGAGGGCGTGCGCGCCATCGTCGGTGAGGAGACCGGAGTGGTGACAGCAGCCGTTGAGTACCTCGGGATCCATGTGGAGGGCGGGTCGGACGAGGATCCCCTCGCCACCGTTCGCGTCCGCAAGGGTGGGCCAGACGAGGAGTTCAGCGCAAGCGGCGATGGGATGGTGAACGCCGCGTTTGTGGCCTTCACGAAGGCCTTCGACCTGACGGCGTCCCTCGTCGATTACCGCGTGAGTCCGATCACGTCGGGTGCGGACGCGATGGCCGAGGTCAACGTCATCGTCCAGCTGGGAGCTGCCACGTACTCGGGAAGGGGGGTTTCGACCGATGTGGTGGAGGGCTCGGCGCGAGCGTTCGTCGCGGCGCTCAACAAGGCGTCGCTCGACACCGCAGGCGCGGTCCTGGACGATCGGTCGTGACGACGGCGCACTTTGCGGTTCTCCCCGGGGACGGGATCGGGTCCGAGGTCACGGCCCAGGCGCAACGCGTGCTCGAGGCCGTCGGCGAGCGGTCGGGCTACCACTTCAGCTTCTCGTCCCATCTCGTGGGCGGTGCCGCGATGCGTGCCGGCTTCGACCCGCTCCCCGAAGCGACCCTCGCTGCGTGTCGTGACGCAGACGCCGTCCTTCTCGGGGCGGTCGGGCATCCCGACTTCGACGACCCGGATGCGCCGCAGCGCCCGGAACAGGCGTTGCTCGGTCTCCGCGCCGGGCTCGGGTGCTTTGCGAACCTCCGCCCGGTCAGGGTGCTGCCGGAGCTGAATGACGCCGGACCTCTGAAGCCTGAACTCGTCGCCGGCACCGACATCCTGTTCGTGCGCGAGCTCACGGGAGGCATCTATTTCGGCGAGCACGGGATCGGCGATGGCGGCCGGCGCGCCCACAGCACGATGATGTACTCCGAACACGAGGTCGAACGCATCGTCCGCATCGCCGGAGACGCGGCACGCAGTCGTCGAGGGCGTCTCACCTCCGTCGACAAAGCGAACGTGCTCGAGGTCTCCCGCCTCTGGCGGAGGGTGGCAGCCCAGGTGGTCGCCGAGGAGTATCCGGATCTCGAGTACGAGGTTCTCCTCGTTGACGCGATGGCGATGCACCTCCTGTCCCGTCCCGGTTCGTTCGATGTCGTGGTGACCGGGAACATGTTCGGCGACATCCTCACCGACGAGGCGTCGATGCTTGCCGGATCGCTCGGCCTGCTGCCGTCGGCGTCGGTCGGGCTCGACGGGCCAGGCCTCTACGAACCGGTCCACGGATCCGCTCCAGACATCGCCGGCAGCGACCTCGCCAACCCGGTGGCCGCGATCTTGTCTGCAGCGATGGCGCTGCGCCATTCGCTCGGCCTGGACGCCGAAGCCGGATCGGTCGAGGCCGCCGTCGACAGGGTGATCGCGTCCGGGATCCGAACCGCGGACATCGCTCAGGGTGCCATCCCGTCGGGGACGACCGCTGTGGGCGATGCCGTGATCGCCGCGCTCGCCGGGTGATGACGTCGTGAGAGCAATCGTCTGCGCCGTCGTATGGGCGCTCGCGGCGACGGCATGCACGGCGACCGCATCGCAGACCGCAGACACGATTCCGTCATCCACGGCGCCCGGCCCGACCGCCACCAGTCCGCCGCTGACGACCACGACGCTCCCGGGAGCAACCCAGGCCTCGATCGGCGACCCGTACTACTTCGACCTGGGGAACTCTTTCTACGACGTCGAGCACTACGACCTCGACGTCGTCTGGGACCCGGCAACGACGTCGCTCACCGGACGAGCAACACTCGAGTTCACCGCAACCCGCGACCTCGCAGCGTTCAACCTCGACCTGGTCGCCATGGTGGTGGACGCCGTCGCGGTCGATGGTACGCCGGCGGCCTTCGAGCACCTGGATCCCGAGCTGGTGGTGACGCCCCAGACGATGCTGGTTGCCGGCTCGCGCCACACGGTCGCGATCGACTACCGGGGAGCGCCACAGCCGATGCGGTCTGCGGCCATCCCGTTCGGGATCGGCTGGGTCAACGGTCCCGACGGCGAGGCCTACGTCGTCGCGGAGCCCGACGGTGCCCGAACCTGGTTCCCGGCGAACGACCATCCCCTGGACAAGGCCACCTATCGCATTGCCATCACCGCACCTGCAGGCTACGTGGCGGCCTCGAATGGGCACATCGTCGAAGAAACTGTGGACCGCACCGTGTGGGAGATGGATCGTCCCATGGCCTCCTATCTGGCGACCGTCGTGATCGCTGCGGATTGGCAGCTCGTCGACGCCGCAGACTACGAGGGCATCGACGTGCGTCATGTCCTGCCCGACGACCTTGCCGCCGATCCTCCCCCGGCGTTGGCGAGAACGGGCGACATGATCGCCGCTCTCCAGGACCGGTTCGGGCCGTACCCGTTCGAGCAGTACGGGATCGCCGTGGTCAGCGGGTTCGGTGCTGCCCTGGAGAACCAGACGCTCTCCCTCTTCGATCGCGTGGTCGTCGACGCCCCAGAGTTCGAAGATGTCTACGTCCACGAGCTCGCCCACCAGTGGTTCGGGAATTCGGTGTCTCTGCGCACGTGGCAGGACGTCTGGCTCAATGAGGGCTTCGCCACGTTTGCCGAGTGGCTGTGGATCGAACATGATCGGGGGCGGGCCGCATACGAGGAGACGGTGCGCCTGCGTCGCAGCCTCGCCGAGAGCAGGATGTTCCCGCCTCCCGGGATACCGCCGCCCAACGACCTGTTCAACGGCGGTGTCTACATCACTGGCGGCCTCACGCTGGCCGCGCTGCGCGATCGCGTCGGCGACGACACCTTCTTCTCGATCCTCGGCACGTACACGGAGCGCTTCCGGTTGGGCACGGCGGGCACCGACGATTTCATCGCACTCGCCGAGGAGCAGTCTGGCGAGGACTTGGGAGCGTTCTTCAACGCGTGGTTGTATGCCCCAGACGTGCCGGAACCGGGGACGGGATGACCGACCAGCAGGGCCTCGCAGACGTAGGACTCATCGGCCTCGCGGTGATGGGGAAGAACCTCGTGCTGAACCTGGAGGACCACGGCTACCGCCTCGCCGTGTTCAACCGGACAACGGAGCGGGTCGATGCCTTCATCGCCAGCGAAGGGGACGGGCGCGCCCTCACCGGAACGCACACCCTCGACGCCTTCGTCACCGCTCTGGCCAGGCCGCGCCGGATCATCATGATGATCAAGGCAGGAACCCCCGTCGACGACCAGATCGATGCCCTGCTCCCCCTCCTCGATGCCGGAGACATCCTCATCGACGGAGGCAACAGCCTCTTCACAGACACCGAACGTCGTGCGACGCGGGTCGAGGTCGCAGGACTGCACTACCTCGGCATCGGCATCTCGGGTGGCGAGATCGGCGCTCGCTACGGCCCGTCGATGATGCCCGGCGGCAGCCCCGAGGGGTGGGGAGCCGTACAGGAGATGCTCGAGACCATCGCGGCCACGGTCGGCGGCGAGCCGTGCGCCAGCTGGTTGGGACCAGGAGGTGCCGGCCACTACGTCAAGATGGTGCACAACGGCATCGAATACGGAGACATGCAAGTCATAGCCGAGGGCTACGACGTGATGCGCCGGGGGCTTGGCATGAGCGCATCCGAAATGCAGCCGGTGTTCGCGCAGTGGAACGAGGGAAGGCTCGACTCGTTTCTCATCGAGATCACCGCAGACATCATGGCAACGCCTGACGACCGCGGCGGATCCCTCCTCGACGTCGTTCTGGACGCGGCAGGACAGAAGGGGACCGGCAAGTGGACCGTGATCGCGTCCATGGAGGAGGCGGCACCGACCACGCTCGTCGCCGAGGCGGTCTACGCCCGGATGGTGTCGGCCGCCGTCGACGGTCGCAGCAGAGGGGCATCGGTGTTCCCGTTGCCTGTGCAGGCGATCACCGACCCAGCCGGCAAGGTTGTGGCCGACCTGGAAGACGCGCTGTACGCCAGCAAGCTCGTTTCGTACGCCCAAGGGTTCATGCTGTTCGACGCCGCCAGCGAGGCGCACGGATGGAATCTCGACGCAGGAACGATTGCGTCCCTGTGGCGCAACGGAGCCATCATCCGCTCCCGGTTCCTCAACGAGATCACGACGGCGTACCGAGTGACGCCAGATCTCCCCAACCTCTTGTTCGACGACTTCTTCGCTGGCGCGGTCATCGCGGCGGAACCGGGGTGGCGGCGTACCGTGCAACGGGCTGTGGCGGCCGGTATCCCGGTGCCGGCGTACAGCTCTGCGCTGGCGTTCTTCGACGCGTATCGCTCGGAGCGGCTTCCCGCCAACCTCATCCAAGCCCAACGGGATTCGTTTGGCGCCCACACCTACGAGCGCACAGACCGCCCACGCGGCGAGTTCTTCCACTCCGATTGGGGACCCGAATGACCGGCGAAGAGCTGCGGCGCAGGTTCGCCCAACAGCCGGTCGCCCGGCTGGCCACGGCGGGGCCCGCCGGCCCCAGGATCGTCCCGATCACCTATGCGCTCGTCGCCGATCGCATCGTGACGGCGATCGACGACAAACCGAAGACGACCACTCGGCTCCGCAGGCTGAAAGACATCGCCAACAACCCGCGCGTTGCCGTGCTAGCCGACCACTACCAGGACGACTGGACGCAGCTCTGGTGGGTGCGCGCCGATGGCGTGGCGGAGGTCCATCACCAAGGAACAGCCCACGAACGGGCCCTCGACCAGCTCGCAGCCCGCTACCCCCAATACCGACAGGAACGTCCCCAAGGCCCCGTCATCGCGATCACCGTCACGCGCTGGTCGGGCTGGGCAGCGCGCGCGGACGAGTGATGCAGACTCCACCAACGACGATGCCGGCCCTGGTGACTCCGTTCACCACGCACGGCGACCTCGACGAAGATGCCCACCGGCACAACGTTGCGCTGCTGGCCGGCAACGGGGTCGGCGGCTTCGTCATCGCCGGCTCGACAGGAGAGGGCCCCTACCTCGAGCCAGGAGAGCGAGAGCGGCTCGCGTCGGCAACGCGACGCGAGCTCGGTGCGCACACCTACGTCATGTGTGGCATCGCCGCCCAGTCGCTGCGCGGTGCCAGGAAACAGATCGGGGAGGCTGCCGCCGGTGGGGCGGACGCCGTGCTGGTGATGACACCGACCTTGCTGGTGGGCGGGAACGAGCACCTCGTCGCAGGGTTCTATCGCGACGTGACGGAGAGCTGCCCGCTCCCCCTGTTCTTGTACACCGTGCCCCCGGTCACCGGGTATGAACTCCCGGTGAGCATCGTCGTCGCCCAGTCGAAAGCGGCAGCGGGGATCAAGGACTCCGGGGGAAACCCGGAACGCATCGCCGAATGGCATGCTCAGGTCACTGCTCCGTTCTTCACGTTCTGCGGGGCGTCACGCGCCGTCATGGCGTCGGTTGCAGCCGGTGCTCACGGCGCGATCACCGCCTCGGCAAACTATGCAGCTGACCTTGTCGTCTCCGCCGTATCCGGTGACAGCGCCGCCCAGGCGGCGCTGACCGCCCGCGCAGCAGACGTCGAGGCGTACGGCGTCGCCGGCACGAAGGCCGCCGCAGAGGCCTTCGGGTTGCGCACAGGACCGCCTCGGCGACCACTTCTGCCTTTGGCGTCACTCTGAGACCCGGGCACCTGCGGACTGGGCTGCACGCCGACGCCTGGTACCAAG
>Ga0255048_10000924_pt1 | contig 21556 bp, 28 predicted proteins | sample JV7_2_2_MG_FD_183619 | JGI IMG/M metagenome (GOLD analysis project Ga0255048, IMG submission 183619) | Seawater microbial communities from Jervis Inlet, British Columbia, Canada - JV7_2_2 | ecosystem: Environmental > Aquatic > Marine > Inlet | place: Canada: British Columbia | collected 2016-10-06
TTTATGCGTCAGCAAATGGAGTAACAACTGTGCCAGAAGCAAGGGCTATCCCTGTAACAACATATTTAGCACTAGCTGCTGCATAACATGTAACGGTTGTTCCTACAATGCCGCCTTTAGTGGAGCCGTTCATCGTAATAACATCGTTAGACGAAGCAGACATGAAAGTTTTTCCTGCCGCATCGCTTTTACCTAGATAAAGACCACCAACGAACTTGTCTGTGCCGTCGGTTAAAATATCCATATCGGTAGCTGCAGTAATTACCAAAAAGGTAAAAGTTGCCCCTAAGTTATTTAACTGGTTAGGATCGCTTGAATCCCCCGGAGTGGTAGTAACAATTGAAGGCAAAGTAAACTTGCCGTCAGCGTCGTTACATAGCAATAGTTTTCCTGCATGAGCCGCAACAGTCAGAGTAGTATCAGCCGTTAAGCTAACTACGCTGGTTGAGCCAGCACTAATGAAACCACCAAGGGATCGGACTGGGCCAGAAAAGGTTGTCTGTGCCACTTTAATACCTCCTTACGAAAGGATTTGCTCTAGAGTCTTCGTAAGTGTCTGCTGGGACAGTCGCTAGAGCTATTTATTCCCAGAATAAAATGTAACTATACCGGAAAAACAAAGGGGCAACAATGTTGCCCCCCAATGCTTTTGCTACGCGCCCGGAGTTCCGAACACAGATCTCCAGTCAGACACACCGAAAGAATATCTTTCGCGAGCCTTGAAACGCATATTTCCAGTGTCAAAGTCACCTTCCATAGCCGTTTTGATTGGAGTCCTTTGGAACAATTTAAAGCCGTTAGGCGCGTCCGTCTTGATGAAGAAGGCATCAGTATCCGTGAGGAAGTGATTAACCACTGCACCGTCAGGTAGCATACCCATTGACTTGTTGGCGTTAATATCATTATCCGCCGTTCCAGGTCGCAAATTAGAGTTCAAAACTCTTTCTGAAATAAATTGAAGCTCTTTAGGAATGATTAACTTCATTCCTCGAACCGCAATTTTTAGCCCTCTTTCATCGGTAAGGCCAGCGATATCAATCAGCATTTGCTCAAGCGAAGTCTCATTGAGATCCGCAGCAGTGCTGAGTAGATTACGTTGGTTACCCGATAGAGAAGGGTGAGAAGAAGAACAAAGCGCAACACCATCCCCGATGGCTGAAGCACCTGCCGTAAAGGCATTGTTCAATACAGTTGCAGCACGTACCTGCTTAGTCTGAGACATAGAACGTGCAAGAGCACGGGTATATCTAGAAGCAAGTCGGTCATACAAGTTGTCTTCGATAGCTTCTTCAGTTATTGAAAAAGCCAACGCAATTGTCTCGTGAGTGTAACGAGCAGTATAAGTTTCCTGCGCGTCATCAAAAGAAATTGCATTACCTTCCGCTTTAACCGGAGCAGTACCAAACCCTGAAAGCATGACTTCTTCTTCAAATGCTCGATCAGAAGATTCCTCTTCAAAGATCTCTGCACTCTCGTTGTCATAACGATCATATTCCAGCCCGAACAAAGCATTTAAGCCGGGTTCAAGCTCCTTCGCCAATTGTGCGCGAGTAATAGCCATGATTACCTCCTAAACTTAGATGCCAGTTGTTGTGGCAGTGGTTTGAGAATCGAATCGCGCATTCGGAGAATTGTAGTGTGAATTTATCCTCACAATCAACGGGATACCTGCCGCAGAAAAATCACTGTTAGCATCGTCATCGACGATACCCATGACTTTGAGCGGAAGAGTTGCCGTAGTTGCTATGGTAGAAACACCCAACGCCGAATTAGATCGACCCGTGTTTGTTGAACCCGTCCGTGCAGAAGTTCCCAAGCTTGCATTAGCAAAAATAGCTGCTAGTGCTGTAGCGCGATTCGTTAAAGTCGCGTCGCTTGCCACTTGGAAAGTTTGCATCGGATTATCAGCAACAAGAGCCTTGACAGGATGATTCGTGTCAACGCTTGCGTTGCTAGATCCGGGCCAGTAGTTTTTGAATACGGTCTTCTTAGAAGCAGAATCAACATATTCTACGCCCATCAAGACACCTAGCGCAGCGGTAGTACCGCCCGCAGTGTCACCAGCTTGATCAATCACGCCAGCGGCGAGAGGGATTACTAAGCTGTATTGATAGATGGCATTAGTGTTGTCAGAAGCAATTTCATACTTCGTCAAACCTGTAGAATTTGCGGCACTGCCTGTTAGTCCTATTGGACGCAGACCGTAAGCGGTTTCCTGATTAGCCATATTAGTCTCCTAAAACCTTACTTACGAGAACCACCAAAAGTAACGCGAGATTGACGGTCAGGTTTGTCAATCCGCATCGTGGAATGTGCATTTTCACGTAAAATGTCCGTTTCAACAGCTTCTACTTGGTCTGCATGTTTTGATGCAAAATAAGCAGTCCTTTCGTCCACTGTTTCCTGCGGAATTCTAGCTAAAAGCAATCCGCCAACTCCAAATACACCCTCATATTTACCCGTCTCCATAACAGGAGCTTCAAAGTCCGGATACTCGTCCTTTCGGACTAGTTCATAACCCTCGCGTAAACGGCCAGTTATATTACTCGTGTCTTCTACACCACGAGTTTCGGCACGTATCCAACGATGTCTGAACCCCGGAGGTGCGGGCGGTGCATCTAATTTCGACGGTGGAGCCCACGGCCTACGCCTAGCCGATTGTGCTCTCGATGATTTAGCGCGAGAAGTCTTTTTGATAGCGTCCATATTTTCATCTGTAGATTCTGTCATTAATCTTCCTTCACGTATTTTGCGTACTCTTCAAGTGGCACTCCCAATCTTTTGGCAATAGTGACTTGGCTCGGGGAGAGTCGAACCTGTCTGCCGCGTCCCTTTTTAGGACGAGACACACCCGCAACAGTCTGCGAGGTGCGTCGGGATGAGGGGGCCTCTTCAGTTTCAAACTTGTGAGGAAATTCCTCTCTCATCCTTGAATCTAATGCATCATAATACTGGTTACTGGTCCCGTCCATACCTTTCTCTTGGATTAATTCTTTATGAATTCCAAATGCAGCAAAGGTCATAGCGGAATCTTGACCAAACCAGCTATTGTTTTCTGCCCAATCTTCAGCTTTCGGGTCTGGCCGTTGCTGTTGGGGAGCGGGTTGGTAAACCGGTTGGGGGATTTCTTGTTGATATTGAGCAGCCTGTACTTCACGTTGCGCTGCAGCCTGTGCATGACGATCTTTTGCAACCGCTAATTGAGATATCTTCTCTTGTGCAGCAAGTTGACGATCTGTATCGCCGGTTTCAATCGCGCTCTTGAGTTCTTCTTTAGCTCTTTCCGACTCAGAAGAAACACGGTTGCCGTATTCATCAATATAATTCTTATCTAAGTTATGAAGGCGTTGCTTAATAGAAGAATTTTCAGCCTGAACCTGTTGGGCATAGTTAATAGCCTCTTCTCTTTCGCGTTCTGCTTCTCGCGAACGCTTGGTTAGCTGATTAATTCGTTTTTGGACGCCTTTACTGTATTGCTCGTGCTCGTCTTCTTCAGAGGACGCAATTTCAACGACCGGTTCTGGCGAGGTTTCCTCTACAGAATCATCGTCATCCTTTAAAGTAACTTCTTGCGCTTCTTCGGTAAATTCTAAATCAATTTGACCGTCATCGGGCTCGTGCTTGGGCTTTGCTTCTGCCATAGTGCCGCTCCTTAACTAAGATGTATGTCATTGGGGTCTAAAATAGTTCCTAATATCTCATCATCGTTGAGAATCCGAACTTCGCTTCCAAAAGCGGCCTTCTTCTCACCATTCAAACGAAACCTGGAACCTGCGTAACGGGCAAAAATCACCCACTCACGCTCTTTACACCACGGGCCCGCTGGATAACGTTCTTTATCTTGATAGGCCGAAGGCCCCATTTTAAGAACATAACCCACTTGAGTTTGAACTACGTCTTCTTCCAACGTTTTTTCACTCAATAAAATACCGCCTTTACTCTTTGTAGACGGTCTAAACGGGGCGATTAAAATACGCCAGCCAGTGGGCTGGGGTAATCGATCAATAACACTTTTATCTACCAAGGACGGGTCTAGTACCCTTTCCTCTTCTGCGACGTAGCAATCAGATAAATCTTCTGCTTCATTCGTTTCAGGCATCTTGTTCTTCCTGTTTTTTTAGCATTTCAGAGAGTTCAACCAAAACGTAATCACACGCTCTGATTTCACCCATGCATTCTCTGTAATGTTCCATATCTTTTACCCCGCCATCAGACATGAGTTCCTGAATTTGGGATTTGCGGCCTTTTAGTGTTTTTTGTACAAACTGTACTACGTCCAGACCGTCCAATACTCACCTATCTTTTACTATCTGAGTAAGTCCGATACTATCGCAGGTTTTTAAGCAATAGTAAAGCGTCCTCCACGCTCTGCAGCGCCCATACCACGGCAATTACCCTTGGTAATTTTAACCTTGTCGGCTTTTGGCGTTTTAACCGTTTTAGGTTGGGCAAAAGGAATACTGCCTTGTCCCTTTATCTCGGCTTTAGTCGTAGGTTTTGGCGGCTCTTTAATTGGCGCACCATTAACTTTTACAGTCCTCATCGATCACCTCTTTGTTTCAATAGTTCTCTTTCGATCCCTGCGTCTATTCTAGCTTGGGTTTGCGCCTCTTGGCTTGCTAACCGTTGCTGGAAATTTGCTTCACGTTGAGCAAGCTTCTGTCTTTCAAGCTCAATTTCCTGCTGCTCTCGTGATACGTCGTTTTGTTCCTGTTGAGATTTCAACTGAAGCTCTTGTTGTTTCAATTGAATCAACGGATCTGGTCCCGGCTGCTCCTGCGGCTGTCCTGCCTGTTGCAATTGCTGACCCATCTGAACAACTTGTTGCATAATTTGAGCAACAAACTGGGAAACTAGGGCCTGATACGGCTGGTTAGTTTCAGGATTGGTTAGTGCTACATTGGGATTTTGCTGCATAAACGCTTGTTCTGCCTGTTCTTCCGCCATCAATTGTACATGATTCAAAATATGCTTCTGAATAGCTAGGCCAACTTGCGGTAAAGAAGACGCCATTCCTCCCGTTGCAAAAATCAGGTGAGCCTGTATGTGTGCCATGTGGTCCTGACCTTTAAACGCCTGTAAAGGAACATTTTCAAGCACATCCATGTTTTCACGAGCAGGATCTTTAGGATACGGCTCGTCTGGGGCATCTGCTTTCAGGATCTGATTGACGTTTTTCACGCCCATTGCGTCGTAAACACGCCGGTAAACCTCTGGAATATTGTGTATTTCAGGGGCTTGCATAGCCATTTGTAGCTCTGTTTGCGCTAAAGCAATCCGTTGGCTTTGTGAAAAGATATTTGGGTCCGATACGGGAAGAACATCGACTCGATCATCAAAATCAGTGGATTTTACCGCCTGTTCTGCACCCGGAACCTGATAAGGATAAACAGGTGGCAAACTTTCTGCCATAACCCTGGAAAGTATCTTGAATTCAATCTTCATTGCGTAGTGTAGACGCTTATGAATGGCGCTCATTACACGCGCACCCTGCTCAATCATGGCGATTGTCGTGCCCACCGCCGCGGATTGGTTACCATCGCCCACTTTCAGGTCAGTAATCGTGGCAAAACGCTGTGCAGCATCTACCACAAAGCCTAAAAGCTGAAATAACGTGCCATCCGGGCCTTTAAAGGGTAAAGGCATCAAACTGTCGCGTATAACGCCTCCGGGGGCGTCCACATCCCTGAATTCACCCGGTTGTAGGGGGTCATCATCGTCCCGAATACGCAATCCACGCGCTTTGAAGCCCGCTGGCAGGTTTGAAAGCGTTCCAGCATCAATTAGCTGTCTTAAAGCTGCAGTTGCCGTCCTAGAAAGCCCTCCAATCGTGTGAATTAGGCCCATTCCATAGAATCCGAAGCCCGGAAGGAACTTATAGTGGACAAAATACTGTATTTTTTTCTTTAAAGGGTCTTCTTCTAGGTAATTTCGACGAATTGACAGCACTTTTCCGTTGTCTTCGCTAATGGTGACAATATAAGGGACCTTAATACCGGTCGGTTCCCCTTCTTCGTCCATGTCTTCGTAGCCTTCGATGTCTAAATCGACGTGACATTCCAATAAAGTACAGTCGTAATCCACTCCAGAAGGCTTTTCGCCGTCAATATAGTCAATTTCGTCCGATAAACTGCTACTTTCCGGCTGCGAAGGAAGCACTTTTACGTCTCGGTAGAAGCCACTAACCTGTTGTTTACGCAGATCGTTTAACGACATGCGGACCACATGGGTAATATTTGGACAAGTTTCCAAATCATTAGCCTCATAAGGCACAATAAGGTGTTCGGCTGGTATAAATTTCGATACCGGACGACCCAGTGCGTCATCAAAGTATACTTTTTTGAAGGTAGACCCCGCCAAAGGCAGGTAAAACAGCATTTGATCAACTTCTGGCGTATATTCTTCCATGACACACGTAATGTAATAGTTCATAAAGTCCCGAACTCGGGATGCTTGCTCTATTTTTTCGTTAGTCTGGGTTCCCAAAACAGCAGTTCGTACCGGACCATCGGCTGGAATCAACTCATTGAACGCTTGTGCCTGAAACTGAACGGCGGCTTCAGCCAAAAGAGGGTGTGTTACCCCCGTTGCGCCCCGAAAAGGCTCCGTTCTTTCTTCATAATTAAAGCCTAACAACTCTAAACCATTGGAATAAGCGTCTTCCCAGTCCTGTCGAGAGGCTTTATTGGAGTGATATTGCTCCAATAAATCGTTAGAAACACGTTGCATAACCGTATCTGGCAAAAATTCTGCCAAATTGTCATAAAAATCGTCTTCTCTTTCGCGACTACGGAAAGGATCAAAATCTAAAGTAGCACCGCCATCTTCTTCTTGAATGATTTCAATGCCTTCAATATCTGTAATTTGTGCCAACCCGTTAGGTAACGCTTCTACTTCTACTGCTTCAACGTCTTCTTCGGACAGCATCCCGCCTTCACGGTCCATCAACGACACTGGGGGTCTATCACCATTTGCCATAATTATCTACCTATTGAAAGCCTGTCATTTGTAACATAGGAGGGCGCACTGGACCTGTTGCTCGGTATTGTGGAGGAGGCGGTCCCGGCCTAAGATTTTGTAACAACCCGCCGATGCCCCCCTGCAAGCCGCCCGGTTGGTATTGAGAAGGACCTTGCGTCATCCCTCCTCCACTTACGCCCAAGTGTGAGCTTAACTGGTTAACCTGCTGTGTCACGTTCTGTAACTGACTAGCCAGTTGCTGAGTATTGGGTTCGGCCACCTGCCCTATTTGTTGAGGCGGTCCCATTTGACCGCCCTGAAACCCGGCTGTAAAAGTGTCGGGTCCAGCCCTTCGATCTACAATCTCCCCGGTTACGTTGTCCATAAACTTGCCGGTGTTGTCTACAGAGGGCCGTCCATTCAGACCCATATCTGCACTGGATGCCATAGGCGAAAACCTATCGTCGCCGCCTCCTAGAAATCCCGGTTGCGTATCCAGCGGTCCGCCGGGCGTGGGTATGAGGTTTTCTAATTTCATCTCACCCGTACTCAACCGTGACGGAGGTGGCGCCGGTTGAGAACGGGCCCACTGCCTCATGTCTTGGTTCGCTGGTTGAAACGGTTGCGGCATAAATTGAGGTTGTTGAGGTCGATGTTGAGGCATTAGTTGGTGTCGAGGTTGTTGAGGTTGTTGATACTGCCCGAACCTCTGGAACAAAGCTTGACCAAAAGGACCTTGCGGTTGCGCTTGCTGTATTTGTTGTTGAAGCGACGGCCTATTTACAAACCCGCCATAGTTAAAGTTTTGAACAGGGCCTCCTTGTGCATACCCTTCTTGGGTCTCGCTGCCCGGCTGGTTAGTCTCAACAACCTGTACCGCAGTCCGCGAAGGCAGGTTACTCACTCTTACCCGTTGTTGCCCGCCTGACGGCCATTGGGATTTGTCTACTTTTTTACAATAAGGTTGACCACCTTCAAAAGCCAACGTGTAGTACCCAGGGCACTGATAGCGTTGCTGATCGGTTAACCCGTATTGGCCCGCCTCCGATTCCGGGTTTTCAGTGTTAAACGAGGCTCCTGAAAAGTCAGGCACCCAAACTCTACCGCCAGTTGGCAAATCAACATAACGACCCGGACCGGTGCCCGGACCTCCAGATCTAGTAGAACCAATGTCCCAATTTATTTCAGGATCGCTACTGGCACTTTGTTCACCCTCAGTTTCTTCAGCGTCGCCGGTCCCAAAGCTTAGTTTAGGCATGGGCTGGAATACTTCCGCTTGGTAAACGCCTTGATCTTGCATTTCCTGCTGAGTTAACCCCTGGTAAGGGTATACCGTTTCTTTAATATCCATTCCCAGTGTAGGCGCGTAGCCGCTGGTGTAATCCTTAATCATGTCCGCCACCAAAAAATTGGGTGCGTTAGGATCAACTACCTGAGTGCCTTCTTCCGGAGGTACGCCAAAGCTGCCTCGGTCCACCGTACTAGGAGTAGGCGCTTGAAATACCGCCGTGGGCATCGGGGCTGCTGCAATAGCCGCTTCGTTTGCTGCTCGATCCGCGGCTTGTTGCGCGGCAAGTTGTTCTGCCCCCGAAACCTGAGAATCTATGTTTTGTTGTGCGGCCAACTGCGCTTGTTCCTGTGCGGCCAGTTCTTGCGCTAACTGTTGGTCCAGTGCAATTCTTTCCTGTTCTTCTGCTTGAGCCGCAGTTTCCGCAGCCTCAAGAAGACGTTGCTGTTCTGCTTCCGCAGCTACCCTAGCCGCCTCTTCTGCCGCTAACTGCTCTGCCGCCATTTGCTCTTGTGCTGCAAGGTTCGCAAGCCGTATACGTTCGGCCTCCGCTGCCGCTGCTTCTTCCGCGGCCCTTGCTTCCGATAATTCGTTTGGATTTTTAAAAGGCAACGATACGGGTTGCGTCGGTGGTTGCAACGTAGTCGTTGTAGGTTGCGTTGTTGTAGGCTGCGTTGTTGTAGGCTGCGTTGTTGTAGGCTGCGTTGTTGTAGGCTGCGTTGTTGTCGTTTCAACAGGAGGAAGCGGAGTGAACGGAACCGTCGGGTCACTTGCCGGGGCATCTTGTAACGTTTGCTGTATAGGCGGACTAGCCGGACTATCTTCAATCGGAGACGTATCGGCCGGTCCCGAAGTTCCTTGTTCTTGTGGAGGAACGGTTGTGGAAGCTGTGCCCGCCGGTATGCCCGTATCGCCTGAATACAAAAATTCTTTATTTTGAACATTAGGCCCATAACCAAGATCGTCCATCTGCAACAAACCAGCTTTATAAGCTTTTTGCTGCGCTTGATTCAAAGGAATAGGAGGTAACGGCGCGTTGTCGGCTAACGCCTCTGCAGCCATTTGCGCCTGTACTTCTTTTTCCCGCTCAGTCATTGGACCACCGGTCGGAACATCGAACGGGTTAAAATTACGCGGGACCCCGCCATTGAACATTCCTTGCACAGGAACGGTTCCACGTGGAACGTCTAGCCGTGCCAAAGGACCCTGACTGTAGCTGCGAATCAAATTCGATAAGCCGCGTGAAATAACCGGTCTGTTCATGTTGGTTACCATACCACCTTTTGCGTAGTTGTATACTTCGCCGCCATCCGCACGACCAATTTGAGATTTTAATATTTTCTGTTTTTGCTCCGGAGTCAACCTAATCCCCCTAGCCATGACATAGAGGCCCGTTTGGCCCGTATTCTCGTCAAACATTTCTTCTACGTTTCTTAACAGTTCCCTGCTGGCTGCTGATCGAGCACTCCCGTCGTCAGGGATGTCAAAAGCATCTCTCGTCAAAGGTCTTCCAGAGCTGTCTGTTACAAGAATAGGAATTTGTTCGTCGTACTTACCGCCGTATCTTTTTGCAAGTTTTTTCAAAACGGAAGGTAGCTTTTCGTCGTACTCCGGGCCGTAATCTTTATCTTGGCCTTGCACATAACGAACCGCGTAGCCCGGCAGAATAGAGAATGTATCGGAACCCCTTTCTGATGCTTTTAACAACAGGGTTTCAACAGCAAGGCTTCGCGCAGCCCCTTTGTCTTTTAACAACGGGACGTTGCCAGATTTTCCTGATTTTTGCAACGCCTCCGATTGTAACTCTTCTAGTAAAAAATGTTCTTCATCTCCATCTTTTCGCACCGTAGTTCTAGCGTGCATAAAGGTATTGGGATGTTTTATTTGGGGGTCTTTGCCCAACACAATGTCCGGTGTAGACTTTACTATCCCGGTAGTATCTGCATTCCAATGGCCTTCAACAAAAACTTCCCTATCTCCCTCTTTTGGCGGTTGTTTCCAAATAAACGTTTTACTGTTTTGCGTTGCAGGTCCACCACCTAAAAGCGTATTTCTGTATTTTGAGTTCAAATCCGGGTCTGTTTTTGACAAGTCAACAACTTCAATAGGGCGATCAATAGTTTGTAAAAGTAAAGACAGATCCGACTTGCTTAATTTACCGTCAGTATAATTTTCTAATACACGGCCTACTTCTTTTATCCTTTCGTCCAGTCCTAAAATCTCTAATTCTTTTTCAGTGACTCCTTGACCCGTTGCCTTCTTCCGCAAATCCTTTATCCATTCTTTTACGTTTCCAGTTTCTCGTTTGATACTTTCCAACGATTTATTTAACCTGCTAAAAAACGGATTGCTTGGGTCATAACGATCTATTCCCCGTTCTTTGGCTTGTCTTGCTAAATCTTCGGTATATTGTTCTCCCTTTTTGTACGCTTGTTTAGCTGCCGGGGGTAAAATTTGAATTTGGTTTGATATTAAACCAGGATCACGCAAAGACATTTCCAACGCCGCGGCCGACGGTTCGGCATCCCCAAACATTGCTTGTTTCCTTTCCGGGTTCAGGATATCCGACGCTAACCTTACCTCTGCTGCTCCGGGCGCAAACACTTGTATGTTTGGGTTATAACCTTCTGCAGATAAAACGTTTTGCACCCCTGTTCCGGGCCTATCCAAAGCCGATAACGCTTGTCGGTACAAAAACGTCTGCTCATCTGCTCTTACAACCGTATCAAAAAGCGTTTTAAACGACTCTTCCGGGGCGTCTAAATACACAGATGCCGCAGTTTCAAATTCAATGGCTTTTCTTTCTGCGCTTTCTGAAAGTTTGGGTTTAAAAGATGAAATCCATGACGTGGAGTCTGTTTGTCGAAGCTCTGGTGCTTCTCGAAGTACTTTGGCTGCGGCCATAAATTTCGCTGCAGAATTGCCCCCAAAGGTGTTGTTGTTAATTAAAGTTAAAATCTCGTTAGGGGACCCCGCAAAAATTTCAGTTAATTTATTGGTTGTTTCGTCGCTAATATCGTCTATATAAAAGTTTACCCCGTATAGATTTTGCAAAGGTCTTTTTTGGTTTTTGTACTCAGGAGTTCTTGGCGCAGCAACAAACATCGCAGATAAGTTTGCACTTAGGTCTTCCGCCCTAAACGGGTTACTGGTAGGAAATGTATTTTTATGATTTGCTTCTTCATTGCGTTCTCTTACTTTTTGGTCAAACTTTTCGTCTAAAGGACGAAAAACAGAACGCCTGAAAGTTTGAACAGCTTCGTTTTTATTGTCTAAAATGGTTTGTGCAGCCTGTGGATCTAGCTCACTAGCTAAATTCTCCGTTATTCTACCATGACGATCACTGTAAACCGGGTTTGCGGATAACTCCTTCATAACCTCCGGAACGGTTTCTACGGGGGCAAACCCTTCTCGTTGTTGTATGTAATTTTGAATTCCCTCCCCTATTTTTTGATTTAACTGCACCTGCTGTCTTTGCATTTGTTGAATTTGATATTCACTAATCGGGCTGTCCGGACGATCTTTGCGTATTGCAGGTCTTTCATAGTCATGACGAACATAAATAGTATTCGAAACCGGGTCGTAAAAATTATCGGTAATTAACTCTTTTCTCACGCCATCGAGTCCACTTTCTGGTGTGCCATAAAGTCTTAAAGCAGCTTGCTGGTATCCCTCCATAACCTCTTTTGCGTTGGGAGCAGCCCCTTCTTTAGTGGGAACCACTACTAAATTCACATCTTGTAGTTCCGGGTATTCGAACAACACTTGAGATGAGTTGGGGTCCAAAGCCATCTTTAAAGGCAACATGGAAATAGCTTGGCTTACACGCCTATTAAGCACGTTTCCAGAAAGACCCGCTGCCTCGCTTATGGCTGAATCGTTTACATCAATAGGACCTAAATACACTCGCGGTTGACCATCCGGACCAATAAATACCCCGGTTGATTTTTGTGCTACTTCTTCTGGCATACCTTCTTCATAAACAAGCCTTTCGTATTCTTTTATTTTTTTGCGTCCGCTGCCGGAACTAGAACCGCCAAAAGCACCAAAGGTCACCCCGTCGTCAGGGAGCTTCATTGCAGCCCTTCCCGCCCCCATAAAACCGGTTGTCGCCAATAAAAGATCACTTGGAAGACCACTCATTCCTGATTCAGTATCTACAACACGCTCGCCACGTATTGCAGATTCCGCAGTTAAACGGGCTTGTTTATCCAACATTTCTGGAAATTGCTTGATCATTTCCAAGGCTTCGTCCCGTTTCTTAGGATCTTGAAGCATGTCTTCTATAAACTGTCCCGCCGAAGCAATACCCTGATATAACGGCGTATACTTAAAACTTTTATCTGCGGCTCCGTAACGTCCGGGCGTTATAGTCTCTTCAGTTCGAGGCTCAAATCGACCGGTGAGGGGATTAAATCGATCTGGTAAATCTTTGTACGTGACGGTGGCGGGCTCTAAAACCTCACGACGCTCTCCGGTAAATAAATCTCTTGCACCCGCTACAGCGCCTTGTAACAGAGCACCTTCGCCCAAAATCCGATCCATAGCCATGTCAACCGGAAGCTGACCTTCTGGCCCATAATCGATTAAGGCTCCATATTCGTACTCTTTAGGCCGTTCCTTGGGCCGTGGGTCGTTTACCCTGCCAAAAATCTCGGCATCCGCATTTTGCCGCGCCAACGCTTCCTCAAGCATTCGCTGACGTGCCAGAATCTCTGCCTGTGTTAAATTCGCTGGTTCAGCCATAGTAAGATGCCGCCGATATTAGTTGTCCGTTACCGTGATCCTCCCAGTCGTCACTGGGCAAACTTACAAAATTCCCTTGCCGGTATCGCATCAAAGCCTGTGTCGTACTATCTACCAGGTCGTCGTGCGTTCCATTGGGAAACGCTGCACATTCTTCAATCACTTCGTGTGCCCACGTTTCATCCGGTGCCCAGATCATACCAGCTTCAAATAGCGGAGAGATAGCATGAACGCGAGAAAGTTTATCATTACCACGGCTCGGCGTAAAATTTACTACCGGAATGCCAACCTGCCGTAATTCGTGGGTCAAAGGGGTCCCTGTGGCTTTTGCCTCAATAATTACCGTTTCTGGCTCCCAATACTTGTACGCCTCCAGCGCAACTTCCTTCAATTCGGGAAAATCCCACCTCCCCTTCTTCGCATCCATTAAAATCAAGTGAGCAGGGCCCCCCATCTCCTCGGGGTAAAATACCCCCCACGTAGTGATCGCACTATAGTCCGCTGTTTCACGTTTCGAGAACGCCGTATCATAACTCTGTATTACATACTGAAGATTCGGGATGTTCTCCCCCTCCCATACGTTCCACCACTCACGCTTCAAAATCGCCAGACTTTCCGACGTGGGTGCCTGTTGATACTGCGCGTTCCACTGATAAGGCGGAATCGACGCTTTAACCGACTCCAATTCCTCTTGTTTCCAGAATTCCGGCCAAGTGGGCTCCCCAGAAGGCAAAATAGCCGGTAATTCGACCACTTCCCACTGATCCGCGTTCGGATCTCTCGTCATCTGACGAATCAAGTTTCCCGTCATGTCCTTCTCGGACCACCGGGTTTGTACCAGAACTATCGCTCCACCCGGCTGTAAACGCTGTCTGGGACCCGCTGTGTACCATTCCCACGCATTTTCAAAACCACTGGCCGACATCGCCGTCTGCTCCGAGTGAGGATCGTCAATAATAATTAAATCTCCACCACGGCCCGCCAAGTTCGAACCCACACCCACCGCATAGTACATTCCACCAGATTTCGTGTCCCACCGTCCTGACGCCTTACTGTCCACAGATAACTGAGTCCCTTCAAAAACATCACGATATTCGTCAGTCTCCAGAAGATTTTTGACTTTTCGACCAAAATTAACCGCTAATTCGGTCGTATGCGTCGCTTGAATGATCTTCATCGACGGATCACGGCCTATCATCCACGCAGGAAAGAGAAAAGATGCAAATTCACTTTTCGTGTGCCGCGGAGGCATGTTGATGATCAAACGCTTTAACTTGCCCGTCGCAATTTCTTCAAGCTTCTCGGCAATAATGTGATGGTGCCTTCCAGCAATGAAACCGGGCCACATACTACGGACAAATGGAATAAATTCTTTTTGACAAGTTTCAAGCTTCTCTAGCTGCTTTAAACGCAGTTCTAAGCGAAGTTGTTGAGTATCGTCCGAAGTTTCAAGACTAAGGCTCAAAGGGGTCCCTAAACGCGATTTAGGGGCTAAGAATAGCACTTTTTTTAATCAGTGAAAGCTGTTTGATTTTTTATGTGATTGTTTGCGTAAAACCTGCACCTTTACACGTTCCCCGGCCAGCGCGGCGCGGCGCTCGGATCGCGGCCGCCGGGTCGAGTTTCCCGGCGCTTGGATTAGCCTCGATTGTCCGGGGGACCCGGTGCGGCTCCGGCTGCGGCTGCGGCTCCGGATCGGATCGCGGTCGGGGGATCGCGGATCGCGGATCGAATCGCTGGGACATATTTTGTCATTCTGGGAAGCTCCGCCCTGGTGCTTAAATTTTGGAAGTGAAAAAAATGACTTCCACGAAACGAAAAAATGACTTCCACCACGGGCCGCGGGGAAAGTTCAAACCAACCCAGTTCCCAAACCGCGGGCCGCGGTACGTTTGGCGGGGGGATCGGGACACGGGCCGGGGCCGGTTGCACTCTTAAAAGGTAGGCAAAAAAAACCCCGCGCACAGCGGGGTCGTTTGGATCGGGTCGGGTTAACCCCGAACGACAATCAAATGATCATCGATGAATTTTTCCGCTTCCGATCTCGCGTCAGACTTCCCCTGTTGGTAAGCGTTGTCTACCAGATCGTTCACAAACTGCGCGTTCACAATGTCGGTTAACTGTCGCACCGCGTTCTCGATCTCGCGTTTAGGTAATGAGAACTCGATCTCTTGTACTTGGCTCCAATACTTTTCTTCGTTGTCGAGACATTTTTTGTAAAGCTTCGAATCGTTTACTTCGGACATGTAACCAAGATCGACCCAGTAATCGACCAAACGCATTGCCTTCCCCCATTTCTTAACTTGTTTCTGCCAGCGGGGATTGATTGCGACTAACTTGTCCGCGTGTTGCGTGTAGTCTTTTTTTGTAAAGCTATCTATTAGCATTTGTTTCTCCGTTTTGTTGAGCTGACAGTATAAGAGGGATCGCAGACAAAAAAAACCCCGGATCGGTCCGGGGTCTTGCGGATCGGCTCGGGTCCTAATCGAAGCGGGCGGTTTTAGTTTCGCCGGTTTTTATATCCCGAAGGGTCACAACCCCATAAAGATAAACAAAGCATTCCAAGTGCCGTTCGTCCGCATGAATCAACTTAACGATGGGGATCAATGGCGGGTCCTGTTCATCATCATCATCACCTTCGACGTGGGGACTTTCGAACGTTCCATCTTCCAACACGGTGCCCGGCCATGGGTAACGATTGAACCCGCCGAATTGATAGATAGCGTCCATTCGCTGCGCGATCTCGGAAAGGGTCGGTCGGTCCCCGCGGGGATCATCAGTGTCGCAGCCGCTGCCGTTTTGAATTTCCCACTCGTCAACTGCGCGAGCAAAAAAGTCGGGGATCAATCCGCAAGATTCCATGTACCAATCAACATTGGATTGATTGCTTGGCGTAACTTCGGAATAGCCGGAGTGATCAGTGGGATTAAATTTCCATTCCAAAACAAAATTAGCGACCCGAATGTGAGCCTGTCCGGGGTTTTCTCGATCAATTATAAAGTCGTATTTCATTCGTTGTTTTCTCCGTTTTGTTGTTGCTCAAGTTTATCCAATAACGCGCCCATTCGGATTAATTCCTCGCGAGCGGCTGCGCGGCTGGTTAGGTTTTCGGTCCCGTGTTCTACCGCAGCGCACCAGATCCTCGCGCACGTTTCCCACGTCGGGGGCGGCACCTCTATATATTTCTTAGTTTCTTCCAATTTCGTTTCTCCGTTTAGTTGTTGAGCTGACAGTATAGGAGCAATCGCAGACAAAAAAAACCCCGCATATAGCGGGGTCGTTTGGATCGGATCGGGCTAGTATTCGCTAAACATCAGATCCGCGTCATAGTCGTCGATATCGTCGTAGTAATCGGGATCGTTTCGCTGAGATAAAAAGTAGTCTTTATCCTGCAACAATTCGACCCAGATCCGACGCGCCTCCGGGTATCGTTCCTTCACACCGGCCAAAGCTTTGTAGGCGTCCGGCTCGGTACTAAACGATTGATTCCCGGAGTTAAACTCCGACCCCGTTTCATCAATTCCCATAATGATATAACTCATGTGAAAGTCTCTCCCGTTTCTTCGCCCCAAAATTCCCGAGGGGCCAAAGCTTGACCAGCTCCGTTATATTCGCGGCCGCACGTCTCGCAGCCATTCGACCAGCTATCCCACAATTGAACATGCGCTTTGCATTCGCACTCGATAATCTTTGCCTCGACAACCCGATTATTATCCGGGTCGGCAATTTCTTCTTTTAGAACCTTAGCTATCATTCGTTTCTCCGTTCTGTTGTTGCACATGATTTTGAAAACTAGTCGAAACGCTTAACAGTTCGTTTCGTTCGTCTTCGTTTACTTCCCAGCGCACCCCGGCCAATCCATTTTCCGGAGGGTGAACGCTGTAAATCTCTCCGGTATCACAAAAGGCAATTAGATCTTTGTGGTACTGGTTTGGATCTCCGTTGTATCCGGGTCGCGAGATCATCGCCAGCTTTACACCATCATCTAAAACAATTAACTGTTGATACCCCGCTCGATACCCCTCGTATTCCCGGCCGCCGTTTATTAATTCCATTCGTATCTCCGTTTTGTTGGACCCCCAGTATAGGACTAATCCCAGCCAAAAAAAACCCCGGCGAACCGGGGTATAAACGGAGATGGTTTTAGCACCAGGGCGGATATTGTCAGGCCGCCATTGTTGCCAAATTAGTATGAACCACGAACCCGGTATGATCTTGTTTCGCCGGTCCTTTGGCTTTTAGTCCTAAGATAACCGGACCCGAATAAAGATTAACCAAATCGGAGCGGTCGCCGTCGATTACGTCACGCCCTAAAAAGGTTTTAGGAAACGGACCATTGAAGACTACCGATATCGGCACCGCGGTTTTCAAAGCTTTTTTAACTTGGTTTTGATATCTCGTTACCCCGCTATAACTAAACATTAGTTTGTAATTTTCCGGAGTGCGGCCAAGTCTGTGCGCGATCTTCGTGTAATCGTACCAAACCATTTCGGGAAATTTCTGTGGCAGGTCGTATTTCTCCCACGAAATGTCCGAAATCGTATTCGGTCGGAGCACGGCCAGCAACCCATCACGATCACAAACTTTCTGAAAGTTTTCCAATTCGTTTTCGAACATTGAAAGAAACAATTTTGGATCGTTATGAAACAATTCGGTTTTAGCTTGGCGCCCGGCCATCACGTTAGGCATCCGACCCCTACCGGCTAATCGCAAACAACCCTCGCGGCAATCCGCAAGCAAGCTACCCGCACAGATTCTATCGTCGGGCCATAGAGATAAAGACGCAAGTCTAAAAGGTTGATCGAAAGGGTTTTCGTCTTCTTGGGTCTTTTTTATTTTGGTGTTTCCCAAACCAGTATCAAGCAATTTCATTTATACACTCGTGTTTATTGGTGTGGGATCTATCCTATATACAGACCCCGACCAAATCAACCCCGCAATTCGCGCAAGGCTCACTCACGTTAATTTCGTTGCATCCATTCCATCCGTTATATAACTCCGAAGTTTTCGCACAACTATCCGAACAATAAACTTCGTGATCAATTACCTCGCCTTTTGAATCTTCAATAAAAACCAAGTGCATTTAAATTTCCCCATAACCAGCAGAACGCAACCAATCGTTATCCGCATCGGCCAAAGCTTGGCGACCTTCCCGTTGCGGTTCGCATTTGTCGCACAAAATCATTTGCCCATAAATGCCCGTCGATCCACAAGGATATTCAACCGTTCGGTAATCCAACCCTTTCGGCACGTCGATTAAAACTCTATTGCTGCACATCATTCATTCTCCCAATAATTTCTTAGCGCATTCGCCTTATACCCGTGCCAATGGGATTGAATACGTTCGTCGGTCGAGTCTTTCAACGATAGCGAATGGTCGCCGGTTGCCGACCCTCTGAAGTCAATCCTATTCGAATCGGATACCTTTATAAGATGCAAAGGTATCCCGTTCGGCAGAATAAAATAATCCACTACCATCACTTAGCAAACCGGGGGTGAAAGCAGTTATCAAACTGCTTTGTCTCCGGGTTCATATGTCGGCCAATACCATAAAGGTCGTGTAGGGCTGCGGATGGGTTTGCGATCATGCGATCAAGATCAAGAGGGGTAGCTTTGTTAGCAGCTTCCAAGCTGAGAAAGGCCGAGATCGGATCGTCTTTCACACAGGTATCGTACTCGGGGGATTCGGCTCGGGCTGCTTTAAGTAGCTCGCTGATTTTTTCTAATGACATAACGCTTCCTATTTAGTTGTTGTATGGGAGTTATCCTACACCACTAAAGAAAAGTGTCAACCGCTACCTGTACAAAATTCCATTGTTGATTTCTTCAAGAGTCATGCCCGCCTCTAAATGCTTTTTTCTAACAATGTTTTCTAAGCGAGCAAGGTTTTGCTTGCGGGCCTCGTTTAATTTTTTCTCCTTAGTAATACGAGCTAAACGCTCTCGGTGCAAGTCCTCAAGCTTCTGCTTTTTCTCCTGATGTTTCTTATAAAGAAAATACATTGTTCATGGAAGTCAAAAAAATGACTTCCAATACGTTAAAATAACTCATGGGATTTATCCTATACGGTTCATCCCTGCTCCTCAAGCACTTTAAAAAACTCGGACAATCCGGTAGGTAACGTAAACACCAGCTTGGGCGTAACCTTCGACATGCCTTTCTCCATCAAGCGCATGACCTGATCGGCCTTATACAGGTATATCTGTGGGTTTTCGGGGTGCGAACGATAGATCAGAGTCCAGACGTTAGCGTTCTGGTGCCGCACGGCAAAACTAATCTGGAAGGGACTGAGTTTGGCCTTCCATCCAGTAGTTACTTTCAGTTCGATTAAGTGGAGATTACGCTTTGCGTCACATAAAAGTAAATCGGGGATTCCTGGGGTCTGGCTGTTTTCAATCCGAGTCAGAACAACATCAGCCCCTGCTTTTTCAATGTGCCACTTGAGCGTCTTCCAAAAGCTCGATTCGCTCTGGCTCGACTTCAATCACTTTCTCCCCAAGCTGACGCTTGAGTTCGTTTAGTGCCTTTTGAACTTCTTCCTTACTCATGGAGTCAATCGATCCATGTCGGATTTCACTCTTGTTCACATAGATGTTGCCTTGCGCTAACCCCCTAGCCTTTTCAGCTTGAACGGCTGCTGAGTACGCTCCATTAGCGAGTGCATCATCACGAATCTTCTGAAGATCTTTGATGTGCCGTGCATAGGTTACTTCGTATTTCACCGCTAACTGTTCTCTGCGCTCGCGTAATGCCTTACAAACATGAGGGCAGATCTTGGGGTTTAACATTTCGTAGGCTCGGGTGTTGGCACCCTTCGGACTGAACCCGGCTTCGATTGCTAGGTTCTGCAAAGTGTCCTGACCTTCGCGGGTTGCAACCAGTTCAACGAACTTGACTTGCTTCCCTGTTAACCGGGTTGCCTCGCTGACCGGAGGTCGGCCACGGGTCTCAACCTTTTTCAGTGCCTGTTTAGCCATAGGGCAGATCTTACCTCAACTAAAAACGCCTTACCATATAGTACTTTTCAGAAATAAATAAAAAATAAAAAAAAACTTTTGCTGAAAACTCCTATGTGGAAACGCGAATTAACAAAAACTGTCCCGTCGTTAAACACCACTGGGACCACAACGGTACGGCTGAAAGCCGCGTGTTTACTGGCCAATCCCACTAGTCCCACCAGTACCGCCATTTTTGAAATTATTTTTTTAAAAAAACTAATTTACTCAGAAAGTACTATATAGATAGCGCGATTAACAAAAAAAGGGGCCGAAGCCCCTTAATTCTCACCAGTCTTGCCCAGAATCCCCGGACCATGATTTCAGTCGCGGTTTGTCTCGATGGTAATCAAAACATTCGTCGCATTCGATTCGTTCGCCACTTGGTCCGTGGTCCCCGCACCGATATTTAATTTTGACGCCCTTTCGGACGGTAAGCTCAAGTCTTGTATCACACATAATTTTTTCCGTTTAGTTGTAGAAGCCGAGGGCCGAAGCCCCCGGTTCGTGTTCCGATCAGTAACTGCCGGGGCCGTTGAACCGACCTTCGATAGATGTATCGATGTCAATCCCCCGTCTCTTCAGTTCAGTCTCGAACGCTTCAACACGCGCTGTGTTCCAATGCGTTTTGCCGTGTCCGAGACTGTTGGCAGCGGTAACGCGAGCGTTAGCTCGGCGCTGCTGCAAGTCTGAGTCGGAAAGGTTTGCCATGTCGTTAGGCATAACAACCTCCGTTTAGTTGTAGCCGCTGCTGCGGCCTGTTAAAGAACGGCCAGAGGGTCAATTTGGCGAGCTTATACGACCCCACACATACTATACCATATTATCGCATACCCATCAAGACCAGTATGGAATAAGCTTATATCTAAAAGTAATTAAAAACTTTTTAACCTTTTTTATATACGAGGGGTTGCATAACGTCTTATACCCAGCTAGTATCGAATCAAGTTTTTGGAGAAAGAGATGGAAAAGATCGAGGTCCGTGCCACGTTTTCGGAGGAAGAAGTCCAAGAACTCTGGTCCCTGATCCGTGACATTCAGTCCACTCTTAAAGAGATTAACACCAAGCTCGATGAGCTACAACAAAAGGACAAAGGATGAAAAGAACTGAAATCAAGCACGACGGTCAGGAGATCTCGTGTTTTGGCAAGTGGGAAGAAGACTCGAACGCGGTATGTATTTTCGAGGACAAGGATGGCTACAGTTTTGATGAGTTCTTCGCGGATGGGGCGGTCAATTGGACCGATGCCGTGAAGAAGGTATCGAACTGGGCGAAGGATAACGAATGCAAACTGGTAGAAATGCAGGTTTGTTGAACCAACAAAAGGAAGACTAATGGATTTATTGATACCCCCGGTCAGCAAGACGTTGACCAAAACCATGATCGACAAAGGAAACCCGGATTGTTTCAAGGAACTGGTTTGCTTGGCGCGGTTATTGGGCGTCGATTTCGACACCATGACTAATGGCAGCAAACAAGAGATGCCGCTGCACTTCACTGACGGGACTGAAACGACAATCAAGTTTTATGTTGTTAACGGAAAGAACGGCCGCAAGGACAAGCGGT